>ENA-OYBY01000069-OYBY01000069.1-human-gut-metagenome-genome-assembly--contig:-NODE-69-length-50407-cov-8.374563_pt1 | contig 50407 bp, 40 predicted proteins | sample MGYA00244625_ERZ652863 | MGnify/ENA primary metagenome ERZ652863 (study PRJEB26926, sample SAMN06164696) | human gut metagenome | biome: ENVO:00009003; feature: ENVO:2100002; material: ENVO:00002003...
CGAGATCTAGTACGGTCTCGTGGGCTCGGAGATGTGTATAAGAGACAGATTGATGGTTATTCTATCGCTGTAAGTATTGATACCAGTCCTGGTACATATATTTACTTCCCTATAGAATGTGCTATTGATGATAAATTCTTATCTGCCAATAACCTCTTTAGAGATAAGAATAAGAACTTTGATAAGGAACAGGCAGGATTCTTTGAAGATAATTGTAGAGTGAAGATTATCAAGCTACAAGGTTATCCTTCTGAAGGATTTATTACTCCTATTACATACCTATACAACTGGCTTGCTTTAATTGGTAAGAAGAGTGAGATAGTACATAAGGTTGCTCCAGGTACTGAGTTTGACTCTGTAGATGGAGAAATCATATGTAGGAAATATGTTCCCAAAGTTGCTTATACTCTTGGTCAGCCCAGAGAGGGAGGTAAGATAAAGAGAAACCTAAAGAAAGTAAAGAAAGTAATTGATACTCAATTTAGGTTTCATTATGATACTACGCTCATTAAGAAGTGTCCATCAGCTGTTCATCCTAACGATATTATAAGCATTACTGCTAAGGTTCATGGAACCTCTGGTATATCTGCTTATGTATTGTGTGAAAGACCTAAGAAATGGTATGAGAAAGTGTTTGAGTTCCTAACTCGCAAAGAGATAGATGATACTCAGTATGATTATCTATGGTCTTCTCGTTCAGTAGTTAAGAATCCATACTACAATGGAACTACTAACGGTGGTTTCTATGGAGCAGACGTGTGGAAGTATGCAGATGATGTTGTCAGACCTCATCTACAGAAAGGTATGACTGCTTACTACGAGATAGTAGGCTTCCTACCCAATGGTGGGGCAATCCAGAAATTGGGCGGTAAAGCATTTGACTACGGATTTGAACCTCCTAAAGGTGAATATAAGTATGGTGAGAACTTTGGAGTACAAATCTATCGTTTGACCTATACTAATCCTGATGGACGTGTATATGAGTTTAGTGCACGCCAAGTACAACAATGGTGTGTTAAAGAAGGCTTAAAGCCTGTAGAGGAATATTACTATGGCTATGCTAAGGATTTATATCCTGACCTCTCTGTTTCAGAGCACTGGAATGAGAACTTCCTACAGAGGTTAGCTAGTGATAAGAATTTCTTCATGGAGTGTGAATCTCCAACTTGTAATAACAAAGTTCCTCATGAGGGAATTGTTATTAAGATTGAAAACTCTTTATCCGAAGCTTATAAGCTGAAGTGTATTAAATTCTTGGAAGGGGAATCTAAATCACTGGATAAGGGTGAAGTGGACATTGAAACTGAATCGTAAAGTGAAATTTAAGCTTGAATATGTAATGGAAGTGGATGATTTAGAATTGCTAGAGTTAGTCAATGACTATCAAGAGCGTTCTGATGAACCCACTTTCAATACATTAGACGACATTCCAGAGGCTCTAATGATAGAAGCCTTAGATGAAGCTAATTACATAGAAGACGAGATTAATGATTATATGATGGTAGAAGACATCAGTATTTCTAAACTTGCTAAATAATGAAGAGGTTTCTAATACACGTTAGCACATATTGGTGCGGTATGGATAACACTTTCAGAGCAGAAGCTGAGAGTGAACTTGAGTTATATGAAATAGCTGACCAGTTAGCTTATGATAACTTCCAGTCTTATGGATGTGAGGCTGATATAACAGAAGAGGAAGGCTATGACCCAGATGAAATGGAAGATTCAGACTGGGATAAGTTGTGGGAGACAGTAGACGAATCTCAATACTATAATTTCACTATTGAAGAGTTCGAAGGTGACGACGAAGAGTGGGAAGAGTACGGAGGAGAAATCTATGGAAAAGACAACTAGAAAGTTAAATGATTTATTATCGCAATTTCTATCACTCAGAAATGAAGTTTCCGAAATTGCAGATAAAACTGCTGATGCTGTATTTGATTCTGTTGAGCTGGTTAAAGATGGTGATGTGGACAGTACAGACATGGAGGAGTTCTTTGAAAGTGATGAATTTCTTAGACCACAAGAGAATGGAGGTCAGCCTACTCACGAAATTTATCTAGCTAAAGATGACACATTGTTGTATTCTAATGGAGATAAGTAATGTACAAGTTTAACGGAGGAAATGGTGCTGTAGTCTGTGATGGATGTAGCATCATTATGGAACAGAATATTCCATTTGAGAGATATCGTAAGGAACACAGCGGTTATGACTTCTGTGAACAGTGTTTAAGTAATCTTACTATTGTAGATAACTTTGACATGATAGAAAATATCTTGGAGTTTAATAGCCAGGATGAGTTCTATTTCTTACAAATCATTCAACGTAAGAAGGATGGTAATATCACTCAAATTGGGAACAATGGTTATAGAACTATTAAGACTTACTATATCTTTAGTAAAGACCAGTTCTTAACCAAGAAAGAAAAGATTAAAGAGTTATGTCTAAAGAACAACGCTAGAGCGTATATTCATCTTAATAAGAGGAATGCTCAAGAGGTTGCTTTGGCTTCTATTCAGCAATATGCTAAGCTAGTCTCAGAAGGTAACTCATATCAGGGTTATAGAGTATGGGATAGTGCATGTAGTGGAAATAGAGCTAAAGGATATAAACCACTGTGGGTGGTTGATGTTGACTCCAAAGACCCTGAATATTTAAAGACAGTTATTACACTAGTCAATGAATGTAGAGGTGTTGAGGAGAACAAAGTAAGGTATCAAATTCCTACACTACATGGTTATCATCTAATAACTATTGGATTTGATGTTCAGCAGTTTAGCCAAAAGCTAGCTATTAAGAACATGGACCCAATTGATATTCAGAAAGATAATCCAACCCTGTTGTATTATGCAACTGTTTAAGGCTTAGAAATAAGTACTGTATTAGATTACTCGTTAGGATTTATAAAAGCAAAACACAATGAGTAATTTACCATTAGGAGCAGAGAATGACCCCTTCGCTCCGTATAACGTTCAAGAAGAGACGTTTAAATTCGACTTAGGTGTTAAAGGTATAGCATGGTATGAATACTATGGCTATTTAGACATTGATGAAGCTAGAGAGGCTATTAAACAGCGTCTTATTGCAGCTTTGTCACAGCTTGGAGATATTGATATTAATGATGTAGACATAGCTATATATTAATGATATATTTAGTAACCAAGCAACAGTCTCTCTGGGCATCTGATAGATATAAAGTCATCAGTGCCGAGGAGGCTTTAGAATTATTAGCACCTCTCAATGTAGTAGAGCTGGATACTGAAACTATGGGTTTAGACCCGTATACTAAGGAACTATTAACTGTTCAACTTGGTTGTACAGACTTTCAAGTAGTTATTGATTGTACATCTGTGGACATACACCTATTTAAGGAGTATATGGAGAACCCTCAAAGGATATTCTTAGGTTGGAATATTAAGTTTGACTTGAAATTCCTATATCATCAAAGAATCATTCCTATGAGAGTCTATGATGGTTATTTAGCTGAGAAGTTACTTTGGCTAGGTTATCCAGCAGGTATGCATGAGATGAGTTTGAAAGCTGCTAGTATCAATTATCTAGGAGTAGATATGGATAAGTCTGTACGAGGTAAGATTATACAGACTGGATTAACAGAAGATGTTATTGTGTATGCTGCAGGAGATGTTTCCTATCTGGGAAGGATTAGGGACAAACAGCTTATCGAACTAGAGAAGAAAGGTCTGTTAAAGGCTATTGATTTCGAGAATGAGTTTGTTAAATGCCTAGCATATATAGAATATTGTGGGGCTAAGTTAGACGTTGATAAGTGGAAAATCAAAATGGCTACTGACCTTAACAACCTTGAGAGATATGAAGCAGAATTAAATGATTGGGTAGAGCGTTATTGCACAGAATACGGTGATAAGGGCTATACTATCAATCAAGTTATCCATATTGATAAATGGTATAAGTCTGAGGATGCACTCAAAGAAGAGAGAGCTAAGTTACCTCTAAATGCTGTTAGAGCACCAGAGTTTGATTCTACTGGAGCAAGTCATGACAGTGAGGCTTATGTTATTAAACAAACTGGTAACTACTGTTCTGTTAATATGCAAGGTGATTTGTTTAGTGGTTTTGATACTAAACCAAGATGTCATATAAACTGGACTAGTTCCCAGCAAGTAATCCCATTATTTGAAGAATTGGGATTGAATCTAAGAGTATTGGATAAGAAGACCAAGCATTATAAGAAGTCTGTGGATATTAAAGTGGTAGAACCACAAGCATCTAAGAGTCCTCTAATTCCAATATATATAAAGTATAAGAAAGCTGCTATCATTGTTAATACCTTTGGTCAGAAGTTCTTAAACTTGATAAATCCTGTAACTGGTAGAATCCATGCTAATTTCAACCAGTTAGGAACTGATACTGGTAGGTTAAGTTCAACAGAACCTAATCTTCAGAATCTACCACACGATGCTCAAACTAGAGCCTGCTTTGTTTCCGATAAAGGTAACAGGTGGATTTCAGCTGACTATAGTGGTCAAGAGTCATATCTAATGGCATCTATGGCTAACGATGAAGCTATGTTGGAAGAGCTAACTAATGGTAGTGGTGACTTACATAGTCTAACCGCCAAGATGGTGTTCCAACAAATTCCAAGGGATATGCCCCTAAAGGATATTAAGAAGAACTTTAAAGACCTAAGGCAGGAAGCTAAAGGTTATGAGTTCTGTTTCAATTATGGTGGTCAAGACAGTACCTTAATAAGGAATTATGGTCTTGATGCCAAGAGAGCTAAAGAAATCTATGAGAACTATATGTCAGGTTTTGCTGGCTTGAAGAGGTATCAGGATTTCCGTAGAGTAGATGTTATGCGTAAAGGTTACATCTTATTAAGTAAGATAACTGGGCATAAGGCATATATCTATGACTATGATGAACTTAAAAGACAGATGGACAAGCAAGAAGACCCTGAGTTCTGGGCATATTATAGAGAAATGAAGCAGGAAGACCCTGACTGTGATACTGTACAAGGTGTTAGACGTTTAGCAAGACGTAAGGCAGAGTCTGAGAAGCAGTCTATTAATTATCCTATTCAGGCTGCTGGCGCATTGTGTTTTAAGTTAGCATCTATAAAACTATTCAACTGGTTGTTGAAGAATGGTTTGTTATTCAAGGTTAAATATTGTATTCCAGTACATGATGAAATTAATCTTGAAGCTCCAGACGAGATTGCTCAAGAAGTTGCAGATATATTAGTTAAGTGCATGGTAAGTGCAGGTAAACCATTCTGTACAAGAGCACATTTAGGTGCTGATGTAGAGGTTGGTGACCATTGGATTCATTAATATGGCTAAATATATAGACTTAAGTTCAGTAGTTGACGTAGAACCTGAAGTATGTGAGGTACTTCCTCTTATTGAAGATGATGACCTTCAATATGAATTTTGGCAGAGATTAGATGAAGGATTCTTTAAAGACTTTCTTTGTAATCACTGTAATGAGAATGACCTCAGTACAATGAAGGAAATTCTCGATGAGATAATAGAAGATTCTAAGGATGCAGACTGAGATTGAGAGAAAGTTCCTAACCACTAGCAGCTTGTTTAAAGAGCAGGCTGTTAGGGTTATGAATATACAGCAAGTAAAGGAGAAGCTAGAGTATCTATAAGAGACGAGAAAGCATGGATTATAGTCAAATCTAACGAAAGACTGTCAAGGTTGGAGTATGAAATTCCTATTCCTAAGAAGGATGCAGAAGAATTACTTAAAAGAACCTGTGGTAGGATTATTCATAAAACTCGTTATATCATTCCAGCAACATCTGGTATGTTGAAATGGGAAGTAGACGAGTTTCATGGAGAGGATGAAGGCTTAATAATTGCTGAGATAGAGTTACCATCAGAGGATACACAGTTTGATAAACCTCAATGGTTAGGTAAAGAAGTAACACAAGATACTACTTATTATAACTCTACACTCTCTAAGACATCCTGGAAAGCTATTCAGAAGTCATATGCTGAAGCTAAAGCTTGGGATGATTGGAGGGATTCATTAGTAAAAGGATGAAGTATAGGAAGAAACCAGTTATCATTGAAGCTATACAGTTTGAAGATAATTCAGACCGTATTATAGAAATTCATGAGTTTATGGGAGGTGATACTATAAGAGTGAACTACGAAGATAAGGATAATCCTTATTTGAAGATTGAGACTCTTGAAGGTACAATGAAAGCCTCTGTCGGAGATTATATCATTAAAGGAGTGAATGGGGAGTTCTATCCTTGCAAGCCAGATATATTTGAGAAAACTTATGAAAGAGTGATTGATGAGACTGATTAAACCATCATTTGAAATAATTGAACAAAAGCCTGGAGTAGATGGGCTGTTACAACATATAGAAAGATGTGGTAGAACTTGTTATAAGTCGGAAGACAAAATAACAGAAGATAGTGCAGAGAAATTTGTCAATATGCTTGTAAATCGTGGTCATACTGCAATGGTAGAACATGGTACTGTATACCTGACACTTGGTATGCCTGATAGGTGGGCATATTTTAAGTACTGTACTAACAAATATTCTGAAGCTATTAGTGAGGCTGAAAAAGGTACATGGGTTGGTTATGTAACTACTAATTACAGAGTGCTATTGCAGAATGATTGGTTAGATGATTTGCAGTATTTAACAGAACCTACTAAGCATATTAGAAGAGTTACTGTTAAGTTTGTATGTGATAGAGGTGTATCCCATGAGTTTGTAAGGCATAGAGTATTCAGCTTTGCTCAAGAAAGTACCCGTCGAATGATAATGGCGGCTTAAATAAGTAATTATTTATGAATAACCCAGTGAATTGCTGGAAGGCTAAAATTTATTAAAATCTTTTCTACAAGTTTGGATATATCCAAATTTATCATTATCTTTGTCATAGTAATAATCATAAAAGAATTGTAACTATGAGAAAATTGGATATTAAAGTAGGCGATAAATTTGGAGATTGGACTGTTATAAATACAGATATTCCGTCTAGAAACAAAGCTAGGTATATACAGTGTCAATGTAAATGTGGAGCTGTAAATGAGATAAATGCTTCAGCATTAAGAAACGGTAAATCTTCTAGCTGTAAATCTTGCTCTGCAAGAAAAAGAACAGCTAAGTTGGAAATAGGTAGCAAGTATAAGCATTGGACTGTTATTGATGGTCCAATATATAGAAACTCTACTGCCTATTACAAAGTTAGATGTGACTGTGGAACCGAAGCTTATAAACTACCTATAGAGCTTCTCTATGAGAATAGAGATTTTCAATGTGAAAAGTGTGCTCAAAGGGAAAGAGCCTTACAAACAACTTTAACTAATGGTAGAGTTGGAGATTTAACCCTTACTGAACATACTAGACTAAGAAGGTCAGCAGAGAAGAGAGGATATGCTTTTGAGGTTTCCATGGAATATCTATGGAATCTATTTCAAGAACAAAAACAAATCTGTGCTATTACTGGAGATTATATTCCTAGTATAGACGAAGCTTCTCTTGATAGAATAGATTCTTCTAAAGGATATATTGAAGGTAACGTTCAATGGGTAACCTACCAAGCTAATGTAAGTAAACATACTATGACAATGGAACAATTGTATGAGTTTTGTAGAAAAGTATTAAATCATGCTAATCAGCAGCCAAGCCAACCTTTAACAAAGTTGGAAGGTTCAGAGACTAACAGTTGAAACTATATGTGGTAAGAGGTAGTTGTATGCAAACTACATTAATAGGTAGACCTACTACTATGCTGGAAGAGAGTTAGCTACTACAAGGGTTCGAGTCCCTTATACTACACATAGAATATAACACTGACACGAGTGCTGGGCATCCTGTAAAGGATGATGATATAGTCCGATACTCCTTGGAAACGAGGAGAGTTAAGGATAAAGAGCCTTAACATAACAAATGTATTGTAACTACTCTAAGGATAAGTTTGGTAAGGAATGTACATTTATTATTCCTACATGGTTTGACAAGTATATGAATGATGATTACTCAGATTACCACACCTTGGACTGGCAAGCTGGGTTAGATTCCTCCTGTGCTGAAACAAACTGGTTATATGCTATGCTCTTCGCTGAGAAGAGTTACTTTAGTAGTTTAGAGAATGGCATGATTGCCCAACAGGCTAGAGCTATACTTCCTAACAGCTTAAAGACCGAGTTAATTATGACTGGCACTATTGAACAGTGGGAAGGGTTCTTCAAGTTGAGAGATGCTAAGGATGCTCACCCTCAAGCAAGAGAGTTGGCACAACCACTGCATGAAGAATTTATTAAGAGGGGCTATATAAAATGATAGTAAGAGTGTTAGTAGAGTACGTAGACCCTATGGATAATTCACTCCCACCTCAAATTTATATTAGGGAATGGAAAAGTGTAGAAATTATTCCTATGGAATGGTGCAAAAATACTTTCTAATCCTCATGGATATAGGTACTATAGAATATGACCGCAAATGAATACTTTGGTGACTGGATTGATGTTATTGACAAAGAGGAACTACGTAAAGTGGTAACTTGGGTTAATAAGGTCAATTCAGCTGACCTATGTCCTTCTCCTAAGAACATCTTTAGAGCATTTAGGGCTTGCTCATTTAAAGACTGTAAGGTAGTCTTTCTTGGGCAAGACCCTTACCCTCAAAGAGGGGTAGCTACTGGAATACTATTTGGTAATTCAGAAGATACTCAAGAGGATTATCTATCTCCTTCACTTAAAGTAGTTAAAGAGGCAGCTATTAATTATGAAATTCCCCATAACCTTATAGAGTTTGACAATACGTTAGAGTCTTGGGCTAAGCAAGGAATATTAATGATTAATACTGCTCTTACTTGTGAGGTAGGTAGAGTTGGGGCACACTTTGATATATGGAAACCATTTGTATCTAAGTTGATTCACAACATGAGCTATAAAGATGGAGGTATGATTTATGTTTTATTTGGCAGTCAGGCTGGGTTATTTAAGAATGATATAGTGAATAGCTTAAAGACAATCGAAGTATATCATCCAGCATATTATGCTAGGACTGGTAAGAAGATGCCTAGTAGTGTGTTTACTGACATCAATCAGACATTGAAGCAGCAGTATAACTATCAAATAGAATTTTATAAGGAGACGGAATATGGAACGTGCTAATAGAAAATCAGTAAATGATAATTTATGCAAGTATGACCATTTAGCTAAGGAGGATGACTTTATTGAAGTTACTGAATGGACTAATGGCGAAGGTTGGGATATTACTATAAATGATAGGGTAATCCCACTAACTCGTGGTGAATTGGATGCTATTGATTATCTAACTAAAGGTTTAGATTATGATAACGATTAATAATTGTAAAAGATGAAAGAACAGAAGTTTGAATTTAGTGCTAGGAACACTTTCTTTACCTCTGACACTCACTTTGGTCATGCTAATATCATAAGATTGTGCAATAGACCATTTAAGGATGTTGAGGAAATGAATGAAAAGTTAGTTGAGAACTGGAATAGAGTAGTCCCAGAGGATGGTACAGTCTTCCACTTAGGAGATTTTGCCTTTGGTGGAAGTGCTCTATGGAACAGTATCATCCCTCGTCTGAATGGACAAATCTACTTGATTATAGGTAATCATGATAGAAAGAATCTAAGACAGGGTTATATGGATAAGTTTGCAGCTGTGTTACCACAAATGCAAATTCAGATAGAGAAGAGAAGTATCTATTTGAATCATTACCCATTCCTGTGCTATGGTGGTTCATATCGTAACGATGCTGATACTGTATGGCAGTTATTCGGTCATGTTCACTCTGGTCCGACTAGCTCTGGATTGGATTGTGATAGGTTAGTTCATCTATTCCCCTATCAATATGATGTAGGTGTAGATAACAACAACTATACTCCAATCTCTTGGACTGAGGTAAAGGAGAAGATTCAGCACCAAATAGATGAAGGAGTAGAGAAATCTGTTAAGGAACACACCATTCCTGACGAAGTGTATAAACTAAGTGACTAAAATATCTTTAGAAATTGACGGACGAGTATTCTCTATGGAGTTGCCTTATAATGATGCAACTGCTGAGGAGCTAATTAAAGGATTCTGTACTCTAATGCATGGACAAACGTTTCTTATTTGCACTATTAAGGACTCACTAAGAGAAGCTGCCCAGGATTATAAGGAGGATATAGAATTAGGAGCTAGAGATGAAAATTTGTGTAACATCTGACTTGCATGGTATTCTTCCTAAGATAGAAGAACCTTGTGAAGTAGTATTGATATGTGGAGACATTATGCCACTGCGTATGCAGAGGAACATCCCTCAGAGTGAAAAGTGGTTAAAGACCACATTCGCTGATTGGGTTAATAATCTCCCATGTGAATCAGTAATCATGGTAGGAGGTAATCATGACTTTGCCTTAGCTAATATGTATAGGCAACCTCTAAAGATTAACTCAATATTGAGTAATCCTACTAATGGTAAACTTGAGTTATTAGATAATGAAGCAACATCCGTTGTTAGTAAGGATGGTAAGGTATATGATGTATGGGGAACACCATACTGCAAAATCTTTGGTAACTGGGCATATATGTATGAGCCAGAGACATTGATTAAAGCATATGAATCTATGCCCCAACATTGTGATATTGTTATATCTCACGATGCACCCAAATTGTGTGGGCTTGGTGTTATTCACCAAAGGTTTGACAGGGAGGATGCAGGTAATCCTTGGTTAGCTGATGAGATGCTTCGTAAACATCCTAGATATACATTCTGTGGACATATTCATAGTGGTGAGCATACACTGCAAACCTTTGATGATATGAAAATGGCTAATGTATCTTTAGTAGATGAAACTTACACTGAAACTTTTAAACCTTTATACCTCGATGTCGAATAATAAAGTTGTAGTACAAGGAGGAGTTGGATTCCCTGGATTGTTGTTTATAGTACTGTTAGTTTGTAAACTATTTGGTGCTAACATAACATGGTTCTGGGTATTTGCTCCATTATGGATTCCTCTTGCATTAGTGGCAGGATTCTTCTTAGTATCAATCCTAATTGCAATACTTGTAGCATGGAAAAGAAAACTACTTTAGTAGTTGTGGACTTCCAGTATGACTTCTGTCTACTGGGAGCACCACTCTACGTTCCTGGGTCTGATAAGGCTCTGTGGAACATTTCTCATTTAATTGAGAACAAGAAAGTTGATAGAGTAATATTCACTGCTGATTGGCATCCAGCTAATCACTGTTCATTCAAAAGGAATGGCGGTGAATGGAATGACCATTGTGTGCAGTTCTCTAAAGGTGCAGCTATACACGACTTACTGTTATATGGTTGTATCGGTTCTGGAGTACCCTATAGAGTACTTATTAAGGGTGAACTACCTAGTTCAGAAGAATATGGAGTTAAGGTTGCTCCTGCTACTGCCAAGGTTAAATATGATACTATTTATAGTAATTCTATAGGTATAGATGTTGACCCAGAGAATCAGATAGTAGTATGCGGATTGGCAGGTGATTACTGTGTTCTTGAAACTCTAAAGAACCTGGAGCCAATTAAACCTATGGTATATCTTGACGGCATAGCATCTCTAGACGGTGGTATAAAACTAAACAACTATATTGAAAGTAATAATACAAGATTATTTGAACTATGATTGTAAAATCAATTCTTGATACGGACTTGTATAAGTTTACAACTTCGTATGCTTACATGAAACTGTTCCCTCATGCAATAGGAACGTTTGAGTTCTTTGACAGGGACAACACTGAATATACAGAAGAGTTTGTACAACAACTAGCAATTGAAATAGCATATTTCTGTTCCTTGCATTTAACCCAAGAAGAACAGGACTATATGACAACTCATTGTCGTTTTATTCCTCCCATGTATTGGGAATGGTTGAGTGGAATTAAACTTAGCTCTGGTAAGGTATCTATATGGCTTGATGAAGATAAACATCTTCACATTACAGCTAAGGACTATCTTTACAGAGTAACTCTGTATGAAGTGCCTATTTTGGCTATTGTATCAGAACTCAGAAACAGAATGTTGAATAATACTATTAACATGACAGATGTTCTTATTAGATTAGAACCTAAGATTGTTCTTTCTAATCAGAATCAGATGTACTTCTCTGAGTTCGGAACCCGCAGACGCTATTCATATAATGTCCAGGAAGCTATAGTAAAGAGTCTAAAGGATAGTGCAACATACTGTACTGGTACTTCTAACTGCTACTTCGCCATGAAATACGGCATGAAGCCTATGGGGACGCATCCGCATGAATGGTTCATGTTTCATGGTGCTATGTATGGCTACAAACAAGCCAACTATATGGCATTGGAAGACTGGGTTGAGGTATATGATGGTGACTTGGGTATTGCATTGAGTGATACTTATACTTCTGCTGTATTCTTTAAGAATCTGTCTCGTAAACAGGCTAAGCTGTTTGATGGTGTACGTCAAGATAGTGGAGATGAATTTAAGTTTGTAACAAGTGCTATTGCACGTTATAAAGAACTTGGAATTGACCCCACTACTAAGACAATTATCTTTAGTAATGCCCTTACATTTGAGAAGGCTCTTGAAATCCGAGAATATTGTAGAGGACGTATCCGTTGTGCATTTGGTATTGGAACTAATCTTACTAATGATACTGGGCATAAACCCTCCAATATTGTTATGAAATTGACCTCTTGCCAAATGAATAAAAATCAACCTGTATTTAACTGTGTGAAACTGTCTGATGATTTGGGTAAGCACACTGGTCTGGAACAAGAAGTGGAACATTGTATGAATGAACTAGGATTATGAAAGAGTTAAATTATGAAAGAGTATTCAATATTCTCGTCAAAGAGACATCGAATTATATTACTAGGAATCGTCTTAATGCTATGGTTCTTGGGATTAGTGGTGGTATTGATTCAACTGTAGTGGCAGCTATCTGCCATGAAGTGAGTAAACAAACTGGTATTCCTCTAATAGGAAGAAGTCTTCCCATTAAGAATAAGGAAGATGAGTTTGACGTATCTAAGTTGGTTGGGGAAGCTTTCTGTAATGATTTCAAGGTTGTTAATCTAACTGATGGATATTTGGCTGTGTACAATTCAATAATAGGGGGAGAGGAGAATCTCATAAGTTGTGGTGACGATGCTGAGAGTAAGTATCAAACCCCTATCGCAAATGGTAATATTCAGGCTCGTCTTAGAATGATATATCTATACAATCTTGCTTCAATCCATAAAGGGTTAGTAATGAGTACAGATAATCAAACTGAGTATCAGCTTGGATTCTGGACTATTCATGGTGATGTAGGTGACTTTGACCCAATTCAAGGTCTATGGAAGACTGAAGTGTATGAATTAGCTAAGTGGCTAATAGGGTATTACTATGAGTGTGGGATAAAGAAAGAAGTGGATGCAGATGGCGCTAGGAAGATTTGTGATATGTGTGAGGCTATTAAAAAGTCAATGTCTCTTACTCCTACTGATGGTCTTGGTATTAGTAATAGTGACTTAGACCAAATAGGAGCTAAGAGTTATTATGACGTTGATAGAGTATTACAGACTCTTACTTGTAAGGCTTCTCCAGAGAATGATAAACTACAAGACGAATTAACCGCTGAACTTGGTCCAGATGTTGTAGGTAAGATTACTGAACGGCGCTTCAAATCTAGGTTCAAGAGATTGGTTAGTCCTATCATAGTGCCAAGAGAAATGTATGATTGACTTTTTAGAGCTAATCCTAGAATTAGTAAATGTTAAATCTCGTAATGAGCTAGTAGCTCTACTCGTAATAGGTGGAGTACTAGCCATTATCTATTATTTATTTCTTGTATGAAATTATATTATTTATTTTTGTTGGTAATGTTCTTCTTAATGGGCTGTACCAATTCATCTAACATTAGTGGTCCAGATGTTATAGGGACATCTAAGATATATGGAGATGTGTATAGGTACACCATTGATGAGCATGAGTATATAAAAATGGGTAGTGGCATTACACACTCGGTACTTGTAAGAAATGCAAGAAGGAGTTGGAAAGCACCATCCGTAAAGTAGTTAAGGAGGAACATTCACAATGGTAGGAGTATTCTTTGGGTCTTTTGACCCACCCCATATTGGTCATGTTAACATTGTCACAGCTGCACTTAATTCTAGTATTGTTGACAAGGTTATAGTAGTTCCAGCGTATAAGAGTGTTTGGAAGAACACAGAAACTAAATGGGAGTATAGACTTACTATGGCTAAGGAAACCTTTGACAATATTCCTGGAGTAGTTGTGGATGGTATTGAATATCGTATCGCTAATGGAGAACCTACTTATAAGACTATTGAGGCATTAAAAGAGATTTATGGTGAGTTTATCATTGTAACATCTGCCGAGACTTATAAGGAGATTCCAAGATGGCAGTATGGTGAAGACATATTAAAGGATAATAAGTTCTTAGTGGTCGATGTAGCACACTTTAACAGTGAGGATATTCCGCATGACGAGGTAAAGGTTATCTATGCTCCTGACATTACAATATGCTCTACAGCTATTAGAAAGTGGGTTGATGATGGAAAGATTATATTACCATTTGTAACAGATGAGGTAAATTCAATAATCAGAAAACTTGGACTATATAAATGAGCCAAATCTATGTTTCAGGTCCTTGGTCTTTTGCTTCTGGTGTATTACAAGTAGTCAAAAGTATAAAGGTTAAAAGTAGAGCAGATAAGGTGGTTTACAGTGAGAAGGGAACTGAGTATCAGTTTTCTAAGCTGGAACAATCAGACTATGTCGTATTTGTATTAGATGGATTTGCATGGCAACAGAAATTGGAAAGTATTTCTAAGGGAATGCTTTCAGAACTTATGTGGTGTGTTAATCACAGAGTTCCAATGTTCTTAGCTTACAAATCAGCTAACGGGTTAGGCATATATATAGTACAGAGATAGATGAGAATTTAAACTTTAAAGGAATTGCTGGAACAGCTGATAACTTCTATCAAATTGTAAATGGGCAGTTTGGAACTATTGTGGCTTCAAATCCCTTTACTGGTGTACTTAAAGTAAACAATGACGGTGGTTACACAATACAAGATGAAGGTGTATATCTAAAGGGTGAGTTATTAGGTGACCCACTAGACTTCCTTAATGTTGAACAACCAAAGAGTTACTTTTATTAATATGAAGAATTTTCCATTATTAGACGAAAATGGTAAGGAATGGTGGATTAGCCGTTCTATTGCTGTAACAGGATGTGTATTTACATTCCTAAATGGTAAGTGGTGCGTACTTGCTAATAAAAGAGGCGAGGGAACTCCAGACTTTCAAGGAATGTGGAATATGCCATGTGGTTACTTAGACTTTAATGAAACTACAGCAGAAGCTGTAATCAGAGAAGTTTATGAAGAGACTGGAGTTAGACTGAATCCTAACTTCCTACACTTCTGGAAATTCAATGACTCTCCTACCCAAAATAGGCAGAATGTATCCTTTAGATATTACGCTCTAATTGATGCACAGCCAGGTAGTATCAGTGTTGGCACTGGTAACGATAGAGGTGGAGAAGAGGATGAAGTAGAAGCTATCGGGTGGATTCCATTGGATTCTATTGATAAGTATCAATGGGCGTTTGACCATGATAAAATTATCAGAGAGTTTGCTGAGTGGATGCACTTAGAGGACGGAGATTTGGATATGGAGGATATTGACTTAGACCCAGTATGACATACTTTATAAGTGGGCATAGGGACTTAACATGGGAGGAGTTTACCAAGTGGTATGCTCCTGCCATTAGTAAAGTCATTTGTACTGATAAGGAAGCCAGATTCGTTGTAGGAGACTGTGAAGGTGCAGACCGTATGGCACAGGACTACTTGTCTGCTTGTGGGGTTTTCTTTAGGGATATTACTGTATATCATATGTTTAAAGCTCCTAGATACTTGACTAGAAGTTGTACTCTCACACAAGGAGGGTTTACATCTGACGTGGAGAGGGATGCAGCTATGACTGAGCACTCAGACCGTGATATAGCCTTTATTCGTAAAGGTAAAGAATCCTCTGGCACTGCTCAAAATATTCTAAGAAGATGGACGAAGTAAAGAAGCCTACTGAAAAGGAAAGATTTGAGAGTCTTAGGTTACACTTCACTAGTCTATTCCTACAGCATCCTAAAATGCTTGAAGTCATGTCCTATAAGGATATAGTATTGAAGGCTAAAGAATATCTAAAGCATGAATAAGTTTATATTCTTAGATATAGATGGGGTTATGAATAGTAATCTCTTCTACTCAGAGAGAACTCAGGACAAAAGATATAATGATTGGATTAAAGAGCAGTGGAAAGACTAAATAGACTTACTGATGCTACTGGAGCTAAGATTGTTGTATCTTCTACCTGGAGAAGTGATAGTAATTTGCAGGAAGTGTTTAACCTTGTTGGAATTAAAGAACCTATACATGACATAACTCCTTATATGAGGAGTAGGCATAGAGGTTCCGAAATCCAAGAATGGTTAGATAAGCAAACTGAACCTTATCGGTATGTAATCTTCGACGATGATACTGATATGTTGGACTCTCAATTACCTTATTTCATTCAATCTGATTGGTTGAAATGGGGACTAAGTGATGAAGATGTTGAACAAGCAATACATATTCTAAATGATACCAATACAACCGCTGAGGCACATCTATAATAACCCTTCACTAGATAGGGAACTTCTATTAAGGAAGCTGGCATCTCTCAGACTAAAGGGTATGATTAGTATTGAAGAGTATGAGTATTTAAAACATTTAATAAGAAAGGAGAACGAAAATGCTCAGAGAGCAAATGGATGCACTTATTAAGCAATCAATGCTTGATAAAAATGTAAAGAGAACAGAAGTATTAAGAGCCATTAAGAATGAGTTCTTAGTGTACCAAACTGCTAAAGGTGCTAAGCCTTTAGACGATGCAGCTGAGTTTACTATTCTTCGTAAGATGGTGAAACAGAGATTGGATAGTAGAGACCAATACATTTCAGCTGGAAGGAAAGACTTAGCCGATAATGAATCTAAAGAGATTCTTGTGCTTGAGTCTTTCCTTCCGAGTGAAGCCTCACCTGAGGAAATCATTAGTGCAGTCTACACGATTATCACGGAAAAGGGTTGGGGAGATGGCGAAACAGGTCCCCAAATCCCGAAGAAGTGCATGGGAGAGGCTATTAAACTGGTCAAGGCGAAGCTTGCTAATGTAGATGGTAAGTTGCTGGCTGATACAATTAAGACTTATCTTGTATGACACTAAAGGAAATAGTAACTCTTCCTGCTGAAGCAAAGTTTGTTCATGCAATAGCTGGAACTCTTTACTACAGAATTACGACTGACGATGTAGTAGTAGAGTTCCCTATTGATATGAATGATAAAGATGATGTGGGCACAACTACCTTCGTGGCTTCTTATAAACCTATTACACTGATGAGGTATATAAGAAAGGCTATAGCAAATGAAACTTTGCTTATAGTTGATAAATCCAAGTTGAGGTAACTGTACTATGTGATAACTGATTAATATATTTTACTCTGCTTTAATTTCATAAATTTCTTGGTTTAATTTGGTAATACTGCTTATAATGCTTATATTTGCAGAAATTAAGTGGTTAAACTGTTTAAACGTATTAATTTATGAAAATCGAAGAGAAATTTAAAAAATTCCAACAAGGTGGTGTTGCACCTCAACCTGGTGCTGAACCAGCAGGAGGAGCACCCGCTGAGGGAGCACCAGCAGAAGGTGGTGCACCTGCTGAGGGTGGACAAGACCCAATGCAACAGATTCTACAAGTAGCTGCTCAGGCAGTTCAAACACAGAATTGTGAAGCTGCGATGGCTGTGTGTCAAGCCCTAATGCAAATCGCTCAAGGTGGTGCTGCTCAAGAACAAGCTCCTCAAGAGGAACCAACTTTTGCAAGAAAAGGTGCTAGACTAGTAAGAGTAAGATAATTAGTCAACAAGGTAAGAAGGGGCGTATATTAATTATATGCTCCTTTTTTGTTATACATAGTATATGTCACAAGTAATAAGAAAATTTGAGAACTCTGGTAAGATAGAACAATCTAAGCCAGAACTATTCGAGAGAAGTGGCGTTGGTAAGTACAATAAGGCTGATTTAGTTGCTGGACTATATAGGAACATAGATACCTATATAAAGAATAATAATCTTAGCGGAGACAAAGCAGTTTCATTCAGAGACTCTGCTAACCAGTTTATTAAAGGTATTGAGAATGGAACTATTAGTATGAATGGTGATGGTACATTCTCTGATGCAACAGGTAGTATGGCTAGTACTGGAAAGTTTGATAAAAACTGGATAGGACGTAAGAAGGATACTACTAATAATGCCTTTAATTTAGTTGGGGACTATGCACTAGACTACATCAATCAGATGCAACAATACACTGAGCCAGCAGCTAAGCCTAAGTCAAAGTTTAATACTAACGACTTCCTAACTAAAGAGATTTCTAAAAGATGGTATGGTGGTAACGATATAGATTTCGGTAACTGGTTCAAAAACAGAAGTGAGCAAGACCGTAATGCACTATTGGGAGACATCTTCAATAATGCAGACTATAATCAATTATACCAAGATTATGATTGGACTGACACTGGAATTAACAGTGCAGAAGATTTAGCTACTCGTGGAAAGGCATTTAGTACAGCCATTTCTAATAATACGTTAGATAATGATGACTATAATACCTTTGCTACATTAGGTGGTAGTGGTTTGGATAAGTTCCTAAAGGAAGCTCCAGTACAAACTGAACCTACTCCAGAGCAAAGTAGGATGAAAGCATGGGAAGCTGAGGCAGAAGCAGCAGGTGCTACAACCCCTGAAGCTAAATCAGCATATATCCAACGTAAACAAAGAGAAGAAGCTGATAGAACCCCAGAACAAGTAGAAGCAAGCGAAAGGAAACCTATGGCTGATGGGCAGGATTGGGAATATGAAGACTATGCTAGACTAGTATCTGCTGGTGCTGATGTTGGTTCAATGATAGCTTCCTTTGTTCCAGGATATGGTACAGCCGCATCAGCTGCACTTGGAGTAGGTAGTACAATAGGAAACTTTACAGCTGACTTGGCTGATGAGAGTGTGGGAGTAGGTTCTGCATTCTTAAATGCTGGGGCTGGATTAGGAATGGACCTTATAGGTCTAATTCCAGGTTTAGGAGCTGCTGGTAAAGGTAGTAAGATTGTAAAGAATCTACTAAAAGTTGCTCCTAAGTTGATTACAATTTGGAGTGCATCTACATCATTTGCACCTGCAATGCAAGCCTTTAATAAGCTAAAGGATAAGGGTGCTAAGGAAATGACTGTAGATGATTGGAAAGCATTAGCTAACGGTCTAACAGCTGCTGCTGGTGCTACTCGTTGGGGAGCTGCCGCTGCAAAGAACAAAATCAATACACATAAATATGGAACTACTACTAGAACAGTTACAACTAAATCTGGTAAGCAAGTTCAAATGTCAGAAGAGGAGTTCCAGAGAATAAAGAGAGCTTCTGGTATTGAAGGTCAGAATGAAGCTTTACAAGCTGTAGAAGGTGCAAAAGGCGAACAACTTCCAACAACATTCAAGAAATGGTATGATGTCAGGAGAGCTTATCAAGGAACTCCTGATGTTGATAAGAATACTGTAATCAATACAGATGCTATGAGGAGAACTGCTCCTGATGGTACTATCCTTGAGCCAACTAAGTTTTCTAATCAGGGTATCTGGAGAGGTGCTGTTAATAATGATTGGGGACACAACTGGAAGGGTTGGAAAGGTCCAAAATGGTTAAAAGATTGGGGTTATGCTCCAGCTAAGAAAGAAGTAGACCCTAAAACAGTGAATGAAGCTGTTGATGCAGTATCTTCTATAGCTAGAACATTACATACAGCATCAAGGTTCAAACCAGCCCCATTAGCTTTACCAGCACCAGGACAAGCAACTCCATCTAACAGAGTATTCGTTATGGGTTCAGGTAAACCTAATACCCCTAGAGATGTGACTAATCCATCTAATCTTAAGAAGCCAGGAAGCTATACAGATAGGGCTGTTCCAGTGGGAGGTACTCCAGTAGAATCTCCAAATGCCAACGCAGTCAGAACAGTTAGGACTATCAACTCTATATTAGAGCCATTTGTTTCTCAAACTATACAACCTACTCAAAGATTAGACCAATTCATCGAAAGTCAAATCCCAGGTGGACTAGTATATGGTAGGGCTAGAACTAAGAGAGAGAGGGAGTACAGAGATGTATTCCATCCAGTAGTAGAAAGAGAACAAAATGCTCTATGGGACCAACTAACAAGTACACCCGAATATAGAAACAGACTCATTCTTACTAACCAGCCACAGGGAGTTCAAGCTGGACCGACTGCCCCTATAGATTTATTTACAGAAACTCAAAAAAATGTACGGAAATCTTTACAGGTTTCTGAGAGCGGGAAAGAGAGGAGTAGAAATAATACATTGCCACATAAACCTAAACCTAAGAAGAAGAAAACTTCAAGGGATGATAGAGTTACTAAAAAGGCTGAGGGAGGTATCGTCCAATTCTTACAAGGTGGTAACACTGTAGGAAGAATCAAAGCTAAAGATATGTCTAATTGGAATAGAGCTAATGCTTTAGCCAATTATGATTGGATTGCCGATTATGATAGATGGGCATCTCAACATGAGGGTCCAGATGACGTAGTTGATTCTTATATATTAGCATTTAACGGTGGTGAAGATATTTACGACCAACTAACATCTAAGACAGGTGATTATTTCGGAGGTAAGTACAATTATTCAGTACAAGACCCATTAGCTAAACATAGACAGATTACTTTTAGAGGTACTAATCAAGGCTTTGATGATTTAATCAGAAAGGGTATTGTAGGTTATGGTACTACAGAAGGTAATTCTGGATTTGATATATATGCTGGTGATAGAACTGGTAACAGAACACTCGCAAGAGGAATGTCTCCAGAAGATGTTGCTCGTTTTAATAAGCAGTTAGCAACTAGAGGAATGGAACTCTATGATAAGGGTAATGGTGCTTATAGACTAAGGAGATTAGAACAAAAACCTGTTGAATTACCAGAGGTTGTTGCTCCTAAGACTCCTGCAACTACTAACCCTTCAGCTATTAAGGGAGCTGCACCTAAGAAAGGTAAAGGTTTCAATCTTGGAGTAATGCCAGAGGATGTAATAGCATTAGGTAGAATGGTCGGTGGATTGGCAGCTAACAACAGAGCAGCTAAGTTGTATAAAGAAGGATTAAAACCTACTTTATTAGACACATTCGAAAACACTGTTCCATTGCAAGGTAACTTCCAGGCTACAACTAATGCTGAACAACAGGCAGGTAATCTCGAATCTGTTGCAGCTAGACCTAGAACTTCTGATGCTTCACTTCAGCTTGCTGGAGAATTAGAAGCTAGTGGTAGAGCAGGTCAAGCTAGATTCCAAGGTGGTCTACAAGATGCAGAAATGTTCTATAAGACTAGAATGTTAGGACAGCAAGAATCTGATGCTGCTAAGGCAAGGAGAGTTGATGTAGCTAATAGGAATAGAGCTTCAATGAATCAAATTGATGCAGCTAAGAAACAGATTGATGCAGCTAGAGTTACATCTAACTACCAAAATGTTATTGCTCCTTATCTAGCTGGGGTTGAGAACCAATTCGCACAGAAGAGGGCTATGAACCAACAATTAGATATGGAAGAAGCTCAAAGAGAAGCTGAAAGAACTTACTCTCCAGAGTTCGATAGACTAACCCAGGACTATAACAATGCTTATAAAGCATACGGTGCAGCTAATAACAATAACTATACTGGATGGGAGACATCTAATGAGTATAAATCATTAGTAAGTAGAAGAAAAACCCTTAATGATAATGTATCTCAGTTCTTACTGGATAAGAGAAGAGGAATAATGGGTTCTCCATATATGTTCCAAGTTAAGAAAAACTCTTCTATAAAGACTCCATATGTTAAGTCTGGAGGTAAACTAAGTGCCGCTGACAGAGAGAAATTACAAAGAGCTAAAGATTTTAATAAGAGATTGCTTGAAGACAATAAGCAGTTCCACAAAGATATTATGGAATCTAAGAGAGAACATAACAAACTGATAATGTCTATGTCTTCTCTAACTTCTGAGTTAATAAAGAAAGCAATGTCATGAGAATAACTTCTAATATAGATAAGCTACAACAGGGTGGAGGTATTCCACCCTTTGTTAGCTACACTAATGTTCCAAGACCTCAGCCAACTGCTCCGTATAGCACATCAGATGCTAAACAAGCAACTGGAGGAGAATCAGAAGGAGGGTTTGGTTTACTAGATAAGAATATGGTGAAGATGCTTTATGAGAAGGGCTTACCAAGTGATGTAGAGCAATTCTTAGACCAATCTGGGTTGTTCTCTGAGTCCATAATGTCTAACCCATTTGAAAAGACTAACGGTGCAGCCCAATATAAAGCACTGTTAAAGATGTTACCTAAAATAGCTATGAATAAGGAAGAGTATAATAGAGCCATACAAGAAGCTACTAAGAACAATGCTCTTAAAGAAACAGCTATTGATACAGACGGTAGAGTATTTGCAATTAGTCCAGATGGTCAAGTTACTAAGAAATTTATAAGCCAATTAGAGGAAGGTGAGCAAACCTTAACAGTTGGTCAAATGGCTGAGAATAGAGCCTATAGTCAAGGATTAGCATTTAACAGTAATGCTATTACTGCTATTGCTAACAGCACAAGTATTGAACAAATTAACAAGACAATATGGGAAGCGATTAAGAATTTAGGTTCTAATACAAGAGCCAATGAATACTTTAGGTCTAAGGATGAAAGAAAAGCTAAGGCAGGAATTGATAAGCTATTAGAGGAAGGTGCAGATGGTGTATATAAGATTAATTCTAAGTCTATATCACAGGATGCTCAAGCCAAATATGCTTTGAATTATATATTATCAACATTACCAGCTAATCAGAAAGTTCTATTACAAGACTATGCAAGGAAATCTGGACTAGATTTAAAGACTGGTCCGTTAGAAATCATTACTAGCATGATACAATCTGGAATCAGTTCTACTGAAGAACTTGGAGTTAACTATGACAAGCAAGCTACTAATGGTGCTAATACTGATGAGAAAGGTAACAAGAAGACTAGGGCATTTGATATTCCTATGATGATTATAACTGGAGATGGTCTTCCTAAAGAGAATGCAAGAATTAGTTTTGGTAGTAACTATGCTATTGATGTACAAGCACAGAAGTTACCATTCATTCCAGGTAGTGATGGTAAACCTATTGGTCCGACTTCCTTAATGGGAGCTTTAAGTGGTCAATTAGGTAGTGTAGTTAATAAGGGTGCTGTCCATGTTGGTAAACAAAGACTTAATGCTACTAAGCTTAATCAGCTATACTACGATGGTACTGGAGTATCTACGATGGAATTACCTTATACTCTTGATGAAAATGGACAAGCTGTTCCTGATTTCGATGTTATAGGTGCTTACAAGGCAGCTGTGGATGAAATCAATAAGAGAGGTAAGGATGTTACTAAAGCTGAAGTAAATCAAGTATTCCAAGAAAGAGGTCTGAATAGGTATTTTAATGAAGATGGTAGTTTTAATAGGGATAACTTTATGAGGTTTGCAGGCATATCAGTTATTGGTGATGATGAAACCTTTGAAGACCCTGACGATAACTCTGACTTCTTTATGCCTATCACAGATGATAGGTTAACAGCACAGATAAGTGCAACATTAGGTACTAAGTCAAACCCTATGGATATGGGAGACCTATATAGAACTATTGCTTATGTACCTATTTATGACTCTCCGAGTCTAGCAGGTGCAGCATCTGGTAACTTCTCATGGATTAAGGATGAAGGAGCTATGATGGAAATAGCAAAAGAACAACAACTCCGTAACGCTAGACAGGCATATAACAACAACATAACTAAAAGTCAATTATTAAATGGACAATAAGAAGCCGAATGATTGGATGTTGAATGTGTTACAGAACCCTAGTTTCTCTTTATCTGATTTTAAAGCGGTAGGGATTGATGGTAATAACACTTCCATTGAAGATAGAGAAGTCTATGCTAATAACAAGATTATACAATCAAATCCACAATTCCAGGATAGTGACGGTAACTTTGATAATGCAAAGTTTAACCAATTCTATGATGGTGCATTAGAGTCATATCAACTATTAGCTAATAATACGTTTAATGAGACTGTAATGGATGAGGCTACCTTTGGATTTAATAATATTTGGGCACCTAAGGAAGCTAGTAAAAGAACTCAACCTGAGTTTCAAATCAATAGGATATTCAATCCTGACAGAAGGAAGATGGGAGTAGAGAAAGTAGGGTTCACTAGTGATAGAACCCTTACTGCTGCTGAAATAGCTCAGACTCAAAAGGTATATGACCCAGAGACAGGTGAGTGGGATGAATCTCCTAATGATGCATGGCTAGGTAGGAATTGGTTCCAACCAGTAGCCCTAGCTCAATGGGACTCCGATGATTATCATATTGACCCAGAAACCAATAGAAAGGTATGGCACAAGAAAGGTGAGCTAAAATTAAACGACGAAGGTACTTACTACTATGAAAAATTAGGCAGTAGAGAACCTTATGGTAGACAAATACTATCTCCATTTGACGTTCTAACTACTGATGGTTCTAAGGCTAATAAATATGACTTCTTCGATTCAGATAGCTTAGATAAGAGTGTATTCGGAAGTATAATGAAGAATACATTTAAGATTGCTCCTATGTTTGTGCCTTATGTAGGACCAGTATATATTGGATTAGGTATTGCTAATGAGTTAGCTAAAGTGTTACCTATTATATATAAGACTACATTTGGATTAGCTGGAGCATCTACTGACTGGGCTAATAAGTTAGAAGGATTTGCATATTCTATGGATAGCGGAACATCTGAGTATGCTAAGCAACACCCTTGGGCAGCTGAGAACATCCTTAATATGGTTGGCGATGTAGCTAAACAGCTATATGAACAGAGGTGGATATTCACTAATGCCCCAAGATTATTTAAGTCTTACGGCATATCATCTAAGAATGGTACTCCGTCAGAGTTGGATAAGCAAATAACTAAGTTGGCAGAAGAGTATACTCAAACTGCTGTTAAGGATATTCCTAAGGTATTAAAGTCTTTAGAGGCTACAGGTAGTCTTGATATTATACAGAAAGAAGCTTTAGCTAAAGCTACTATATGGGGTCAGAATTATATGAAGAGTTACGAGAACTGGGGTAAACACCTATCTCGTCTTTATATGACTGGTACAGCTTCATATAATGCTTTTAGTGATGCTAAACAAGAAGGAGCATCTGATGAACAAGCTGCTGCTGTGTTCTGGGGATATATGGCTGGAATGTATGCTCTAATGGCTAGTGATATTGGAGAACACGTACTTCCAGAATTGAGGATGGATAAGGCTCAAATCAAAAAACTTATCCAAGATGTAAGTCAGCAAGCAAAGCAAAGTATATCTACTAATGCAGTTAAATCTGAATCTAAGGAGTTAACTAAGAATGTATTTGCTAAGTTGTTTAATGGTGCAAAGTCCTTTGCTCAGAATAACTACAAAGCTATTGCTGATGGCTCTACTTCTATTCTATCTAATGCTCTTGCAGAAGGTGTAGAAGAAGTAACTGAGGAAGTATTATATGATGTTACTAAAGCAACATTTAATGCTATCTCATATTTTACTGGTAACGAAAGAAGGCTATCAGCTTTTAATGATATGGCTTCTCGTTATAGTATGTCATTCTTTGGAGGTGCTATCGGTGGTGGTATGTTCCAAGGTATTAATGATATTAAGATTAGAAAATCCTACGATTCTAGTAATATGCAGGCTAATCAAGAACTTATCTATCTAATCAGACAAGGTCGTGGTGAAGAGATTTACAAGGCTTTGGAGGATATGAAGAAGAAAGGAGTGCTTGGTGATAGAAACCTATCTGCAACTAAGGTTGATAAGGTGGGTGATAAGTATGCATATCAACAAGGAACCGATAAAGATAATCAAAATGATGCTATATATAGTCTAATGAAGGATTATGTAAGCAACATTGAACAAGTTCTATCTGTTGAGGGAATGAAGCTATCTGATGCTACTTTACTTGATAAGCAAATGTTATCTGAGTTAAGGTATCAGGAGTTATTCAAGAATGCTCCTTCTGCTGGTAAAATTTTACAAGACTTCAATAACCTTGCTGATAGGTTTTTAACCCTACACAGTAAGATTGATGAAATCAATGCTACTTATTCAGACGAGAATGGTAAGAAGAGTAAGGAGTATGCTGATGCTATGGCTGCTGTTCAACAGCAAATAGATGATGCTAAGAAGGAACAATATGAGTTCTTACATACTGGTAAGAGAGGTAAGTATTTAGGAATGATGATGTTCTCTACTAATCCTGTGATTAGTAAGCCATTTATTGATATGAACTTCAGAATGTATGCAGAGTCCAAATATAACAAAGACTTTGAAACATTATCTGAAGATGATATAGCTAAAGCTAAAAAGGACTACAACGATTACCTACAGTATGATGCCAATTCTAAGTTAGATATGGCATATGATGTATTCCGTAATATGAATGAGAAGCTATCTCCTATCTTCCAAGAAGCAGGAGAATTGGGATATAAGCAATATGCTCAACTAAAAAGGAACTTCTATAGTGCCAATCTATCTCTAACTGATGCCGATGGTAATGTTACTCCTATGACTATATCAGATATACTTGGTGATATGTTCGGAAGTAAGAATGCTACTGATGAAGATATAATCGAGAAAGCTGAGAGTCTAAAGAAGCCGAGAATAAATGAAGCTAAGGAACATCCATTTGATGAAATATCAAGGTTCTTAACTTATACTATGCCTACGGTTGATGGTTCTGCAATCTCTAACGGTGCTATATTGATTAGGCAGCTGAATCAAGCTGCTGACGTATTCATGGCTAATGGATATATTGATAAGGAAGTAGCTGACTCTATGAGAAAGCTAGTTAACCAAACTGTAACAGTTAACACAGGTATATATCAATTAGACTTAGAAGATGCCTATGATTATGTTAGTGAACAAGCTGGAGATGCTATTCGTTCTTGGATGGCTCAAGATTTAACTGTAGCTAATATAAAAGAGAAGACTCAAGAACTCATTGAGACATTAAAGTCTATTGAGGGTCTTGATGAAACCCAGAAAAAACAGTTGGATGTTATTATTGGTGATATAAAGAGTCAAAGTAACTCAACTTTAGCTCAGAATCTTCCTATCCTTAACGATGCAAATGCTTTATTAAAGAAGCTTGATACTGCAAAGACTAATCCATTATATGATACTCTATCTAAGATAGGGATTAATGTGATTGGTAAGAAGACTAACGTATTTGACCTATTGCAGGATTTAGAGCGTCAGTTCAATGAAGTACATATCTCTGACTTTGCATTAGATAACAAGCTACAGCAAGAGCAAATAAAGGATGCAAGGAAGATTATATCAGCTGCCAGGTCTATTATATATGCTTCTCAATACGATAACTTAGATGCATCTAATCCATTTGGATTTAATGTAACTCTAAAAGAGTTTTATCAAAAGAATAGTATTGAAGATGCTCCAGAGTTAGGGCTGATTGATTCTGAAGTTGCTACTATAATGAACAGAGACTTAGATAGAATTGAGAGTAAGTTAGACTTTATCGAGAAACTATCTAACTTGAATAAAGAATCTCAGTTAAAGGAGCAAAGAAGAACATCAGTAAATATGAACTATCTATTCTATGACGTTGTGGGTGATGAGAATAGTTTCCTATATACTAAAATGGTTGATGGAGAACCACAGCTAAAGGGAATTGATGGTGAAGTATTACTAAATGACAAAGTAAGGGAAGCTATTAATAATGCTACTACTCTAAGACAGTTTACTGAAGACCAAGACAGGACGTTGGATGTATCTGATGAAGATTATGTAGCAATGGAAAAGGAAAGGGTGGCTATCGAGGATACTCTTTATGATAGATTCCAAGAAATATCTCATGGTAAAGACCAAGTAGAAGCTATTAAATCTATCTTATTTGATGGCGGACTATCTCATAAGGGTATTGCAAAGGGGAGTGAAGGTATTAGGTCAGTTACTAAGGCTCTTAGTGATACTGAGAAGTTAGCTTATGCTAGTGGTATCCTTGGGGTTAAGAGTTCTGATTTCCTATCACAATACTATACAGTTATTAAGAGTGATACATCTAAGTTAGCACCTATAGCTACTCAAGAGTTTGCTGTTAGAATAGCTTATACATTAGCATCTAATAGAAGATTCATTAACAATGTAGTTAAAGCTGCTGATATTCCGAACCACCTTGAAGGTACTCCTCTTCTGAACACAGTATTTATTGAAGGTGTTCCTGGAGCAGGTAAGACTAGAGCTGTTGTTAAAACAGTATATCAAATGCTTAAAGCTGTAAATCCTAACGTAAAGACTTGGACAGCTGGACCTCGCCAAAAGCAAAGTGATAACTTAGCTGATGAGATTGGGGCTGAGCATAACACGTCATTTACTAAGGAAACATTATTTGCTAAATTAGGAGTATCTCCTGATTATGTAAATAATGCTGCTAATTTGAGTATTGTAGTATCTCCTTCTGATATTAGACACGTTGAAATTACTGGTCTTGATGAAAGAGAGTATAGTAAGGATGATTTACCATCTGTATTATTTATTGATGAGGCTACTCACTTCACTAATGGAGAATTACAAGTAATCTCTGATTTTGCTGCAAAGAACAATGTAGCAGTAGTAATGTTAGGAGACACTGAACAGAGTGGTAAGAGTCAACTATGGCGTTTAAAGGATGGAAATGATGATGTAGCTGTTTACAATACATTCTCAACTACATTCAGTATATCTTCTCCTAAGTTAACAGTTTCAATGAGAGCTTCTAATACTAATAAGAGAGACAATCTTAATAATATTAGGGCATTGATTGAACCACTTAGGGCAACTAAAACTGATATGTCTATTGCTGAGAAGTGGTCATTTATAGGTGATAATCTTGAGGTAAAATATACACAAGATGAATCTGGAGTACATGGAGAAAAAGTCCAAGGTTCTTTAGATTCTAGTGACTTAGACCTAATGCTATCTACTTTGAAAGAGGGAGAAACAATAGGATTTATCTACGATAATACTGAGTCAGATACCTATAAGATGCTTAACTCATTACCTTCTGAGAAGAAGGATAAAATAGAGTTCTTTACTGAAGACTCCGCACAAGGTAGTGAGGCTAAATACTTCATTGTTGATGTTGATTGGAGCAAGAAGAGAACTATGAATGGTGAAACTGCTGAGGCTAGTATAGAAGTGGCTGATTTTATTAAGAGCTTATATACTATTGCAACTCGTTCAGAGGAAGGTACTATCATTATTGATAACCATCTAACTGAAGTAGTTAATCCAAATGCCTTTGTAGAAAGTGACTATAATGCTCCAACATCTTATACTGATGAATCTCTTGCCGACTATAAGGAAAAGAGACTAAGAGCGTTAGAGGAAATACTTAAAGGTTATACTCCATCTAATCCAGCTATTGCTCCTGTAGTTCCAGGTGGTCAACCTGTTACTAATGAACCAGTAATAGTACCTAAACTAAGAGAAGGTACTTGGATTCAGATGAATGATGGAGGTAAGTATCAAGTTATGAGTATAAAAGGGTCTAATTATGTTCTTGCAACTTTGGATAAAGTAGCATACTATGAATATCCTATAGAACAAATAGACTCTGTGTTAGGTGTTTCTGTTCATTTATCTACTGAACCTACTAAGCCAGTTATATTGCCAGAGGGTGGTAAAAGACCTGACTTACAGCAAGTCTTGATTGAAGAGGCTCAAGCAAGTGAGGAGGGTGTTGAGAGTGATTTAGAAGCCCAAAAGAAAGCTCAGTGGTATGCTAAAGATGACCCTGGATTCAAAGTATATACTTTTGCTGGATATAGGTCTGGTATTGGTTTAGAAATGTCTCAAGGCTCTGTAGCAGTAGATGCTGACAATAATGTAAACATTATTAATTCTGGTAGAAAGTACAAGAGTACTTCTGGTGAACTTGTGGATGAGACTAAGAGTGACTTGCAAGCTCTACTTGACTTAGATACATTTAGAAATGGCTCAGTCAAGGTTCCATTTAATACTTATAACACTGCTACTACATTACTTGCAGATGTTAGAAGTGCTGTAATGTTTGCTAAAACTAATGGTGCTGCACTATCAAATGTTAAGAAATTGGTGAGGGAGTTTCCTCCAGCTTCAAAGATAGCATCAGCTACTACTGGAGAGCTGCAGGTTAAGTATGTCAATGCGTTCTATCAACAAACTGACCAGACTGTCGAGATGGGTGATAAAACTACTCCTAATAGGAAGTTAGTGGTCTACACTCTTAAAGACAGAAGTGGTAATCCAGTTGCAGAATTTACTATTGGAGTTCTTCCTGGTGAATTTACCTTAGATAACTGGGTTCAGAACTATGTTGGAGAGGATAAGAACATCAGGTCTAAATGGCAGAGGTTAAGTAAGCTACTTGCTGATGGTAACGAGGTGGCTAAGAATGCTAGACGTACAGTGTACATCCCATTAGGAACTGACTTTGCATTAGGTCCTAATATTATTTCTAACACTAAGATTAGTAAGGTAAATGAACTTGGTCAAGACATTGACAAGTTTGGAGGGAATGTTAGAAGGACTCCATTTAGTGAGTTCAAGAACGCCAAATCAAGAATAGTATCTGATGTCTTCATTATGACTAATGTAGGTGTTGATAACGATTTCTATGATAAGTCATTATCAGGTAAGGCGGTCACATTCGTAACCACCAAGAAGGACTTTACCTACAAAGGAATAAAAGCTCTGAATGACCCTAATATTCTTGCAGAAGCATGGATGGAGACAAGGGGAAATAAAGATGCTGACAAGTTAGACGAAGTGGTTAAGGTTGTTAAACTCGACCCAATAGGCGTCAACTTTGAGGAGTATATTAATGGAGTTAGTGCTTTCAGAAGAGAGTTAGCTAATAAGACTGGCAATGCAAAGATGTTTAGTCCTCCAGGAAATAAATATACTGCTGCTCGTATCTTCATGAATTTGTTACAATTTGACTTAGATTTAAAGACTGCCTTGGTTACTGGTCAAACAGTACATGGTGTATCTATTGTTGAAGGAGATAAGTTCAGATACGAAACTGGAAAGGTGGACATACCTAGTAGTAGAGCAATAGAGCTAATTAGTAGCCTAGATTCAATGATGGCTTCTGCTGTTAATAGAATCTATGGTAAAAATGATGCTGAAAAGTTAGCAACAACTAATGCAGAATGGGGACTTACTGGTGAAGTTTCTCAGGCAGCAATAGACAAGCTAAATAACGCTGTACTTAATAGGTTTGACAACTATCTTGAGAATTTGAAGAGCTATAAGGATGGAGAAATCTTAGCAGAGTTTGCTGACTCATACTCATTCACACTTGCTAAGTTATTCCATAATTACTTTGCAGAATTTAGAACAGACTCTAAGAATTATTCTTTAAGGACTGATGCTAAATCTCAGAACTTACTGAGAACTGTAACTAGGGTTCTTCAAAATTATGAGCAAAGTTCCTTTAAAGAGGGTATCTATTATACTCCTGTTTATAAGGGCAGTGCTGAAGGTGGTGGTTTAGCTACGTCAATGGCATACCCCGCTATTAATATGGTTAACAACTTTACGGTGGATGTGGAAGCACAGACTCCAGATTTTGTTATCACTGGTGAAGCTTTGCAAAGGCTTGCAAATGGTATTGAACAATATATGTCTAGTAAACCAACTCTAAGACCAGTAGAACAGAATTATACTATGGATAATGCTAAAGCTGTTTTAGCTGCCAAAGCTAAGTTCGAGTATGATGAACAGTTCAAGGGAGTGTTTGAGATGGCTTCTGACATAGTTGCTAAGTCAATACCAACAAATAAACCAGCTCTTGATAAGGACATTGCAAACTCAATTTATACTACTATTAAGAGGATGGTAGCTGACAGGAAAGAGGGTCTGGTAGATTCTAATACTGAAGGTTTCATTCTTAGTGTACAAGGAAATCTTACTCCACAAGGTAGTATGCAACTGAAGTTTAACACACTCGGAGGAGTACTAAGAGGATTACTTAATCAGCCAGTAACTAACATTAGTGTTGATGGAAGTGAAGGTAGTGCTTTGTATTCTGGAAAATTTGAGGTAAATTTGCAACCATATCAATGGACAATGGATAGTACAGGTAAGGTTACTTACAGTGAAATCCAAAATCCAGCTACTGATGAAAGTCAAAAAGCTGAGAACTTAGCAAAGCTTGAAGCTGAGACACAAAAGTTGGAGGCAAGAAAAGAGAAAATACTTAATGAGCTAGTTAAAGGTGTCAGTGCACCATTAGTTCCCAAAATAAAGGAAGGTATAAATATACTACTTTCTGGAGATTTAGGTACTAAGGAATACACTAGAGATAAGGTACTAGTTGCTAAAGCATTCTCCATGGCTCCGTCCAACTTAAAGAGTGAATGGGATTCATTGTTATCAGATTATGCTAATAACAAGGATGCCATAAATAACATATTAGGAACTTGTAATTAAACAAAGAATTATGCGTTGTATTGTTACTAATGACAAAAAAGAGATTATTATTGATTCGTTAAACAGTGTCTTCAATGATGCTGAATTGATAACCTTAGAGGCTAAGTTCAAGAGACTGGGGGAAGACCTTTCCCCTACTCTTGTCTTAGACGATGAGCGTTCTATAAGTGTAATATCAGACATCATCAATGAGTGGATTCCTGAAGCTAGAGATGTGGCTGAGTTGTTTGAAGATAATGTCCAACTAGCTCTATTAACTGAGTTAGAAGAAACAAAGGATTTACGAATTACTGACCTTAGAAAGGCAGGTGTAGCTCCAGCTAATAAGGCTGCTGCTAATTTAAACATGGACATTAAGGAAGAGTCTTTAATTGATTATCAAGAAAAGATTACTTCTTCTACTATCAATAACCTATATAGAAGTGCTCAACAGCCTCGAAATCTAATGCAAGATGAGCTAAGACGTAGTGTTATATCATCATTCCTTGTAGATTTTAAAGAGGGGCGAATAGTTAGAAGTTCTCAGGAATTTAATAAGAACCTAGCCGCTCTATTTAATAGGTTGCTGACAGATTTAAAGATATATGCAGAAGAGGCTAAAGTCGATTTCGACAATTCTCTACTGTTATATGACGAAGATGGTAAATATACTGGACAGTTCTCGGTTGTACAAAAGTTGGCTGATACTCTCTTCGGTGATAAGTTTAATGCTACATACCTTAATCATCTATATGCTACAAGAACAAGTAGCTTTAAGAGTTCTAAGGCATTAAGAGCATACAACTCGTATGTAATACTAAATAACTTTGATACATTGTTAAAGACCTTACTTGGTAAGACTATAACTATTGACCAAAGATATGTAGACTCTTTTACTGATGTAGAAAATGACAAGTATAAATTGCTTGACAATTCTAACCTAGTAAAGACATGGAGAAGTTCTGACGATGTAGATGCTTTATCTGAAATGGGCAACATCACTAAGATATTGGTAGAACAAACTCCTGTATTACATTATCCAACTGGAGAGAATAAATTTAACAACTATTTGGAGGTAAAGGACTTTACCTATGTCTTCAATAAACTTAAAAACATTCCAATCTTCTCTGAGATAGTAAACAAAATTAGGTTTGCACCTAACAAGTTTATCCCAGAATTGATTGATACTGCACTTAAAACTAACACTAGAGGATTAACTGCCCATGATAAGGACATTATATTCTCAGTACAAAGAAGGTTCTATAAGAACAACTTTGATGTTTATGGAGACTCTGAGTATTCTCTAACAGAGATTATCAACAAAGAGTATGCAGAAGGTAGTGATAGTGTTCTTAGTCAGAACTTAGTTGATTTTATATCTGGTATGATTGATAAGACTGTGTCTACTAATTATATTGGGTATAGACCATCTGACTCTGGTAACATAGAGATATTTGATGTTAAGGATAACAATCTTAATAGTCATAAGTTGATTATTGAGAAAGGTATCAATAATATCAATAACACTCTATCAACTGAGTATAGGAAAGACTTACTTGATAAGTATTCAGTTAGAAGAAATGGGGCTAAACTTAGTATTAGAATCCCAGGATATACTACTAAGAACGGTCATACACTACATATTGTTCATGCTAATAATAGCAGTAGAGGAATATCTGTGTTTACTGTTGATTCTAACAGAAATCAATCTCCTTTATCTTTAAATGAAATGGACCGCATGGTTGCTGAGGGAGATGCAGACCTTGTAAGAGCTTTAACTGAGTTCTTAGATGACACCTTGTACCAATCACTTGGATTACAACCCGAAATACTTGATGCTTTTAGAGAGATTGTAGAAGCTGGCTCTGATATAAGTGCTATAATGCAACTTGCTGCGTTAGGTGGGCGTTCTTTAATGCGTAACCAAATAGAGAAGGAGTTAACAGATGGCACAATGGACAAGGCTTCTGTAGCTGAATGCTTCCCCGAAGCATATAGTAAGGAGACTACTCTATTCGACAAGAAAACTGGTTCACTAAAGACTGTAATAGCTGACCAAGCTAATATTGTAAGAGATTTAGCTAGGGCACGTATGTTAGTTAATGGTGAAGCTGCAAAGAGTAATTCTCGTGACCTATCTGGTAACTCAATATCTAATAATGGTTTAACAAACCTTATTAATACTGCTAAGGTAAATTGGCTGGAAGCTAAACACCTTGCTGGATATGGTTACAATGTAGCCTCATTGGGAAGTATCTTTGTTAAGAATCCTAACCTTATATTTGGTACTACTGTAAAGAAGGAAGCCCAAAGTAAGGATAGGTCTGTAACTAAGTCTAGTGCTAAGTTCTTCTCATCTGAAATTGCTCATAGTTCAGTTCTATATGACTTCTGGTCTGGATTCCTTAATAAGGATGGTGATATGGCTGGTAAGTTCTATATTCAACCTACAGTATATTCAGATAAGTCAAGACATTATTTGATTGGAATTGATGGTATGCAAGTGCTAACTCCAACATTTGATGAAACTACTGGAGGTAATGTAGGAGGTAAGAGAATTACAGAATCTACTGCTGAGGATATTAGAAATGTTCACTATGCTTCTATGGCTCAGATGTACAGAGTTATGAGAACTAACTTGTTAGCTGACTATCAACAGACATTAGCTCCGATACTACCTATGTTGGGTATATCAAACATTGCTACATTTAGTGATGCTGAGAGAGTGTTTGATGCTATCAATGCTAAGTATAAACTGAAGAAGGATGTAGAGTTCTTTAGGTCTAAAGGTATTCCAGTTAGTCCAGAGAATGAAGCTGAATATCAGCAGATTATGCAGAGCCAGATGGCTTTAGCTAACTCTCCTCAAGACTTGTATATGTTACTTGCTAAGGAAGCTAATACCGAAGTTATTGACCAAATTCACTTCTCTGGTAAAGGCACTCTTGGAATTAATAAATTGTTAAAGCATTACTTTGAAATGTTCTTAGATGATGCTAAAACAAGAAGCATTTATAATGCTAAGGTTCTTAGAGAGAAGAAGAAATTTGCTAGAGACTTGCTCAATAACAATAAGTTCTTCTTATATGATAAGAGAGGTGAAATTGACCCTGTGTTGAATAAATTCATACATGGTTCAAGCGAGTCTGAGAGGTATAGTATCTGGGCTGGTCCAGACTATGAATCTAAATGGGTAGACCCTGATACAGCTGAGATTATCATAGCTAAACTGGTTGACAAGAACGGTAAAGAAACGAGACTTACTAAGAACTCACTATTTGACCCTAAGGATTCTCAAGGTTTAATCCTTAATCCTTTGTTCGATATGTTCTTTGAAGTTGACAATCTAATCTCAAGTAATTTCTTAACTTCTACTGTTGGTGGACCTTATGGTCATCCTCTTAAATCGAGGATTGATGCTAATGCAGATGAAGTAACTAAGATTGAACAAGAGGAAGCTGCTCGTACATTGGCTCAGTTTAAGCGTATGGTTATCTATCCAGCAACTATGCATAACTACGTGCAGAACCAGTTTAATGGTATTCCGCCACAGTACAATGTTGCAACTATTAGAGATATGTCTGCTTCAGTGCATAACTTCTCTGGGGTTACATCTAAGGTGGATGTTCAAGATGGTAGTGGTTGGGCTAATCCATTCATTGCTATATTAGAGAACTATTCTCTGAATGATGCTAAGGCTGGCGAGGATAAGAAGCCTATTGGTCATAGTATGAATCCTATGTACTTGTCTGAACTAGAGTTGAAGTATGCTTTGATGGACATCTATAATGAGCGTGTTAGAGACTCTGGAAAACCTGATAATAAGGGCTTGAGATGGAAGAATATACTAAAGAAGATGACAGATAGACAATGGGATGTTCCTGTTGACTTAACTGTTGCCTTTAATGGTAAACCTATCAATATAGCTGAGAATATACAGAACCCTTATTATAGAGACATAGTTACTGGTAAGTTCTATAAGATTACTGACATCAAGAGAACTGGTGATAACTTATATGACGTAACTCAAGTACAAGTTAACAAGATGGGTAACGTAATAGGTCAGCCAGAACTTAAAGGTGGAACTTCTCTTCTTATTGATACTAATTACAAGCTATGGGAAGCCTTTGGTGGAGAATGGTCTTGTGATTTAACTGATTTAGGATTATTCGAAGGTAACTCTTCTATTGAAGCAGTAGCTTGGTATATGAATAACATTGGTGTAGTAAGAAGTAAAGAAAACTCAGAAATCTATGGAACAGACTTTAAGCAGGAGCTTTATACGTTCGGAGAGGATTATGAAGAACTTCCTTCTGAAAGTGAAATCAGAAATCCTGATGGAACATTCACTGACTTTGCTAATCTGTCCCAAATTGAGGTATATCAGCCTCTAAAGCATTCTGACATTCACTATCTGGTTAATACTAGTGGTGCTAAATGTGGTGCTACTAATATCAATCCTACAAGTTCTTGGTTTGACGATACTCCATTAAGAAGCTTTAAGATGTCTACTAGACACTTAGGCATTCAGATGGATGCTGACCACCATGCTGATGATTCAGAATTAACTGAGATGTCTCAGGTAATATCTTCATTAGAAGCCAATGGTTATACTCATCATATTGCTAAGGAAGCATACCATGATTTAGGTTCTATTGTATATTCTACAATGAAGCGAGAGATTGATGCTGTAGCTGAGTACTACAAGATGGGTGATTCGAGAGAAATCTACAATATTGTAGGTAAGTCATTCTTGAAGTCTTTCGATGATAGTTCTAGTAACAGGGCTAGCTTGGCTGAGGCTATTGTCTATAACATGAAGAAAGAGCTGGGTAAGTACTTAAAGATTTCAGAAGCTGATGTGAAACTACCATTCAGTGATAATAATCTATTGGGTGTAGTTATCTCTAGTGTAACCTCCATGATTAATAAGACAGCTATCAAGAGAAAGTATCCAGGTATTGCATCTGTGTTAATTCCTTCTCATGGTGCTATTCAAATCTATAAGGCTAATGGGATTGACTATACTTATGGTCAAGCTCAGTTATCTAAAGTAGATTTTAATCATCAGTTCAATATGCAACCTATTATACCTATCACTGATATTGAGTTCGGTGAGAGTTATGTAGTTGTTGAAGGTACTCAGGGCTATCCAGTTGATGTAAATGGTGTAGTTCCAGAAGGTGCTTCTATGTGGGATGGTGATATGCACAATGAAAGTCAGTTTAACCTTAATGTTCCTGGAGTTCAACACATTACTGTTGATTCTATTGAAAAGTACAATGAACTAAGGAATGATACTTCTGGTAGGTTAGTTAAGCGCAATCCTTATAAAGGACGTGACTTACAACCTTCTCGTACTCTGTTTAAGATTGGAGGTAGACAATATAGTATATTTGATTCTGATTCTATCAAGTCAAGATATGCTGTAGAGAAAGCCTTTGATAAAGGTGGAGTAATTGACTTAGCTAAGAGTGGTGATGCTGCTATTGAAATACTTAGAGGCTTTAGAGTCCCTAATGATTTGGTTGGAACTAAACTAAATGAGTTAGCAAACAAGCTAGCTAATAAGGACTTCTGGAGAATTAGTAACCTGGTTGATGATATTAAGAATCTGTATAGGGATGATGTTATCAACACATTCAAAAGGTTGTCTGCTGATGGCACTGTCATTATCAACGACGAAGTTAAAACTATCGACCCAGAATCCTTAGAGATTAAGGAAGCTGAGTTAGTATTACCTAAAATCTATGCAACAAAGTTTGGTTTAAGAAGAGGTGACTCTCTGAATGATATAATGAAGAATGAAAACTTCTTCTATAACAGAATTATTGATGCATGGAATGATAAGACTACTAAGTATGATATTGCTCTGAAAAGAGCTAATGGTAATCATACCTATATTATTCTTAAAAGTGGAGGTAATGCTAAGGTTGTAGAAGGTTTACAGAAAGTAAATGTAAACACTATAGTTGAAGATGGTGAGAATACTCTAAGGGTTAATAACAAGGGTGAAATCGAAGGTCCTCTAAACGATGCTGAGGTTTATGTTGATAGTAGAGGTAATGAAATTATCTTTACTGACAACGTTAAACAGTTCTTAGAGGAACAGTACGATGACTATGATGACGTAGAACTAAACTCTGGGTTAAAGGAAGGTACTTTAAATACTGCATTTGATGTAGTTAAGGGTATTGACCATAAACTTACTGAACAGTACAAGGAAATAGCTCTTCGTATGGAGAACAATGAGTCTGTAACTCTTAAACTTGCTCTGCAAGAGAAGAACACTCACCTTGATAGAATGTTTAGGCGTCTATCAAGAGAAAAGAGAACTTCATTCTTGAAATCTCTTGAGTTCATTGCAGCTCGTATTCCAGCTCAATCTATGCAGTCATTCATGCCTATGAAGGTAGTTGCATTCTCTGAATCAGAGAAGAATATTGCTTATGTATCACACTGGCAGATTTGGTTGCAAGGTTCTGACTTTGATATTGATAAGGTATATCTAATGGGTTCTGAGTTCTCAGATAATGGTAAGTATATTGGATGGTCTCCTTATTTCAATCTATATTCTGATGAAGTAAGAAAGGCTTCTGAATTGCTACCTATGCCGAGTGGTAAAGAGTATCAGGTATTCTATCCTGATGTTCAACCAGAAGACTCATTTGATATTACTCAATTAGTTAAGAATGTTAACTTAGCAGCTAGTGATAAACTTGGTACTAATACCGAGAGATTCATTATTGCATTGGCAGACTTACTAAAGGGTATCAGAGACAGTGGTTATACTAAGTTATGGTTAGACCCAAAGAGTATTATTGAAGCTAACTGGATGAACTTAGATACTGTAGAGAAGAGGATTAACAGACACTCTCTATATCTATCTAAGATTAAGTCACCTGATAGGATTATTTCTATGATGAAGAACTCAGTTTCATCTAAGATTTATCGTATTATCAATGACCCAGCTAATATGGTTTCAGCTTATTCTCCGATTGAGATGAATGAGCCTCAAGCAGCAGCAGAATTATCTGAATCAGGTAAGGAAGCTAAGGAGTATACTCTGGGAAATCCATTTGTTAAGTGGAATATGCAATATCAGAATATGACTGGTAAGGATGTTATTGGTATTGCAGCTGTTGGTGAGAAGGTTTTCTTTGCATTATCTTACTATTATAATGAAGCTGCTAGAAGTGGTAACATGGAATGGCAGGAGAATGCATATTTTAGAAGGTCATTCAAGCTGATTAAGTCAAGGGATGGTAAGAAGTACCTTCCATTAGTAAGAAACATTATTGCTAATGTAAACTTTGATGGCGTTGATACTTCTAAGGTTCTTTGGAACTCTATGATTGAACAACAATCTGGAGTTAGCATGGAAGACTCTGGTAAGAAGTATACTGAGGAGGAAGTAGCTTACATACGTGAGCAGTTGTTAAGTCAGCTTGGAAGTCAGAAGGATGCATCATTAGTTATTTCAGCTCTGTTATCAGCAGCAACTGATAATGCTAAGGAGTTGATTTTAGCTAAGATTAATTCTGGTTCAGATTTAGCTTCCGTATATCTATATTCAATTATGTTGGGTATTGATTTTAAGGATATAGCTAATCTTATGATTTCTAATACAGTTCAGACTATAGCTAAGTTAAACAAGACCAATATCTTTGATGAGTATAACCAGAGTTCAACTATTGACAGCGTGTTTAATAAGTTGGAGAATGGGTTACAAATCAAGAATTACTTGAATAAGTTTGAAGGTCTTAATGAAGCTATTGCAGCTGTTTATCCTAAAGCTGGAGGTAAATCTACTCAAGCTGCACTAACTGAAATATTCAAACAGGATAATAGGTTAGAGTTGCTCAAGAAGTTGCGAGAAGAGTTCAAGACAACTGAAATCTATAAGAACAATGGTTTCCCTAAGTTCAACCTAATGAGATTTATGAGTGATTTTGAAGAATTAGCTGTAATGGCTGACTCAATCTTTAAGAATGAGTTAAGTAGAACAGAGTATTATACCTTCAAGAGAATTTATAAGCTAGCTCAAGAGGTTAAGCAGTTAGGTTCTATCCTAAGTGCAAATCAGGGACTGCAGACCAATATGTTTGATAAGTTTGGTTATCTTGATAGAATCGAGCAGGCTGTAAAGGATAGAGTAGAGGAGTATGTAACTGGTGCTGGGGATAATAGGGATGTTAGTATCTTTAAAATCCTTGAAGATAAACCATATCTTGAGAAGCTACATGGCGGTAAGGAGGGTGCTAAGACATATGTCGAAAGCATTGTTAGAGCAGCTAAAACAGAAGGAATGATTGATGACTTTAATACATTGAGGTTCTTAAATGACAATGAATATAGAAGACTTGCAGTTTCCTTCTATAATCTAATCAAGGGAACTATCAATGTGTTAGATGTTATTACTAGAGTTCCTCACTTTAGGGCAACTATTGATATGGCAGCTACAGACTTTGGTATATTTGATGCCATTAGTGCTAAGTTTACTAACGTTTATAATCTATCTAAACTCCTAATTAGGAATGTATATAATGTTTCTTCTAGTAAAGATAGGGATTCTATATATAGGAATGTTGGTAACTTCCTGGATAGTGTTATAAATACTAAGTGGTTCAAAGACAGAGGTACTTCATTTACTATAGCTGAGGGTGATAGATACTTTGATAAGTATGGACACACTCATCAAGCTACAGGTAATGAGGTTATAGATTTGGGTACTGGTCATGGTCAGGCTACTTTCAAAATGTGGTTTGAGAATACAGTAGTTCCAAGTCTCAAGAGGGGTCTTCAAGAGAAGAATGGAGAGAGAAAACTATCGCTTGCTAGAAACAAGTTTATAAGTGCTCTTCAGTTATCTATCTCTGATAGAACTCTTACTCGTGATGTAAGCTATGCATGGACACTTCCTATGAATATGTCAAGTATTAACTCTATTACCGAAATGAACAACTATGTAGAATATTTAACTCACTTTGATGAGTTGGATAAATATACGTTCAATGGAACTCCAGTTTCAGAGTTGTTCTTCTATTACAACATGATTGTAAATAAGAATAGGTATGGACAAACATCCTTGACAAGACTGTTTGAGCACTTTGTTGGCGAGAAACAAAACTCTGTTGTACAAGATTACTTCAAGTATATTGGAGATATGGACTTCAACAAGTTACTGAATAACTCTGACTATTCACTTGAAGATGTAATCATGGCTTGTGCTATAACTGTTAGTGGAGGTAATTACGGTAAGAAGTTCCCCTATATTAAGGTCTTTAATCCTTTATTGCAGACTTATGAGCTGTTTACGTATATGGGTGAATTTAACTCTTCTGAGCAGCTTCCAGATGATGTCATTGACAATCTGCCAGAGGGAGATGCTAGTGGTCCTGCTAACTACAAGCCAGTGGTCTTCCCAAATCAGAAAGAGTTGATGAACTATTTTACATGGTTACCAATGAACTTCAGCAAAGAGCAAGATGCAGAACCTCTAGAAGATAAACTGTTAAAGCTAATAAACCAAAACAGAGCAATAGTAAAGTATGAGTGCTAAGAACTGTACTTCTACATTGATAATTGGGGGGCTGGAATTTAAAGTCCAGTCTCCCAACGTCAATGGGAATCCTCCAATTAAAGACATTATACAGAACATAATTAAAGAACATGGTTCTGAAATTTCTAAAGCATTATCTGACCCAAAAGGTGTGTATGAAGTACTTAACATTAATGACATATCACATTTAAGAGGTAATGCTACATTTAAAGATATTACTAAACACCTAAACAGTTTAGGTAGGCAGTATATACCAATGAGAGATAGTTTAAGGGTATTAATATCCAAACTAAACAAAGTTGTTCCAGAGTCTGAACAGAACATTCTTTGGGTTTCATCACCCATAACACTAAATGACGTAAAAATACCTAACGTAAATGTTAGTACTAACGGGGATTTAGTTATCCTAGACTCCAATAACCTTAATAAAGTATATAATACACTAAGGGAATATTTCTACGCTAAGACTATTAATACTCCTGAAAAGATTAATCAAATCTTATCCTTTATAGGAAGTATTGGTAAAGCAACTGATAAAATGAAATTAAAGTCTGATGTATGGATAGCTAATCTACAGTCCAAGCTCACTGAGATGAGAAAGAATCCTGCAACAGCACTACACTACATTGTTAGTGATGATATTATAAACGAATTAGTAGACCTATCTGGAATGAGGTCAGAACTTAATACCTTGCTTAAAACATTAAGTAATGTTCAGTTAAAGGAAGGTAAAGGTGAGCAATGGTGGTTAGAGTGGAATGGTAATGCTGGAACCTATACTAATAGGAATGGTCAGCAGTTTAAGTTCAACTTTAAAGAAATGGATACCACTATTACAGGATACCTAAAAGAGAAGGGTATTGAAGCTAATGAAGAAGAAATTAGAGCTACAAAGGCTGTTCTACTAAGTGGAATATCACAAGGACATCCATTGTCAGACAACGAGATATACGATTTATGGGACGAATTTACTAGAAAAGGTTGTGAATAATGGCTTGTATTAATCATAATGATATAACATATAGAACACTTCTAGAACTTTCTGGATTAACCCAGTTAGAGCTTGATGCAAAGGTAAGGAAGACACTAGAGACTACTGGGGAATACCCATTTATTGAACAAGTAGTATCTTCCGACACAATACCTGCATTAGTAAAGAAGTATAATTTAGTCAAGTCGGGCGATAGATATGTTGCTAAAGATGTTGACTTAGAAGGAGTGGGTGCACCCTATTTAAATAGCATCTATAGAGACTTAGAGATAACGATAACTCCACTGTTTGATGGAGAATCCCTAGTAGACATCAAGAGGAGGGCTACTATAAATAGGGATTTAGAAGTAGAAGAAGATTATGTAGGACCTTATACTGAGCATAATAGTAATATATTCCCTCAACCTATTCAGGTAATTAATGGAAACTACATCTATCAGCATGATGGTAATTACTACATATCTAAACACAAAGTAGGAAGTTATACTGCATTAAGTAATCTACCAAGAACAAAGAACTTGAAGACGGCTTATTCCAAAGCTACTCCAGTAAACACTAAGTATGAAGTTAATAGAGACGTTCTTAGGTTTATATCTGACTATAGTAGTTTATTGTCTGCAGGACAGAATGCTATATATAATACTAATTCAGAACTTCCACCAATTATATCATATTATGGCAATTTTAACTATCCTAAGTTCAAAGTTGATACAACTCTTAAAGGCAAGTATGACATTAATGAAGAGGGTACTATCCTAATAAATCCAAACAAAGTTGGAACTGAGCCTAAAGCATTAGAGAGGGCTATTCTTGAGGCTGAAGGCTTCTATAGTGAAACAGAGATACTTGAAGCACTAAATAGACTTACTAATCCAATTAAAGTTGAAACATTAAAAGTAGGTAACAACCAATATTTATTAAGGTCTACTAATAAAGATAATAAACTTAATAATTATTACCCAGAACTTTCTAACGGTAATATAAGAATCAATAAACTTGAAGCTATGTTGGATAGACTAACCGACCTATATGGGGTTAAGTTCAATAGAGTTACAAGTTCAGAATTGAGGTTGGGAGGGTTTAAGGATGTAATTCCAGATGCTACTAGAGTCAATGCTTTCATACTTGATGGAGAAATCTATATCAATACTGATAACGCAAGTGATGATGCTCCTATTCATGAGTTGTCTCATATGTTGCTTGGTTCACTAAAGTCTACAGACTATAACCTATACTCAGCATTAGTAAACTCCGTAGAGAATCTTGATGATTATGATTTGAGGCTAGAGGAGTTCCCCAATAGGGCTAGAATGGATGCAAATGAAGAGATATTTGTAGACCTATTTGCAAAACACTTTACTGAGAACTTAGAGCTACCAGTTGATGCTAATCTAATGGATAGGGCAGAATATGAGATTAAGAGAAATATTGACTCTGCTATCTTCCCTAACGAAAGTACAACTAAGGTTAGTTTGAGTAGTATTAGTGGTAAGTCTTTCTCGGAAATCATGGACTTATTTGGAACATCACTGAATGAAACCACAATAGCCAATGCCTTTAATGGCAATGAGGCAGGAACTAATAGACGACTAGCTAACATAAAGGAAGATTTATTAAAACAAGGATTATTAAAAGAGTATTGTGAATAATGGCAAAGTGTGGATATACTCTATTAGGAAGGTCGTTTGGTTCTGAGTTAGAGTTAAATAACTTCCTACTTAACAATAAACATAGTATAGACCTTGGTAGAATATCTGATATAGTATTCAGTCTTAATAGCAAAAAGGATGAAGTAGTATCTATATTGGACAGTAAACTATCATGGGCTACTAAAATCCAGAATATTAAGAGAAATCCTAATTCATTCTTGGACGATGAAGATATAGACCCAGAATCAGTAAAGCCATATAAAGGTGTAACTTCTGCTATAAAGTTATTTAGGCAGGCAGATGGTGTTACTAGGTTTGTACCTGAATTTAAGATAGAAAACTTCAAGGAGAAGTGCTTTGAAAGATGGGGTAAAGAAGGCTTCAGTGCAATGGAAGCTAAGTTGGTTGATAAGGAAGCAAACATTCCAGTCAATAAAAGTGATATGGAAGCTGCTTTTAAAGCACTTACTACTAAGTGGGACTTACTTGGTAAGGTAGGTACTTCACTTCATAAGGTGGCTGAGTTATTCTGGAAAGGTGAGAGTTTGTCAGCCATAGTGCAGGATGATGAAGTAAAGAATTATCTTGACCCAGTAATGGCATCTCATATGTATAGTAACATGGAGATATTGAGAAATCAGTTAATTAAACTTCATGGTAATGGAGACCCAAACAGTGTAAAGTTCTATCCAGAGTATGTAGTTGCTGGTGACACACAGGCTCTTGATGATAATGGTAATCCAATTAAGCTACTTGGTATTATCGACTTACTAGTAGTAGATTCAGAGGGACAAGTTCACGTGTATGACTATAAGACTTCTGATAAAGCTCACTTAGACTTTGATAGTACTAAGAAATTAACATTCGATTATCAGCTAGCTGTATATAGACAACTGTTAGAAAGTTATGGTTTACCAGTAAGTAGAGCAATGCTTGGAATCATTCCATTGTCTATGCAGGATTTTGACGGAGCTACTGGTAACTTTTCTAACATCGTTGCTCCCACTAGTGTTGTAGGTGGAGTGAAGGAAATTAACATTGATTACAGAGATAGAAATCCTAGACTATCTTATGATAGTGCTTCTGCATTTGTTACAAATAATGTAGAAATGGTTATGCCCGTTGAACCCGTTGAGGATTTAGTTACTAAGGACTTCGTTGAGCATATGTCTACAGGATTTGCTAAACTGTTCCCAGGATATAAGTTCAACAGGGAGTTGAATGAAGCTACCCTAGAGGCTTTAAAGAAGGATGTTAGGTACAATACATCTACTGGTAAGTGGACTCTTCCAGACTTAAAGAATAGAGGTAAAACTCTAACATTCGATACACAAGCTGAAGCATATAAAGCTTTGGAAAGCTACCATGAATCGTTACTAAGTTCTAAGACAAGGGAAACTGAAAGGTTAATTGGTAACATTAGAACAGCTATTAACACTGGTAATACCAGCTTCTTACCTTTGTCTACTCGTAAGATTAAAGGACATAGTGCAGGTTGGTTTATAAAGGAATGTAGTAGGTACTGTAATGCAGAGTGGAAAGTAATGGACGTTCCAGAGCTTACATCTTTGGGTGTAATGCTACTATTTAATAAGAGAGCTAAATACTTTGATGTATTGGTGTTAGATAACACTCCGTTAAAAACTCAGCTTAAATTTACAAAAGGTTCTACTGTTCTTGGAGAATATGCTTCTAATGTAGAACTAGAGCAGAGAGGTATTCCAGCATTGGAGGGAGTTGTAGGTAACGTAGACCTAATGAAAGCTATGCTAGCCTTAAATGAATTACCTGATTTATTCAGGGAAGGTAAGTTTAAACTGGGAGAGATTAGAGTCCTCAATCAGAAAGACGAGACTGGTATGCACACTAGTGCTTGGCAGTTATTGCAGAACTTTAATGAACTCACTAAGGATGGTAGAGCTGGTATTACAAATAATTTCTCTACTGGAAGAATACAGTTCCTAGAGAATTATCAGTTAGCTTACTATAACATGATTCAATTCTGTGCCTTGGGTAAAGAGCAGAGTAGGCTGAATAATGTGCTATCAGAGTTTGAAACTAATCCTATTATTCTTGACCACTCTATCGAGAATCTGATAAAGATGAAGAAGATGTTGGAGCAGGAGTATTCAAACCTAACTGAGACTAAGACCACTGACTTCTCATCCCCTCAAGGTATTGTGTACGGCTATCTACTTAAAGCTATTAAGGATTTAAGAGGTATGCACTATATACAAGAGATTAGGGATGGTAGTAAAATAGCCCTAATGATTGATAATCCTGATGTAATGGCATCTGCTAACCTTAGAAATATGTATAAGGTAACTACTGATGGTCTTGTACATTTAAGAACTAATCTTAATAACTTTGCTGCTGAGATGCGTACAGCTATGGAGAAGTTCTGGAAAGCTAAAGGATATTCTACTGAAAGAAGAAACTTAATTGGTGACCAACTATCTCTATTTAAGAATATGTTTGTTACTGATAGGGATGGTAATATTGACCGTAGAATGAGGGTTAAGAGTCCATTCGCAGATAGAACATTAGATGCAGCTGAGAAGGAGTTTCTAACATTTTGGTTGGATAAATTGAATAAGTATAGGTATCAAAACCTATCTGATTCAGATTTAGAGGAAATGAGGTTAGACCCTGACAGTGCATATTATGATGTTCCACTAATGGAAGCAAGCTCTGCTACCAAGGTACAAGAAGGTGGTAAAGGACTAATATCTTGGTTTAAGAGAAAGGTAGACCAGTTTAGAAATCCTAAGGAATGGGCTGACAGAATGATTACTGGTGCTTTAGACTCCGAGCATGGTGAACAGCTAAAGGAGGATATGGAGAAGTATGAAATGATTGACATGTTTGAGTACAGTGACAATCCAATAACAAGAACTAACGCCCTTGAAGACCATGATACAGTCTTCTTTGAAACTAACCTTAATGACATTATATATTCTTACGCCTTTGTTAAGGAAAGAAAGAAAGCCTATGATGAAATCCTACCTGTAGTTAAAGCTACTATGGTGGATATGCTTATGGAAGCCAATTTCCAAAACCTAGACATTAAGAATACAGTTGGATACACTAAGGATTATGTAAAGAATAAAATCATAGGTCAAACATTAGTGCCAGAAAATCTTAAAGGATTAGCTCATTATATGGGTATGGTTAGAAACTTTACTACTACTGCTGCTTTAGGTTTCTCTCCTAAATCTGGTCTGTTCCAGATGATGGAAGGTTTCTGGAAGAATGCAGGTAAAGCTATTATTAGACCTATGGGTACTAACCAATTTGGTTGGGATGAGGTACAGCAGGCTATGAAATGGGTAGCTGGTGACATGAAAGACCATTTCAAAATAGTATCTCTTGGAGAGTTGATAAATGAGCAGTATGCTATTAATGACTTCGACTCTAACGTATATGATAAAAGGCTTAGAGGTGAGCCTGGTTTGATTAACTTCCAGGGTAAGATGCTATGGACTACTTCTGCCCCTGACTACTTTAATAGAATGACTCTATTTGTAGCTCAGATGATTAAAGATGGTTGCATGGATGCTTACTCTAAGAAAGGCAATAGTCTAGTCTATGACTGGAAGAAAGATAAGAGATTCTCTGCATATGCAGCAGGTAATAAATCTGATGCTAAATATGGTTATCAAAAAGCTCTGTATGAGGCTATGATAGACCAATTTAGAAATGAGGGTTGGAAGAATGATAAAGGTCAACCAATTGGATATGATGATGATTTACCAATGGCGTACACTAATAAGGAAGCACAGAGTTTGAAGTCCTTTGCTGACCAAACTTATGGTTATTATTCACATGAAACTCAAATGATGTTGAAGAGTTACTTCCTTGGTGCTCAATATATGCAGTTTAGAACTTATTGGTCAGCTTTGAAGAATAGATACTTCTTAAAGGGTGGTGTATATTCACAAGGTAATTTCCAGCAACTTGTAGACGAGAAAGGCAATAAAGTTTATAAGAAACTTGTTACCATTAATGGTGTTCAGCAATATGTTCAGACCACTGAGAATACTGGAGAACCATTTATGGTATGGAGAGGTAACTGGCAGGAAGGTATATTCATGTCAATTAGGGATGGATTCAAAGAAATGCTTGAAGGATTCCGTGATGATGGATTATCTGGAGTAGTGAAAGGTGCCAAAGAATTTTGGAAAACTAATAATGACGAGCTTAAAAGGGTAAGACACGCCAATTTGAAGCAATTCGCATATGATATGGCGCTTTGGGCGTTGATTGGTGGTCTACTTGGATACTTCTTAACCCAACTTCTAAAGGAGCAGCAAAAGGCTGATAAGGGTAGAAATTTGAGTTGGGGAGATATAATGCTTAGGGATGCAGAAAGTATCTTCGTTTCATCATTAGTAACCTCAACTGATGATTTAGGTGCTTTTGAATCAATGCTATTACCTCTTACAGATTGGACTCCACCTTCATTTAGAATGTTAACTAATATTTGGAATGATGGTTGTGCAGTAATCACTGGAGATAAGGATTTTAGTAAGGCTGTTATAAACAACATCGGTGTACTAAGACAGACCAGAAACTTCTGGTACGATGCTAGTGAAGCAGTGGAAAGTGCAATTGAATAATGATTATTGGAATTTCTGGAAAGAAACAATGTGGTAAGGATACGGTATGTAAAATTATTAAAGCATTAGATATATGGAATAGGTATGGAGATAGAGATATGCTTACATTTGTAAAGATGTTGCTTAAGACCCCAAGTCCATTGGGTAGTATATGGTACAAACATGCATATGCTGATAAGCTTAAGCAAGTCCTATCCATTATACTTAATGTACGTGTAGAGGCATTTGAAGACAATATATTCAAGATGTCTTACAGTGAGATAGCCAAGCCAGAAGGGGGATATTATACTAATAGAGAACTCTTACAAAGGTTTGGAACTGAGGTTGGTAGAAGTATCTCTCCTACACTATGGGTAGATGCTTTATTCACGAGTTATAGTGAGGATGACCATTGGATTATCCCAGATGTTAGATTTCCCTCAGAAGCTAAGGCTATTAAGGATAGAGGAGGTATAATCATTAGAGTAGACAGGGAAACTCTTTCTCATGACAACCACCCGTCCGAAACAGCATTGGATGATTATGAAGGTTTTGATTACAGAATAGATAATAATAATGATATAGAACATTTAATAGATAAGGTAAAAGGGATAATGTTCCAACTAAACCTTATATAAAGCAATTAGGGCGTTACTGGTGATTAATTTCACTGGTAACGCCCTTATTTTTTTTATTTAGTCTTTCTTTTCTACATATTCAGGTTCTCTTTCGTCCTGCTGCTTCAGATAAGTAAACATTCTCTTACCTAATGCTTTGTAATCCTTTTCATCCTTAGATTTAGAAGCCCTCTTAGCCATCCTAATTAAAGTTCTAGTATTCTTTCTACTAAAGATTCTCTCACCACCTTCCAATTCCATTTGAGTGGAACCATCTGGGGCGATTACCTTCATTTTAGGTAATTCTTCATCCTCTTCAATATCTGTCTCTTATACACATCTCCGAGCCCACGAGACCG
>ENA-OYBY01000093-OYBY01000093.1-human-gut-metagenome-genome-assembly--contig:-NODE-93-length-43952-cov-8.024899_pt1 | contig 43952 bp, 30 predicted proteins | sample MGYA00244625_ERZ652863 | MGnify/ENA primary metagenome ERZ652863 (study PRJEB26926, sample SAMN06164696) | human gut metagenome | biome: ENVO:00009003; feature: ENVO:2100002; material: ENVO:00002003...
TATAAGAGACAGCATCAGGATTGATTCCTTTATCTTTTAGTAGGGTAGTGATGATGTCGTCCTCAGTTGGCTCGTTAGACGGCTCATCCTCATGAATTTCCTCTCCTTGTGGTACAGAACCATCAAGCCAAGGCTTCTCATAGGTATCCTCGTCAAACTCAGCTTCAGGAGTTATGTCTTCGTCTAATCCTACATCGTCAATGTCTAAATCCTCTAATTTCATTTCCATATTATTCCCTTTTAAAGTTATTTGCAAAATTAAGGAATTTTTAGGGTGTCCCAAAATGAAATATTGAAATTCATTAATAATTAGGAACACCCTTACTTATTACCCTTGTATTGACTTGATATAATCCAATATACCCTGTACGTGTAGACGAGCTATAGTTGCTCTACCCTCATCTGATAGTAGGTACTCTACATCTGCCTTATTATCTTGAAACAGGTTTTCTGTTAAAACTGCTGGGCACTTAGTCTCCCTGCATATAGCTAGATTCTGTTTCCAATATACTTGTGTTTGTGAATATTTCCTTAGTGTTAAACCCTCTTTACGTGCTGCTTCAAACAAGCACTCTGCCAGCTTCTTACTCTTACTTGAACTGTTGTTGGAGATGAATACACTCCAACCTTTAGCGTTCATCCAATCTGCCCCGCTACCAGCAGCATTACAGTGAATTGACACCAATACAGTATTAGCTTTTCCATGTATATCACAGTATTGGTTTACTATACGGCATCTCTGCATGAGTGGTACATCAACCTCATCGGTAACTACCAACTCAACATCAAAGCCTTTGTCTGTTAATTGTTTCTTTACCTCGTTAGCAATCTCTCTACAATATTTATACTCCCTAAGTCTGCCATCTGGACTTCTTTTACCAGGAGTTGATTCTCCGTGACCTGCATCCAATAGAATTATCATAGCTTACTAAATTTTAGACAAGTATCTAAAGTTCCCAAATCAATCTTACTTTCATTATCAAGTTCAGTGATTCTTTCCTTAATAATTCTAATCTGCTCGAAGTTAATATCATATTCATTATCTTTCTCCTTAGAAGCATCCCAGTAAATCTTACCTCCCTCTTCTCTGTATTTTATACGTTGTCTCTCCTCATCAGAGAATTTAAGAAGCTTTATTAGCTCTAATACTTCTACCAAGTCAGTCATCTTACCAGTATTAGGTAATAGTGCGATAACTGTTAAACGGTCCTTTACACTTAATTTTACTTTCATATTAATCCTTTTCTACATGTACAATCAATCCATTAACTACAGTAAATCTATAATCACCCAAGTCTAAATCTCTACTAAATGTAACTCCAGCATATCTTCTTCCAGCTACAGGTCTTCCGTCACCACTAATAGTCACGCCATCTATATCCTTCTGACCAGCAGCTGACACGAACGACTTACCAGACGAGCTTTGTGTGCAGGTAGTAGTTATACTCCTCCCAAGATATGTACCCTGATTACAGTAAACATTACCATCAAACCATGCTGCAAATCTATATGAAGTTGGTGGGTGGTTTACTGTTTCTCCTAAATCTGTACTATGCATACTACAAAATAAACCTGCGATACTCCACCCCTGTATTTTTACTCCATAGTAAAGACTACTACTAGCAAAGTTGTTATGTATATCCACTAATCCAGCTGTATCATACAGCGAAAAGTTTTGACCAATTCTAACATAGTTTGTATATGTATATCCGTTGTATGAACTACGCTCATCATAGCTGAGATTGTTGTTGACAATCTGAAATCCTCCTATATATCCTGAATATGCTTTGATGTCCCAGCATTGAATATTATGTGCCTGTACATCTCTCATAGATACATCTCTAAACTCACAGTCATTCGCCCAGATATTGCCTTGTTTATTTATGTAAGCATTTATGAGCTTCCCATCTTGGGTTACGTACTTGCCATTAGCATCAGTCCACATTTCCAGGTAACTATCATAGGTATATGGACTTTTACCAACACTATCTCCATGTATTCTTAGCCCGTTTGATTGAATCCATCCGTTTACGTCTAGTAATGCTTCTTGGAATTGTCCCTTGTCATTAAACAATCCACCCAACTTCATAGCTGGATTACCTGCAATACTAAACACAAACTGGTCAGCATTCATATAAATCTCAGTCTTATTCCTATAAGTAGGATTACCATTTTCATCTAAGATAGGTTCCCCTTCTAAGTTAAGAGCTGGTACTTGGTCAATAGTTCCATCCTCATTGACTACATCTCTAATTTCAAGACCTGCATTTCTGAACTTCAATAGAATACTTTCCTCAGAGAAATCTACAATAGAAGTACCATTATTGAGATAGAACTCTCCAGTTAGGAATACATTCTCTCCATATAAACCATAACCATAAGGTTGTTTAGTTCCAAAGATTTCATTATGTATTCCAGATAGATTACCTAGCCTAACTTTAGTAATCTTGGTATAGGTACACTTATATTCTTTATTCCTAAATAACAGAGCTGAGTCTATTGTAGGGACTTCAGTTAAGAAGTAACCATACTCAGCTGGGTTGTTGAGAATCTCCTGAGTAATTTGATTGTTCTCACCATCATTTATAAGGACTTGATTCTTATCCTTAGTCTTTAAGAATATCAGTGGGTGTTTCTTATCAATCTTACCTCCGAAGTTGTCTGGATTTACACTACCTGGGTTAGTAGTCTGATAGTAGAAGTCACTAGCATCCTCTCTTACATATATATCGCCTTTCTTCTTAATGTTAGCCTTCTTAGTAGCCCAAGTAGGAGTAACATATAACACTGAATAGTCTGGTCTGTTAAGCCCAGCCAATACGTCAATATAAGGACCACAATCGTCAGTAGATGTAATATAAACAGCATTCTGCCTTTCAATATTGTATATATTACCCATCTGAACCATGTCATCATCCTTAGCTATATCATCAAGTCTTTCATCCTTTGAAATAGCATTTCCATCAGTAGTTCTTGCAGGCTCATACTCATTAGTATTTGAGTTGTAGAGCTGTTCAGTCTTGTTATACTGAGTATCATTAAAGCTCTGCTCAAACTTAATTAAATTACCTTCATCATCATAAGATACCTCTGTATACGTATCAAATACTGATAGAGCTTTCTGCATTATATATGTGTAGGAGTCTACTTGCACAGTTACGATAGCATCATAGTATTTAATGTTACCATTATTGTACTTCTGGCATCTAACAATATCTCCAGGTTTAAAGTAAGGATAATCCTCATTCTTGCACTCTACTACCCATATATTAGATTGTGAGGGCATTCCTGTGTCAGGTTTTTGAAGTCCAAAGTACTTATAATAGGGATAGACACTATATAAGTTAGAACCATCACTGGATGTCTTTCCATCCTTTTTATACTTTACTTCTCTACTTTTAGGAACTATGAAAAATTGTGTCCTTTTATTAAATGAGTCTACGTTATCCCATTTAGAAGGTTCAGTACCTGATAGTGGGTCTCCTGGAACTTCTTTCCATTCAATGACTTCCCTTGACTTACTTATGAATATAAGCTTAATATTACTTTTGTAGGTATTGAATACCTTCTCAGTAATTATACCAGGACTAGGGTTATTAGCATTATATTCAGCCCATGACTTGTCTAATACATTCAAATCATATAGACTACTCGGACCTTTAAACAGTGGGCTATTTATTACTACTGTTATGTCCTTAATATAGATTATGAAGTTGTAATCTACAAAGGCTTTAGGGGTGTAGGTTCCACTAGCATTAGCTAATTGTGTAGTAAATTTCTCTGTTACTGAATAATTGGTACTTAAATCATTAAATAAGAAATAATTATTAGATGGCATCAACTTCTCAAGATTACTCTTTGCATCCTCTGTTCCCCATGTACCTATTCCTTGTAGGTCAGCTTGAGTTATGATTTTGGGTTGATAAGCTGCTGTACATTTACTAGAGTTACTAACCCATAAGCTACCATTGGTTGCACTAATCTTATTAATAACCATCTCATACACTCTCATAGCTTTACGAACTACAAGATAATCTACAGTTAATGTATTAGTATCAGCATCAAGTCTCCAACCATAACCTCCAAATCCAGATGCAAACTCTGGAGAAGTTAAGCTACCACTTGTTACTAAGTCACCATACATACGAACATTTTGGTTAAATGTCCAATTATTCTCGGAAACACCTTTACCCTTAAATGTCCAATTACCTGTAATGTATTCATCTACTCTTTTCTTAGCCAAATCATCTGCAGCATAGCCGCCTATAAATTCGACGTTTAGATTGTTCACTAACTTAGAAGAAGCTACTATTAAAGGAGGACCAACAGTATTAATCTCTAACTGTCCTGTCATTGTGTCTCCCTTACGCCTTACATAACCATCACCAGCACCCTCTGCTGCCTCTATTAAAGCTACATATCTCTCATCATAAGAAATATATAGAGTAGTTGTAAGTGTGTTATAAACGAAGAATCCATCTCCAGGATACTCCATCTGCTCCATCTCAAGTAAGCTCCCAACTATAATAGTCTGGCTTTTAATTTCTGATTCTGTAGCCTTATCAAGTAATGCTAAAACATCACTCAAAACTCTTGAGCTATTACCAGTCTTTATATAGACCTTACCTAGAGTTTCAAGTACTAAATCAGTGTACTTATTACCAACTATTACTTTGTCACCTCCAAGAAATGACTCTGTTCTAATGTTGTCCATTGTTCGCTTTCAACGTTTTAAATATTTTCTCGAACTCATCAATGTCAGCCTCTCCAAACTTAATCGGTTTACCGAATAGCTTAACGACATATCCATTTTTAGCACGAGTCTTCATAACGTCACGTAGCGCATTACCAAATAAATCTATATTTATATTACCACCCTTATCAAGGAATGGTTCCAAATACATTCCATACTTGTCCTCCATATTATTAACTACGTAAGTTATGAGAGCGTCAGTACCTATTGTGTTTATGCCAAATAAGTTACTTACCAAGTTTTTAGTGAATGTGTTTGCTGCTTGAAATAACAATTCTTTATCACTCATTATTTAGCTGTTTTATTCATCATGAGTTCTTCAAATCTCTTTTTCATCTCTGGGTCACTTTCCATTAATTCTAATAATGTATTAACCTTCTCCTCTTTAGCTTTTATCTGTGATTGTATAAACTCCTTACTCTTCCTAATAGTAGATAGTAGGTTCTCTGCTGCTACCTTACCATCTGGAGAGTTTACATACTCTGCACTAAACTTAGTTCCTAAGAATGACATAAATCCTGCTTCATAGGTTTGTTTAGCCATTTGATATTCTTGTGTTTTAGCCAATACGTTCTGCTCATCAACAGACAACGACCCAACCTCCCTGTTTATTTCATCAAGGATGGGTTGAGTCTTCTGTTGCTGAGCTTGTTGCATAACTTGAAGTTGCTGCAAGTATTGGTTTTGTAAATCAGTATAGTTAGTACCGAAAGGTTGTCCAAATAAGCTCATATCATGTGATTATTATGCTGCAGGAATCTGTATCTCAAATACTGAGTACGCACAGTTACCTTTAACTGGCAATGATGTTGGTAACTCATCTAAGATAGCTTGATTAACAATACTAACTCCGTTAGGAATTATAACATCAATTACCTTATTAACTTCTGGAACAAGTGTAGTTATTGTCTCACTTGTAGCTGGAGAAGCCAGTATAGTTGATGTTTCTTCTGTAACCAATCTTACATTACCCTTACAATCAGTATACTGAGTATTATGTATAATATCAAACTTAGTAACCTGCATATAAGAAGCTGCACCTGTTGTAGCTGTGTTAATCACTTTAGCCCATCTTTGTGTAATTGTTAATGTAGACCTCTTGCCCCACATGGTAACGATACATTAAATTCAATTAATTGAGCACTTTCTCCGATAGGAGTAATTTTTACTTTCATAAGTGTTTGTGTTTAAAATAAAAAAATAAAAGGGAGACTATTCGCATAATCTCCCCTTTAATATCTTACTGAGCTGTACAAGAAGGACAAGTACTATTGATAGCTGTATTCCAGTTAGAAGCAGCTTGCCCAGCATACCTGTGCCATAAAATGTTGTGTTTGTGTGTGTTTTTATACCCAATCTGTTAAGCGCGCTTCTTTAATTTTCATAGTGCAAAGTTAATGATTCTTAAAGGTCATACCAAAGAAATATTGTTAATCAATGTTAACTACAAAATAATTGTATTAAAATATTTAAAAATCATTTCTATGATATAACTAGCTTGTATAATTGGTTATAGCCATTCAGCAGGTACTAATCTAGACTCTAATTGGTCAGCATTGGTAATGTTACTCTTCTTAACTCCAGTTAAGTATCCAGATACAATATTTAACACAGGATAAGTTGCAGAGGTGAACGTAGGTACTGCACCTTGTAACTTAGTACAATAGTAGAACATACTACTAATGTCATTAATATTGTAGCAAGTCTTCAGTAGGTCTTCAGTAATTAAAAGTAAACCGTAATTACTGTCTTCCTCTGTACTTGCAGTTGATACAGCAAATAAGTTAGAAGCATTAACAATTCTATTGTTATTCTTAAATATGTTAGCGAAATCAATTTGAGGATATATCTCCTGAGTTCCAGCAGCATTACACGCCCTCTTATCAAACTTACAATTAGCCCACAATTCAGTAATAACTTTTAGGTTAGGATTATTAGCAAATAGGTCACTATTTACATCAACACCAACTTCTAAGATTGTCTGTGAAAACATACCTGTAATATCTTCCAACCTAGTATTATATTTAAACAGGTCTGGTGGGTATTTGATACCTCTAGTGAACGTATCTCCTTGTAGATTTACGAAAGCACAGAATCTTGTAGTTCTAAACACTCCAAGCAGCTTTGGTGTATCTACAAGTGCTTCAAATAGTTTACATGGTATTCTACCTATCATACCATCCCATTTACCAGTTTGTTCTATAGTCCAATCTCCAGAATCAGGTAAGAACTTCCTAACTTGCTCTGGATAGTTGAAATCAATCATAGAATCTTCCAACGTACAGTCAGCATGACAATACCTGAATAGGTCAGTAGGAATCATATAATTCTGATATCCAATCTCAGCACGACTATTACCTGCCTGGCTAATAGCAGTCTTTTGTTGAGTATCATACTTAAAGTACTTCTCAGTAAGTCTTGACTTAACATCAGCTAAACCACTCTCAGTACTAGAAGCACCTTCCCACCCATAACCGTCAAGATACCAAACATCAAATGCTTGTTCTCCTGGATTATAGTCAGGACTTGAAGTATCTTCGTTCCTATCATAGTTATATGACTTCTTCATGTTGCTGACATCAAGTTTAAATGTTACTCTGTTACCAGCATTCTTAATAATATGGTCATCCCAAGTTGTCCATGTACTATTAAGAATTAACTCTGAACCTATGTCAATAGTTCTGGTTTCATCATAACCTAGACACCAACATCCCTTAAATACTCCAGCCATATTAGTTATGCTATGCCTAATAGACTTAGAGCCATCTGAGTTGTCTTGGCTCATAAAGAATAATCTGTAAGGAATGTATCCAAAAGTACCACTATTTTCAAAGGCAAATGACACATCTTGTAAAGGACAGTTCTTAAAGCCTTCTCCCACTAGCTTTAATTTAAGATTGTAGCATCCACTAAATAGACTCTTGATGCTAGTTAAACTAATACAATCATCAAACATACCAGCAGGTGGGAATTGATATATCTTACCATCGTTGTTTAAGTCTATTCCTTTAAAGAATCCCTCAATACTATTCAATATTTTACAATTCTTGAATATATTAACAGGAATACTCTGAGCACCAGCTTCATCAGAACATTTAAGTCCAGTAAGTATACCTATAGCCTGTCTTAATGTTCCGCTAATGCCTTGGAACATATTTCTCATCTCTGATAGATTTACTAATGCTTCTCCACCACTGTATTGGAATGGGTACTGGATAGAGCTAAATGTTGGGATGTGCCATGTAGTACCCCCGTCATTGATAGTTTGACTTATGCCACCAAACACATTAGGTCCAATCTTTCCAACTAACTTAATACCAGAGTATAAAGAGTCCGTTAGAATTAAGGATTGAGCAACCTTATTAATTGTATGGAATAGATAGGTATTACCATTACTATCTGAATCTACAGTCATTCTAACCCAACTACATCCAGTGAATACACCTTTTGGATAAGGGCTTACTAGATTTCTTAGGTTTGTAAAGAATGTCTTAGAACTTAGTAATCCATCTGTAGGTACAGCTGCTCTTGTATTAGCACAGCTTCTCAACTGTCGACAGTCTCTAAACATATAGTCAATCTTTACTAGAGGACTATACTTACCATTAGCTGGGGCAAACACATTGTTGTCTATCCACTCTAAGCTAGTGCTATTAAATGCAGCTTCTGCATCAGTAAGCTTAGGTAAGAAGTCTAATACTCCCCAAGTAGAATCCTTAGATGTACTGTAATCAGATGTCCTAGAGAAGAATGGTCCAGTTAGGCTTGTTCCACTGAATGCTTCCTTGATGCTGTTTACATTAGGGCACAGTCTAAATAAGTCATACCAAATATCACCAGTAACATTTGAACAACCTTTGAACATACCTTCTAATGAAACAACCCTATCAGTTAATCTAACCATTAGGTATTTAAAGTCATTATAGGATATTCTAGCACATCCTTCAAATAAGAAGTAAGCATCAGTCAATTCTTCTCCAAATGATATATTGGTAACGTTATTTCCTTCAAGGAAGACATCAGTACCATATTGAGTATACACACTATCTGGATTTAGATAGAACTGACTACATCCTCTAAATATCTCACCACCCTGAAGAGATAGGTGTCCGATTACTCTCTGTAATGAAATACAATCTCTAAATGCACCTCTTGGTATTTCTATAGGATTTGTCTTATCATTCTTACATCTGACCTCTACTAATTGTTTACAGCTAATAGCCTCGATACTTTCTAAGTCTGGGAATGCAGTCAAGTCTAAGTACTCTGGAGTTCTATCATTATACTTTAATGTAGATAATGATGTATTAGAAATAACTAGTCTTCTTAGGCTAGAGAAGTTAGGTTTACCATTAACATATAAAGATGCAAGTGTAATATCACTAGTCTTAGTATAGCTTAGGTCTAGAACCTCAAGATTCCAAGCACCTGTTAACTCTAACTTTAGAGCAGGGTTATTCTGACCAGGAATACTAAATTCCTTCATACCAGGACAGTTATCAATAGTAACCTGAGCCAACGGACTGACAGAGTTATTAACTGAAGAATACGGAATCTGAATGGTTTCCATCTTCTCACAGTTCCTAATAGTTACCGTTCTCACATTAGGTGGTATGTTCAGAGTTCTTAATACACCGCAGTTATTAATTTCTATTGAAGTTAGCTTTAAACAATCATCAATAAGTAATGACTCAAGGAAAGATTGGTTCTCTAACTTCAGATTAGTAATATCTGTTCCAGACATATTTAATGTCTTCAACACAGCAGATGTTGGGAATGTAATCTTAGTAATAGAAGAGTATGATACATCAAGTTCCTGAATTTTACGACAACCGCTCAGGTCTAATGTATATGCAGAAGCAGTAGAACCAATAAGTCTCACCTTACTTAGATTCAACTTCTTAATATTCTTCAAACCTATATCATTAGCCTCATTATATACTCCACCCTGGAAGAAATAAGCAGCATTCACATTACTTAGTCCACTTAAATCTAACTCTTGTAACATAGGTAGGTTAATATTGTCCAAACCTGTCCAAGGGTAACTCTTAAACTTAGTAAAGTCAGTAATGTACTTGTTAGCATACATATATACTACTGTTTCACCAGTAGGCATAGGTAAGATAACTGATGTTGGAGTGTCTGTAATCCAGAATGCACCAGTAGTCTTATCATGTGAATAGTGATAAAGTATCTGACTACTTGCAGTAATATCAGTACTAAATCTAACTTCAGTAGCGGAACCAGTAGCTTTGTTAGAAGCCCACAGACCAGTAATAGGTGATTCAATAGTAGTAGGTAATAGGTTAGTATTATCCTTATAACCATACACTCCGTCTAAGAACATGATTCTCTTTCTGAACCAATCCTTAACGTACATCACACGATTACCATGTAAGAACTTTAACTGACTAAAGTCTGTACTATCTTCATATTTACCAGTGTTTGGGTCATATGTTTTAGAAATAGCAAGGTATTTAATCTTATAGTCATAGTTAAACATGATAGAACCTGTCTTCTCTGTATATGATTGATAGTAATCCTTAATAAATTTATCAGGGTCAGGGAACAGGTTAGTTCTTAAATTCACATATAGTGACTCTAAGCTAGTTCTATTCTCTGTACTACCACTATCAATTCCAGCTAAGTTTTCAAGTACTTCCCATATTCTATTCCACCATGAAGCAAAGTACTGTTTATAACTATCAGTTGATACATAGTTCTTCTCTTGAGTATACTGAGTAATACCAGCATCCTGTGAAGTAATATTATACCACCTATGTAGATGTGCCCAGTACTCTACAATATCTTGTCCAGCATTGTTTAGACCAAAGGCAGTATCCATATCGTAGAAGCAACAATACCATACATCTGTACCCCAACTACGAATAGTTAAGTTCTTACACATTGAGTCCACACAACCAAATAGTAATGCAATCATAAAGTAAGCACAAGCATTATCCCAGTTTAGATGCTGGTCACAAGCACTAAAGTTATAATAAGCATTCTTATCCAAATCATAGAACTCTCCAGGAATAGGTTTAGTAGGAGTCTGTCCAGCATCGTCCATTGTATATTTCTGGATACGAGTAAGAGCCATATTAGCCATTTGAGTGTAGAACTTCTGAACCTGATTATATCCAATAGATTCATCCCTAGATGTGTACATTACATCACCCATGAACTGAACAATCTTCATATCATCCTGTTGGAAAGCTCCTTGAGCAGAAGAGTTTTGGTTTATTTCTACAGAATATACACCATTACTTACCCCAGTGTTCCATCTATTAGCGTCTTCTGTGTAATCAGTTACTAATGTTGGTCCGTCTTGGTTCACTTTAACGTAGTCAGTAAGTAACTTTAATCCCAAGTTAAAGAAAGCATACCTACCTAAGTTGAAGTTATAAATACCACAGAACTTAGGTTGTTTAATAGTACCATCAGCATCTGGAGCATATCTAATAAATAGTAATACTGGGAAACCTTCAGAGGTATGCTTAATCTTACCTCTAATAGCATTAGCTTTATCTGCATCACCTCCCCAAACATCATTACCTAATGACATAGGTGGAGTTGCTCCGAATGGTGTAATAGACTGTCCAGAAGAGTTTTTAGCTCTACCATTAACAATCTGACCAATTACTACGTTATTAACGTGTGCAGAGTCTACTACGTCAGCCTTTAATGTAAACTCATTCTCTGGCAACCAATCATCAGTAGGTTGGAATAGCATCTTCTTACCAGTCTGGTCTACATCACCCATATAAATCTCAAAGTTCTTAGCATTATAAGATAGTGAAGATGTACCTTGTAGACTAATAGTAACACCATTGTTCTCTGATACACCACTTGGAGTTGTAATAACAACCTTACCCTTACTATCTTGATAAGTAATTTTAGCGGAGAATTTCTTGCCCATTACTTCTACCTTATCAGATGCAGAGAATATTGCAGTTGAATATGGTTCAAATAGTGTAGGGCTGTTAGATGTTTCCTCTACTAACACAATAGGATAAGGTGTGTTAATTTCCATTTGCTCTACTAACTTAGAGTATAATAACTCACCTGTTAGGAAACCACCCTTACCTCCATCCAGAGTCTTATCCCATATTAAACAGTTACCTGCACTATCAAATAGATTCTTAGTTCTTAACTCAGCATCTAAAGATGCATCTATTTGTCCTCTTACAAGTCTAGCTTGTTCAGTTGCAGATATGTAATTCTGTACAATAGCATACTCACTCTGTGATGACGTGTAAATCTTAATGTCATAAATATTAACATCAGAGAATCTACTTCTAACTCCGTTGTCGTTTCTACATCCGAAATAGAAATCAGTACCAAACATCCAGTCAATATCTGACTGTAGTACTCTACTTACAGCAGATAATACACCGTTGACATAGATTTTAAAGTACCAAGCATTACCTGATAGTAATGATACGTCTAAGTCTACAGTAAGTAACTCATTCTGCGGAAGTTTAACTGTAAGTGTATCAGCAGAACCAATCTTACATACAGCCTTCTCTAATGATATTTCATAACCAGTTTTTAATTCACCATCCTCATACTGACCTATACCGCATACTACTTCTTCTGGATAAGAAGAGGCGTCTGCCTTATAAGTGCATGAGATATGGAATCCCATAGGTTGGAAGAATGATATACCAGCACCAATATCAACAGCAGGGAACATTTGGTCAGCTACTTCAAGATAACCATAAGCTTCACCACTTAATCTTGTTGCAGGTATCTGGTTCACTCCATCAATGTCTTGTATGAAACCACTAGTCTTACCATTCACACCTTTTAGAGTAAAGTTTACTCCATCTGGGAACTTAGATGCAAGTGCACCTTCATATATAAACTCACCACTATTCTTGATAGGATAGTTCCATGTACCAGTTGCAGTATTTGGAAAACCAGTAATCTTACTAAAGTAAGCAAGTAACGTGTGCATGTCATTATTTGCATATAGCTCTGTACTTACACTTTCTACTATTCGACAAGTAACTGTCTTAGTATATTGAGCAGAAGTATCACCAGGGTCATTTACTGCATATCCAAATAGAGTGATTCTTAAATACTCATTAGCTTTATTAACAGCTAGGTTTACAGTACTATATACGAACCTATTAGTCTCGCTCTTATTGATATTCTTAATTGTACCAGTGTCAAGTAACTCTACCTCTCCACTGTCATTCATTAGATGAATCTTGTAATCCATATTGAATGAACTATACTTACTAAGACCGTAACTGAAGTAGTAGCTAAATCCTAACTGTGAACCTTGACCATACTTAGTTAAATCATCAATAGTCTCTCCAGGATTTGAAGAAGGGGTAAATTCTGTAATATCCTCAGTCACAATAACCAGATTATTACTATCAGCTACCGTAACATCAAACTTAATTTGTTCAGATGATAATATTTCACCATTAAGAGTAGTACTAGCCTGCGCTATGAAGTAGAATCTTTGACCTGCTTTGGGATTAAAATGTTCGCTTTCAAATAACAGTTTACGAGCATCGTAGCTTAAAGCTCTAATAGCAGTAGTAATGTTACCCACTCTAGCTACTTCAATACCATTAATAGTCATCCAGAACTCTGCTGGACTTTGTAAGATATTATTAGTTACAGTATAGTTAAGAGATACTTCTGCAACACCACCCATATACATAGTCTTAGGTGGTATAGACTGAATCTCTAAGGAGATAGCTCCTGCTACAATCTTTACATATGTAGGAGTAGCATATACATTGTCATTATCGTAGGCAGATAGTTCTACGTCAGTAGTTCCAGATAATCCAGTAATGGTAATATCTGTTCTAGCCATAGAGTACTTCTTCCATGTTCCTAATGTTTTGTTGGTAGCCAAATCTTTAGCAATTACAGTAAATGACTTTTTAACACCACCACTCTTAATTAAGATATTAAGTGTAACAGTATTAGTGGCTGTGTAGACTGTGCTACCCTCAGCTACATCAATAGTATATTCGGAGCCGTCACCACCGCCACCACCTCCGATTGCACCATTAAGGTACACCCAGGCTAGGTTTTGTTCTAACTTAGTCATTCTATTATCTAGCTTTGTAAAGCCATTGTCAATAGAAACTGATTCCCCAGCTTCATTTAAGAAGCCAGGGTTTGTCAGTTCCAATTCTGAAGCATTAGAAGCACCGTCGATTACCCATCTTCCAGTTACTTCATCATAATGTTTTATTTTCATTGTAATGTCTTTTCAATTACTATATTGTTGCTTGGATTGGTAGAACCATTACCTCCCACCTTTTTAAGGTCAGTATAAGCTATAGGTACATTATACTTGTAAGCCCAAACCTTAGTATTGTCCTTTAGTTGAAGCTTGTATGATTTACCAAGTATTCTCTCCCTCGAAGCTGTTGTCATAGAAGGAGTCTCAACCTCATCACCACTACCTATATTCCATATAATGTAATTAGGATATTGCTGTGCTGAGTTAACCTTTACTGTAGCAGTATTAGTTGTATTGTTCTCAATCTGACTAGATACTGGGTAGTATTCTAACAACCAAGGAATATTCTTTGCAGGTAATTCCTTATTAGAAGTTAACTTATATCCAGTAGCCTGACACATTACATATCTTACATAATTCAAGCTTGCATCAGTGGAGATTTGAACACATTGTCTTTCTCTATCTGGTAAGCTAGTATACCATGAAGGAGTTAAGGAAGTATCGTAAACGATAGGTTCCATTGTCCTACTTGGGTTCTCTCTTATATATCTTGAATTGGCATATGTATGTTTGTGACCACATAGGCATAGTTTGAAATCATTATCTTGCATCCATTGGCTGAACCAATAACTACCTACTGTATTTAAGTGACTACCACCCCTCTTGATGTTTAGGTCTTTATCATAAGTTCCACTCTCATTTTTCTTTAGATAACTCATAATTAAGTCAGCCGTAATGATAGTAAATGGAGCTTCATGACAGAACGCAACCTTCCACTTAATTTTAGCATCAGCTGCGTGTTGTGCCAAATCAGCAGTTGCCCAGTCTTTTAAGTCATTATATACATTCACACCAGTTATATCTCCGAACACGTCTGTCCTCGCTAATTCAGTGATTTCAGAGTTCATAGACAAGAAATAGGTGTTGCCATATACGAAACTATAGCAGCAGGGGATGTACACTCCAGCAGACGAAATGGGTACTGTATAAGGGTGTTCAAATGTAAAGAAAAATTCTACATTTGCTGGATTGGTCTTACTCTTATCTTCACCATCTCCTAATGTGTATACGTCTACAGGAGTCAAATCATTATTACCTACTGAATACATTTGTTCCGTGTCTCTGTAGATAACATCTCCACCTTTATAATAGTCAATCCATTCATTGAATCTATTACCATTCTGAGTTTGGTCACCAGTATTTAAGCACCATTCATACGGATTCTCAGCTTTATCAGAGTTGATGTACTCTGCACTAACTCTCCACATTTCATATTCCTCTGCATTAAATCCTTGCTGGTCACTTACTTGTAGGAAGTTAAATCCCCTTTCAATAACCCTATCTCTATTTCTAAGAGTAAATGACCTTTCCTCAGTCCATGCTCCATCTCTACCTACCTTGTAATAATACTTCTGTGTATCAGTAGGTTCATCAAAGTCCTTAATGAACTTATGAACTGTAAATGGAGTGCCATCTGTAGTTATGCTTCTAATCCTATTGTAAATTTTATTAGTCCAATTCTTGTGGTTGGCAGGTCTGTTAGGATTTTGACTAATGCCTTCTGTATTGAAGTCTTCTTTCTTGAAAGATTCAAATTTATTTTCTGGAGTATATTCTTCACCATCTTTTCTTATCCAGATATATTCATCATAGTATCCTACTGACACCCAGTTAAAGCATCTTGTCTTATGAGCATCATGTCCTAGTGTACAAGTAACTATGTTAGGAGCACCCTCTACTAGTAGATGCTTGTTAAAGAATATATTCTTATTCTGTGATGAGTTCTTCGGAGTATACTCTTGAATGTCAATAGCAGGATTAATTTTGTCCATATTAATATATGTCCAATCCTTAACATTACTCCTAGCACTCAGAGCTTTAGTAGCTTGCTTTACTGGGTCCATATTATAGTAACGCATTAATAATACATTACTTCCCTTAGTAGCAATAGGAGATGTTTCACATGGCATTGACTTATCATTATAACTACCTATTCCGACTAAATCAACATACCATTTAATAACTCCGTTAGTAGTCCAAGGTGCAGTACTATTCATAACAGTAGTCTTGAAGTAGTCTGTAGTCTCTTCACTACTAATGTAGAATGCACAGTCATAGCTAAATTTAATACAGTCATCTTTGCTTGACCATATACTGTGAGGCTGTACTCCAGCACCTGTATCTCCAGCAATCTCAAGTCTTGTATTATTAAGAGTTGCATCTTTTGTCCAATACATATCAGGTTCACCAACTCTAATTAGTGTAGTATTGATGTTCTCTACGGAACATTGAGCACCCTTAATTAAGAATGTACCTTGAGATTTAAGAGTACCAACTAGAGGTAATGTAACCCAATCTCCACTATTTCTTTCTGTATAATGTAAGAACAATCCCTTTAGATTTAAGTCTTTCTTACCAAGGTTACACAACTCTACGAAATTGTGAGATACTGGATTGTAGTCCTTATCCTCTGACGTTCCTCCACAATACACCATATTAACATAAATCTTTGGAGAATCTTTAGAACCTACCTCTTCTGGGATGATAGGGAAATATGGAGTAGTGTAGTAAATTCCAGTACCTTGAGTCTGAGCGTTACCAGCCAAAGTATTCTTATCTAATCTATAATCATGTATATCTAATTTACCATCCTTAACCTGAATAAGGAATGTATTCTCTTTATTCGTCATGTCAGCGAACTCAATACCAATAATCTTGGTTTTAGCTCCACTACCACTTCCAATGACTTCGGTTAATATTCCATCCATTGTTTCTGGGTCTGGTCCAGGTCCTGGGTCTTCTCCACCACCTGTGCTACCTATTTTAATTAATTTATAAGTCTTAGGGTCTTTAATCCATAATGTCTGAGTATCATAACACCATAACAATTCTTTAGGTAGAAAATCACCTTTATTAGCCTGCATTTCTGCATACGTACCACTTTTAATACATATATGCTTAGCATTAGGTAAATACTCTTCATACTCAGTTGGCTCAGGTGAATCAGCAAGAACTATATCCTTATTAGCTTCTTGAGTAGCATTATCCTCCTCTTCTGAAGTACCATAATCAGGTTCTTCATTAGGCATACCATCATAAGCATATCTCTGATTGTTAGTAAAATCACCCGAATCTATCTGGCAATTAAATGCAAACTCTAGTTTACGTACCTTGTCTTGCAATACTGATATAACCTTCAGCAGGTCTTGAATTACAGTACTACTTGTCATATGTTCTTTATTCTCAGAAGTATCTATCCAAATACCTCCCTTATCTTCAGGTGGTGTATCCTGTATGTAAATTTTGGAGAAGGACTCCCATACGAAGCCGTTAAAGTAACGTATCTCATTGATTTCATCAACGAATACTATCTGTCCTTTAACTCTTAAATCGTCTCTGTCTAATAGTTCTTGTAAGGTTTCTACGACCACTATAGACATTCCTCCGCCTCCACTTCCTCCACCTCCTTGTACTTTCCATACATTCCATACCCCACTGTAGAATTGGTACATATGGTTGTCGTCAGGTGAATTTTTAACGTAACATAGCATACCTTCCTTTAGCTTATTGGTATTTAGGAAGGCTTCCATATCACTCATATTGGTAACTTGGATGTAACCACCACGTAAGTCATTAACATCAGCTAACGGAAAGTTAGCATTGTTTTTGGGTTTTAATTGACCAATTACCTCAATATATTCATTCATGCTGATAAAATAAAAGGGCTATGTATAACCTACACAGCCCTCGTTTATTACATTACGCTACGAATAAGCTATAAAGTACTTCTAAGAAATCAGCTGCATTCAACTTTGTTCCATTAATTTCAACATCGTTACCTGCATTAACCTCAATAATTTGAGCAAAATCATCTTCGCTCAATGTAGTATCAATTTGTACTTCTTCTTTTCCTCTCTTATCAACGTAAGCATTATACTCCTCATTGATTTGCTTATTCCAAGCCTCAACTTGAGCTTTATCTTCTTCAGTTTTATTCTCTTTCATTATCAGTTCTTGATAACCTTTAGGAGTTAGTTCCTTAACAGCCTCTTGTAAATCCTCTTCAAGCTGTTTTCTTACTTTACCTAACTCAATTCTCATACTCATTAACCTTACCTTTAGGTCTTTGCTGAGTTCTTTGTCTCCGTCTCTAAGCAGTACCTTAGTGATAAAGTTGTGCTTAACCATCATTTCATTTACTGTCATAAAATTAAACTGTTAATTGTTGTTTTAAAGCCGTTACTGTTGCATCTAACAAGTCCATACCTTTATCCTCTAAAGAACTAGGATAACTATTAACACTCTTGCTAATAAGTCCCCCTCCTTCTTCAGAATAACTAAATCCTCCAGTGAAAACATCTTCTAATGTGAAGAAAGACCCTGAGAAAGTAGTAATTTGGTTATCTCCAGTAATCTGTGCATCGCCTTCCAATTTAAGGTGTGCATCTTGATTCTTTACAGTGTACATTACTCTTTTATTAAGTAATTCCATAATTAAATTTATTTAAAATTAATTTTATTCTAAAATCTTCTCTTAAGTTTTCGGGTGCTAAGTTAGTGATAATTTACTAATATTCAAAACAAATTATCTTAAATATTCATAACTTACCATGATTGAGGAGCATACACCATCTTGAATACAAAGATTGTCTTTGGTCTCCAATCCTTTGATTGACCACTACCTGAGTAACCAGTTCTCCAGTTACCTCCTTGTCCAGCAGAAGTTATACCATTTGTAGAGTGATTCTGACCTCCATCTGGTCCGAACACGTCTCTATCGTTAGCATTATCTGACCTATAGCGTCCAAACCAGTGAGCGTGCCTAGGCATTTCGTAACCAGTAATGGTTTTACTATTAGCACCAGCTGTACTACCAATCCTATTACTTTCAAGCTCACCACCACCTGCTGTATACATACCATTACTATATGCACTGATTCCATTGTTTGCTAATACGAAGTCAGATAGGTTTACAGTATAGGTCATTGAACTAGAAGTAGCTTTGTATGACACACTTGACTTTCCTCTACCACTTGAATCAAATAGCTGATTCCTAAATGTAGTATAATCTGTCCTAGTACAAGTATAGCCATTTACCTGGTAAACATAGAAATCTACTACCTCCCCAGGCACTCTTGTCTTCTTGAGTTGAGATTTTGTAACTGGGTCTAGATTCCAATCTCCCCAGAATGTACCTTTTCTAGTCCATGAGCTTCTATTAGAGTCTGAACCCATTAGATATGCACCTAAGGACTGCCTGTTCATACCAAATGCCACAGCTCCACCAACGTCGTTGCCCGAATAACAGTCACTTATAATCCAGTCTTTATATTGACTATTAGTACCAACTGTAGTATTCATCATTCTAAATCCAACCCAGTTAGTTCCGAAGTAATTAGGATTTTGTTGACCTCCACTACCTGTGTACTCACCTCTCACCTTATGGGCATATGATGCAGAACCTGCACTTGTAGCATAAGCTGGGGTTAAAGTCCTGTTAGTACCACCAACCGTAATAGAGATATTATTTCCAGAATTTGATAGCTTAGTGAATAATCCACTTGCATGATATCCATCTACAGTATCAGCATTTGATACGTTGTCCGCATTTGTAGCCCTATAGCAAGTTCCATATCTGCTTCCTGCTTCCTGTAAGTAACAATCATTCAACTTACTAGTTCTTGGTGATACATTATCTGGATATGTACTATCTCCAATATTAGTTGTTGATGTATATACTGTAAAGGAACGACCATCAGTTGTCCTATAATAATATGATGTACCACCTCTCATATATAGTACTAAGGCACTTCTATTATTCCTCTGCTCTAGTCCATAACAAGCAGTTTCTCCTCCGAACGACGCAGCATATCTATATACTCTTAAGTACCAACTAATAGTTCCCCAACCACCTCCAATCCATTCAAAGTCGAATTGGAATGAGAATCCAGAGCTATGTGTAGACCATGATGGTTTATGACCAGATAGGGCATCAGTAAATGTAACTCTAATTGGGGTTGTATTACTCGGATGTGCAGTCATTACACATGGATACCACTTATTTGAATCAAGGGCACTTAAGTTTAGTGTTTGCTGACCACCCACTTTGTAATAGTTAGCAGTTACATCACCATTATGAACACCACCAAGTTTATCTGAGTTAGAAGCATATGGAACAGTAATATTATTAGTAGTACCATTCTTAGTCCATGTTAGATAGTTACCATTAGTACCTAATGCAGTAACATATAAGGAGTTATGATTATGTGTACTCAGTGAAATTGGGACATCATCTACAGCAAACTGACCATCACTTCTCATACCAAACCTCTTAGCATATCTGTTACCCCAATGGAATGTTAATGCTGGAGAGTAACCCCAAGCTGATTGTTTATTAGTTACTAATCCCTGCTCTCTAATTTGTATAGCACCACCATAAGTATCAGTACCCCATGATGCCCAATTCATTTGAGCACTCTTAGAACCACCTACTTGTGAGTTAATCTCATCCTTGAATGCTAATATTCTATTATAAGAAGAACCACCATACACATTTCCTGATACATACACATTCTTGTTGAACCAGTGTCCTGCACTAGCATTAGTATTATGATGTGTATACGAACCATTCTCATTGCCGATAGATGAAGTAACACCATTCATAGTCCATGATAATTTTCCAGTCATGGTATCTCCAGCTTTATTTACTTTAGTGTTAGGGTCAAAGTTACCAGAGTTCCATATAGTATAAACACTTCCCCAAGTTCCATTAGAGCAAGCTTTCATATATAAGTTACCACCACTACCATAATCGTGGTAGATTTTAGTCTTATATCCAGCACTATCAGAATGGCTCAACGTCACACCATAAGCACCTAAGTTGTTATCCCTCCAGAACTGTGCTCTACTAATATTATCAGAAGTACCAGTAGACTCTTGAACTCCTAGGTTACCAGCTGCATATACAAATTGTGCTAGTGCCTTATGTCCACCCCCACCAAGTAATACATAACTATCAGAAGAACCTGTCTTTATCAGTTTAGGAGCTTCGAACCATTCATTACCTTGATTACCTACTAGTTTTATACCTGCAGGTGCTCTATAAGAGTCATAATCAGTAAATATGAAGCTTACTGTCTGTGAGCTAGCACTATTGTCAAATCTAAGTCTAGGGTGGATGTTAGCATTAGTCATATCTGCGTTAGTACTTCCCTTTAGGATAATGTTACCTGTTACAGTACCTCCAGCTAAAGGTAAGAATTTACCATCAGCCCATCCAGTAGTAGCTAGCTGTTTCCATGCTTCCCAAGACGTACCAGTACCAAATCTAACCCATACATTAGAATTATCAGTAAATCCAAGCTGTGCACTTTTACCACCTGACCAGTCTGTAGTACCTCCGTATTTTCTGACAGTTAATAGTCCAGTATAGTTTCCACCATCACTAAGATTAGCTTTAGCATTAGCTTTAAAGTCCAACCAAACACCTGCTGCATGTTCTTGTGGTGTGGATGCGGTGTCTCTACTATCAATAAAGTTTATAGTATTATGAGAGTGCTCAGTTCTTAATCCTACTAAGTTTCTGGCATCCCATATCTTATAGTCAGTTCCATTATACCTATGCTGTAAATCAGTTTCTCCACTTCTAATATATGTAGTACCAGCCTGCATACCAAGATATGTATAAGTAGTACCATTCCACATTACAAGTCCGTTACCATTAGTAGCTTGAATTTCAGTTACTTTTAAAGTGCCTGTCATTGTGTCGCCAGCTCTATTTACAGCATTAGCAAAAGCTCTAATATTATCTCCGTTAAATACATAAGCCTTAGAGCTATCACTATCCTTAGCTCCCCATATATGAGTTGGAGTGGCATTACCCCACTCCCAATTCATTGTAAGACCAGAAGCTATACTATATCTCACATAATTAGTAAGTACATTTGGGTCGTTACCCCTAATAACATAAGTACTATCAAGGTATGTATGGAAATTAGCATTATCAATTACTGGAGTCCACTCACTTATTGTACCAGCTACATTTCTTCTATGCCACAATCCAGCTGTACCTGTGAAATTCTGAGCTAATTCAGTGTAATAACCAGTTGAGTTATTATGTAAGATTTTAATCCTATTAGACCAGGAACCAGATACAGGACCTTTATTTGAGTCTTGTAATATTCCACCGTAGCTTCCATAAGTAGCATCCAATAATCCAGATGGGTTTAAATCTACTTTCAGGGCTGGACCACCAGGACTAGTAGCTCCCGCATAGTTATGCGTATGGTCTCCAGTAGAAACTACTTTACCATCACTATACAACTTGTTATCCGCGCCTATATACACTTTGGAATTGGTATAGGTCTGAGGGTTATCTGTTTGAGTTAATGCTCCAGTTAGGAATAACTTAGTAGTTAACTTTTCAGTGGCACCAGCTGTATTCCTCGTGTCTTGAGTTGTTATTAATACTTCATTATTGCTACCTGTAAATGTAACGTTAGTTCCTGCTTTAAGAGTTTTACTAGGTGAAGTAGTTGGCTTATAAGTATCTATAACAGATTCTCCTTGTTTGAAAACTAAATTATAGAAATCATAAGTTGTATCCTTACTACTAATAGTTACTTTCTTATTAGCTGCATCTGGGGTTAGAGTTACATTAGTGCCTTGAACTAAAGTAAATGAGTTGTTAGCTGCATTGGGGTCAAATGTAGTAACCTTAGTAACAGCTTCCCCTACTTGAGTTTGTAAATCTAAATTATAAATAGCTTGATGTTCAGTTAATACCTTCTTACCTAAGCTATACAAACAGTTGTCAGTTCCAATGTATACATACTGGTTACTATAAGTTTGAGGCGCGGTAGTCTGAGATTCGGCACCAATAAGGAACAATTTTGTATCAACCTTATTAGTAGCTCCAGCAGTGTTTACTGTATCACTTCCTGGGTCAGCAGCAATAGTTACATTACCCTGACTATCTCCAGTAATAAATACGTTATCACCCTGTATAATATTTAGGACTCTAGCTACTGAACCATCAAAAGAATGTATAGCCTTCCCGTTATATTGGAAAGCTAAAGCATGTACCACTTTTTCAGCTGCAACAGCAGTAGCATCAGCGGGTAGATAATCAACATTACTAAAGGCATTTTTACCCAAAGTCTTCAGAGTCCACTTATTAGCTACTCCTGTAGATAGGATAGCTTGGTCAGCTGTACTTCCACTACCTGTTAGTGTAGTATAGGATTGGACATGTCCATCTAATGCTAATATCTTTGTTGTTCCTCCTATGGTTAAACTAACTTTGTTATTGTCTGCATTTGAGAAGAATCCTCCATATAGTTTACCATGAGTCCACACTTCGCCAGTGTCCTTTATATAGACAACGGCTGACCAGTATATATCTCCACTGGTATCTGCTGCACTTGTAGGTAACTTCCATGTATTAAATACACTCTTACTAGCACAGTCAATGTATTTTGTTTTAATTAGCATATTGTGTTATCACAAAGTTAATAAAAAGGAGGAACTGAGTCCTCCTGAATTATCTTGAATATGTTATATTTCCACTTGAGTCTACAGTAGCCCATCCCGTTACTAATTCTCCTTCTATCCATAAGAAATCACTGGAGAATATTAAGTCTGCATTCTCTCCAATACTCTGGGGTAAAAGAGAAGATGTTGTATAGGCTAACACATCACGCCAGCTATTATCTGATATTAAAGTAAAGGTTAATGTATTTGTAGCATTATCCCAACTCAATCTCATGTTACCTGCCGCTCCAAAAGTTAAATCTCCAGAATCTGTAGAGTTACTTAGAATTTGAGCTGCTGGTTGACCAGAGTTTTGGTAGTTAATAGCACGCCATGTTTGAGATACTGGAGTAATCCATGAAGGAGTACCATTATTATTAATAGTAAGTACTTGTCCCACACTACCATTAGTAAGACCTGTAATCAACTTACCTGTAGTGCTATCAAACACAGCTAATTGCCCAACTACTGCTCTTGAAGGTCCACTAACAACTCCTGTAGTGTTTGTCTGCACAAACGTCCACTTAGTTCTTACTTGTGACCAAGTAGAAGAAGTGGCAGCAGGGGTACTCTCCTTACATATTAGCAAATCACCAATTTCTACTGGCTCTCCATTGATATATCCAACACTATCAGTATATGTACCAGTACCAAATGTCACCACGTAAGTATGACCAACATCAGCTGTGGGTGTAAATGAACCTGGGCTTGTAGTACCAGCCTCAACTGCACCTTTATATAGCATTGCATTATTAGAACCAAGAATACTATCAGCATAGTCTTTAGCAGTCTGTATTGCATTCCATACCATTAAAGGTGAAGCTGCAATAGCTGCAACTACGTTAGTATCATTAATGTTCTCGTTATCACTTGACGGGTCAGGCTTAGTGTTAAGAATATCCTGCAACTTTACATGACCATATAATTTAGTAGAAGCACCACCATATTCTGGCTTTAAAGATATGTGAATCTTTGGTGTAGCTTGACCTTGTACATCACCCTTTAAGTTACCAATAATGTAACCATCTAAGACTGATAAGTCTCCATGATTAACATTAACTGGTCCGTTAGAGTTTATACCTCCAGCTATTGTCATCTTCTGAGTAGCATCGTTGAATGTAAGACCATTAGCCTTTCTTACTTGGGAAGTATCTGCCGTATTACTAGCCTCATTATAAGATAGTAATATGTTTCTATCTCCCATTAAAGTAGACGGAGCTAATTGCTCAACATAATCTCTGATTTCTATGTTATGATTCTCAGCCAATGTAACGTGCCCAGTGGCATCCACTATAATATTCGGAATTACAAAGATACTCGCATTTCCAAGATTAGTAGACTGCCCATAAGAACCTGGGACTACTCCACTGGTTTTGTGTAATAGCTTTCTATTAGCTGCATCCCATTCAAGAGGAGGTTCAGTGTCTACTCTACTAAGAGCATTACTACTAATAATAATTCTATTACCATCACCTTTTCTGATACTAATACTCTCACCAGCGGTAGACATTAAGAAGAATGAGTTACCAATCTGAACTTTTACTGAACCACTTACTTCTGATATTTCAATACTAGGGTATCCAATACTGAAGTAAGTTCCACAAGTCCACATTTCTCTTGTGTCTTCTATAAACACAATAGGGTTTAGACCCTTTGGAATACTCTCAATCAGAGGTTCAAACACCTCTTTCTTCTTTACATATGCAAACTTACTATCAATTACCATTATTCAATTATTTTAGTAGTTAGTAAGTTGTCTAATCTTAAAGCTGTTTGTGCTAGTGTTTCAGTTGGAATCACATAGTTACCAGTTGCATTTATAAGTATATCAGTACCATCTAATACTGGATTGGTTTTAATAGGTTTCTTGTTAACAGTCTTGTTTCCAATCTCATCAATTTTAGCTTGCATTTCATCCAACAGTTGTTGAACTTTATCAAGTATATCAATGATTTCCTTATTGTCCAAGAATACTACCCATTTCTCACCATCATATAACAACATCTTACTGTTGTCCTTAATCCAGATATGGTAAATAGTTGGAGGAGTCATATCACCCCTCCAGAAATTTACCTGCTTATTGTTTACCATTGCATCTGCCATGTTATTCTAATATTATAGAAGCATTAGTAGTAATGTTATTAACAATCTGTTCTAATGCTGTGAGTTTATCCATTAGTAGTTTACCTTGAGCTGCTGTTAATCCTAGGGTAGTACTATCAGTAGTTAAATTATCAGCTAAGGTAGGTACAAACTCCTTTGTAAAACTATATTCCTGTGATGTTTCTCCATCAGTTAGATGGAACTCAATCTTTAGGTCCTTAGAATTATCATAATGGAAATAAGCTACAACGTCAATGTGCCTAATTCCACCTGTATCATTTGCGTTATACCCTGTCTTAGAATAAGATGTTAGGAAATCCTTAACTTCATATTCAACTGTCACTACTCTGCACTCCGCTAACCTTTTACCGTACTCAAGGGCAGATTCAAACGATTCAAAGTAAGTTGAAGGGGTTTCAGAGATAAACATAGTATTTGGTATCTCACAAAAGTGAGTGGTTATTGCATCTTCCACATCTACTAACCTTCCCCTAACTTCACTATCATCATAATTGTTTAATGAGTCTAACTTATCTTTTAATTCCCCCGTAAAGTCATTAGAGCTAAGAACCTTACCAACCTCCTTTTGAACATAATTATCCATGTTAGGTATCTCCGACTTCAAGGCATATCCACTCAAATCAACTCCAGGTATTGCAGCTATTTGTTGTTGTACCCAAGTCTGTGAAGCTAGTCCCTCGATACTTGGGATAACAGGAGTATTAATAAGGTCGTTGTAGTCTTTAGAGAATAGTTCTGACTTATCAGCTTTACCGTTTAGTGTAGTTTCAATACCACTAATCTTAGTATTAATTCCACCTATAGTAGTATTCTGAGCAAGTATAGCATCACTTAATTCCTTAAAGGTATTGTATGATGGGTCAGCACCTTCTAAGATTATATCAAATCTACTGTCTGTATAGCCCTTAGCTTCTAATAAAGCAGCACCAGCAGCACCAGCAGCTTCAGCCCCAAGTTCATCTAATGTATATGTTGGTTTATTAGGTTGCTTAGCCCATGCAGGTACAGTAGGGTCAGTTTCAGTAAACTCAGTTAGATAACCTTTAGCTTCTAGTTCTTGTTCAGTAACTAGGTTACCTGGCAGTGAACTTATATATCCACTATCGTTCTCTAACTGTGATACTCTAGTTGGTAGTTCTGTTCGGTCAGCTTTTCCACTAATATCTGGAATATCAGTCTTGTTAGCTTTCTTAGCAACTTCACCTTCCAAATCAGTTATTGTCTTTCTAATGCCAGAGTCATTATAGTTAGTAAGTCCAGATAACTTGGCTTTCTCTTCTATAGTAAAGCTCTGTTCAGATAGACCCATTCCTACTTGTTTGTCAACCTTATTATTCCAGCTATCAATGTCTTGCTGATTTATATTCTTTGCAGCACTAGCAGCAAATTGAGGTTCTAACTCTTGGGTTAAATAACCTTTGGCTTCAAGTTCCTTATCAGTAACATACTCTTTAGGAACTTCAGTTAGGTACTCCGAATCATTCTCTAACTGAGAAACCTTAGTAGGTATTTCACTCTTATCAGCCTTACCAGAAACATCTGGAATCTTAGCATCAACTTCTTGTTTAGTATAGTAGTTATTAAGTTGTATATCGCCGCCTTCAATAGCAGCAAGTTTATCATCAACTTCTTCTTTAGTATATACTGTATGCTTATCAGCCTTAGCTGCTAACAATTCACGTATAGTTGTGGTATCAATACTCTCTGGATTATATCCACTCTGGTCAAGTATTTCTACAGTAGTCTCTCCTAACCCTACCTGTGCACTCTTGAATATATAATATAAGTTACTAAATATCTCTTGAGTTCCAAGTAATTTAAAGCCACCTATAATGCTACTAACTCCTAAAACAGTATTAGAACCATTAGGAATCATTACATATATATACTCATTAGCTCCAGCATTAACTGTATAGACATTATCAATAGTTCTATCAAGTTTTGTATAGTCTGGAGAAGTTCCAAAGTAATTTGGATATTTAATGTCAAATGTAACAACTCTTGTAGCACTAATATCCTCATACTTATATTTAAGGGTAATTACCATAGATGTAGTCCTATTAGTAAAAGTATACTCTCTTACTTCAGGACTTAGTGTAACCCCATTAATAGATTGCTCTATAACTTCTTTATGGTACTCCCAAGTAACTTTTACATCTGTAGGTTCATCTCCATAACACATATATTCTGGGTCCAGAGATATAGCCTTGACGTTATCATCAATAGATGCTGCTGCTATTTTAGCATTAACCCATTCAGTAGAAGCAATTCTGTTAGAATTATCTGTCATCAAGGGCAATGTAGTAGTCGGAGTTCCAGCAAAGCTTGGAGAGAATATATCAGCTTTGTTCTTAAATCTAATTTCTATCTCACATGCCCATTGAGCGAGCTTAAGGTTAATTTCATCAATAACCTTATTAATATCGAAGGCTATTGAATCAGTTACAAAGGTATATAAATCTTTTTGATTAGACAAGTTACCTTTGATGTTTCCCCACTTTAGAGCATATTCATCTGCTATACCAAGATTGATTCTGGCTATAGTTCTCTGATATTCATCAGTTAACTCTGAAAATAGATTCTCCTTTTGAAATCCATCATCACCACCAGTACACCCATAATATTTAGAAGTATCACAGTCATCTTTAATACAGATATGGTCTACTCCTTCCTCTTCTACCTTTATACTGTCTATCTTGTCTATTGTAATAACATCATAGTCGGCACAAATTCCTTCTACTTCCTCTTTCTCTATAACACCATCTATTATCTTAGTATCTGGTTTTATATTAGAAATAGAATGTGGGTAGTCAGGTAAAATGGGAGCTTCTTGTTCTTGTTCGTCAAGACGTATAAACTCTGCCATATTTAGATTTGAATGATTTGATAAGCATATGTCATAGGGTCTAAGAAGGATATAATAGTAGCCTCATTAACCTTATGAATTGTTTTGGTAATTGCCATTGATAAACTGGTATCTCCAATAGGAAACACTTTATTATATAATGACCCTTCCATATAACATACATTCTCGTTAAACATATTATTAACTGAGTTCCACCTCAGAGTTGTGTCATGACAGCCTCTAAGGAACGTATTGCCCTTACAATCAGCTTCTAATACATTATCATATGTATCTCCCAAGAATATATTATTAGTACACCCTTGTTTCAATTCATTATGCTTAGTATTATGTAATTCAGAGCTGTCAGTAATAACTCCTCCAGTTAAGTCTGAGAATGTATAGAAATCTCCATATGCTGCTCCAAGATTAAGATTAGTGTTGTCTAACTCCTCAGCTGTTCTTCTAAACTTTATATTCTTAAAGTCATAGTGAGCTGAATTGAAATGATTGTCTCTCATAAATGTTATTCTACCTTTAGTAGTAACCCCATCTTCGAGAGTTTCTTTGGTAGGGTCATATTCAATAACCCAATCCTTCATTTTATCATTATCAATAACAACTCTTGGGTCTAACCTATTATTAGTAATAGCTGTTACAATTAGCTTCCAAATAGGTGAAGGGTTAGTGGAGCTATCAGTGCCCCACGTAACCTTCTGACCAGAACTATTAGTAACATTAGAAGAATAAATAGTTTGAAAGTCTGTAATAACATACCTTGTCCCTGTTACTAAACTCTTCTTACCTATATTGTCATTGAGTACTGCGTAGGTAACTTCTAAGGGTTTGGATTGTCCACCTTCTCCAGTATAATCAATGATACCTATATTCTTTCTTAACTGTTCCTGCTCTAAATCAGTTAAACCACCTAGTAAGTCTTTCTTCTTGAAATAATTATTCAAATCATGAATACAGGCATAACGTCTTGTATCCCTTTCTATTGCCATGTTAATTATTCATTAGAAATTCGTATATTCCATCTATTTTATCAAAGTATTGACAAGTCTGAATAAAGGATATTTGATGCAGAATCATATCGTAGTTCTCAATATATCCCTTATTTAGCCTTTTAAGGAACTTGTCAAAGTCTTTGATTACTTTCAACTTTAGGTTAGTTATTGCATCCACAACCACCTCCTCCTATAGTGTTTTTGTCAATCATAACATCTTTACAAATTCCTCCGCACTGAGTAATGTCCTCTAAGACTCTCTGAGCCTCGTAGTACTGACCTAACTCAATTAAGTACTTAATAACATTAATTGCCATCCATATAATATCTCTATTATAGATTAACATCTTAACATCATCAGTTTTATTCTTACATCTTCCTGGTAAGTCCCCTAAAAGATTCTTACACAATCTATAGAAGCATTCATTAATATGGCAAACACAGAATGTATTCTTATCGCCTCTGATGATTGTAGTAGTTTTCTCAGTAACAGTAGCAGGTGGCATGGCATTAACTTCCAATACTTCCTCTACGGTTACTCCTACTGATTCCTCATCAACATACTTCATAAATGACTCGGATTGTGTATCGTAGTAGTAAACAGAATGGTAAGCTGTCAATGCAGTAGGATTCCTCTCTAATACATATTTAAGCCATACGTCTGTTGGTAAGATTATGTGAGTTACTTCATATAGACCATCAATAGGCATCTCCATTTCGGATTCATCAATGCAGTCTATAACATGCTCTACAATATCATACTTCTGAGTTACTTCATCTCCTGAAGACTTAATACTTGTTATAGCATTAAGGGTAACTGTTTGACTATAGGCATAGTTACGAGTACTTACTGTGATTTCATCAGTCTCATTTAAGTACTCGTCATTATCCCTTTCAAGTCCAGTTATTGTAATACCACAAGCTCCCTTCTTGCATATTTTAAATACTGAATCCATAATTATACGTTGAAGTCAGCTCTTACTTTAGTTTTGATTTCTCCTACCAGTGTAAGATAATCTAGGTATTTCTGTCTATCAGTTTGATTATCAGATAAACCTAAAACAATACTATTGGAGCTGTTAATTAAATCAAACTCTTCATCTTGGTCTACATACTGTCTAATAATAGCTTTAATGCATTCTTTGTGGTCTGGTTGACCATGTAGATGAACTTGTATATATGTCCACCTTGTTTCCTGTGTTACTTCCTCTGTCTCTGGGTCAGTAACATCAACTTCTTTTGACGTAATGTCATAATTATAGTAATATGTGCCGTTACCTAGCTTTTCTATTGAGTTAGGCTGTACATTCATTTCTACTCTTTTTGGTTCTAACATAAGGTCTTATTTTAAAATTTACTGGGAATGAATATCTTGTTAGAGAGTAGAATAACTCTCTGCTCTTACTCTCAAAGTAATAGGATTTGTTATTGTATACAAAGTTAACTCTAAAACACTTACTGTAACTAACCATATCAACAACATGAATATACTTGTTATAAAATCTAGAAATATTAGATTTCTTCCCATCCCAATTAGAGAATCTTAGACCTGTTTCTCTTTGAATCTTTCTTAACAAATTCTTAGAGTTGCAGAACTTCAACCAACCAAAGTAGGATTGCATTCTCCTTCTTAATTCTTGTCTGTCAATCTTACCAGACTGATACTTCTTTACCAGTCTAAATAATCTAATCTTAATTGACTTCCTTAGTAACACATGGGTATGATAGAACCTATAACCTACAAAGTCTATACCTCTATCATCTGCTGGGAATATTTGATAATTTGGTTTTAACCTTAAATCCAGAACCTCTTTCAAATACATCTTAATTGCTATAAGTACTGTTCGTAAGAAGTTCTTGTCACTGCTGAGAATTACAATATCATCAGCATACCTGAAGTAGAATTTACATTTTAACTCTTCTTTGACCCAATGGTCAAAATAAGCTAAGTACAAGTTAGCGAAGAATTGAGATAAGTAATTACCTATAGGAACTCCGTCAGCGGAGTAAATGATTCCAATGAGTAATACTAGAAGACTTGCATCCTTTACTTTTCTCTTAATGATTTCACATAGTATATCGTGATTAATAGACGGATAGAATTTTCTAACATCCATCTTCAAACAATAAAGAGTTTCATTGGGATGCTCAGTTAATGCTGCCCTTAAATCATAAGCTACATTATGAATACCTCTATCTTTAATACAAGAATATGTATGCTTTATAAATATTTTAGTCCAAATAGGTTCCATCACGTTCATTATAGCGTGATGTGTTATTCTATCTGGATAGTATGGTAGTCTAAATATTAACCTCTCTTTGGGTTCATATATTTTAAACGTACTATACTCAGAAGTCTCATAGACCAAGTCTTTTAGCTGTTCTGATAACTTCTCATTCTCCTCTTGTTTATTCTTGTCGTGCTTGAGGATTCCCCATCTAACTGACTTATGCTTCCTAGCTTTATCATCAGCTTTCTCGATATTCTCTATATTATAAACCTTATCATGTAAATAACCTATACGTTTCAAGTCTTATATATTTATTTTAGAAGCGTTCGAGACTAAACCTACTAACATCCAGTTATTAAATACTACGTTGTCTTTTGCCAAGAGGCAAGGGTACTATTTAGACTGTAAAATGAAACCAAATTACCTAAATAAAAAATATATAATAAGCCTACATTGGTATTAGCATTACTGGCTCCATTATTAGAATTGAAGTAGCTAAGACTAGCATTACTACCATTATTAGCGTTGCTGCTAACGATGAGTGTTTTATAGTAAATTTAACTTGTCCAGCACCAACAGAATGTAGGTAAATAGTACCCCTAATCTCGTATTTTATCTATTGTATATTTTGTTAAACTACCTTATTTAGTGTTCTGAAGCCCACAGAGGCAGTAGCAGCACTGGCCCCAGAATCAGAATGGAAGTAGCCAAGACCAGCATAACCACCATAATGAGCGCTGCCGCCAACGAAGAGCGTTCTTAGTGCTGTGCTTGAAGTATTGCAGTAGTGATAGTCACACATGTAAGTAGAAGCAGAACCGCCGACCACTGAAGGTATGATTTCACCTGTTTCTCCTAGGTCATAGTCTTTTATCCATCCATTAGATGCAATCTCAGTACCAGCAACAGTCATTTTACCCTTAGCTGTATTATCATCTCCAAATGCTGTTGGGTCAGTTGTAGTGTATACACTACTTGGCTGATTAGCTGCTGTTCTCTCTAAGATAATGCCATCTAGGTTAGTCCAGATGTCTCCGAATGGATTATCAAATCCTCTCCATCTTGGAACCTTAAATGTCTTAGAGGCTACTGTTGTAGATTCGTTTATTACTGTTTCAGGAATAACTAAATCCTTAACTCCAGTAAAGTTACCAATATCATTACAGTATCCGCATGGTGTTAATGGGTAATAACCATTATAAGTATTCCAATCACCATCCCATGTAGTAACACCATCACCTAATCCGCCTTGATGATAACCTTCAGCTGTTAAATCAGCAGTATAGGCTTTTTGTGAGTTTAGTGTAGCATACTCAACAACCCAAGCCCAGTAGAATATCCACTTGTAATACTCATAGCACAACATTTCTGAACCAGCATTAGTAGCATAAGTTCTCATGTTAGCTCTTGAGATATTAGTTCTTGGTTTACCTAAGTCACTTCTAAATGCATCAGTATCTAAATATGTGTCGTTAGCAGTTCTATTATCTCCACCTCTGAACTGTGCTGTAGTATTAACTACTGAAACTGCTTTAGGAGTTGCAGAAACTGTAGTATCAACAGTACTTCTGTAAGCATCAACTAGCATTTCTGGAATTTCAATCCAGGTATTGTCCATCTTAATAGTAGACATTCTAACCCACCTCTTAGTACCTTCAACTCCAGACTTACCATAGAATTTAGGTATATGCACTCTTACGGTGCCATCAGTTCCATCTAATACAGAAGGAGTTCTATCAGCTTTTTGTGACCAATCATTAGGGTTTAGATAATAATTGATTTCTGCACCATTAGCTACACAACCCTTATACTGAGATTGGATAGGTAATGACTTATGTAATAGAGGATTACCAATTCTAGTTAATGTGGGGTCAGCTACTGTAGAATCCCATTCAACTCCATAGGAGTAGATATCTTCCAATCCAGTTAAATCAATACCAGGCTCTACATCTTTCCATTCTCCAGTACCATCGCCACTGTTGACTAACACCTGCCCTACTGTACCACCAGCAGGTAGATGTTTATTTCCAGCTGTAGTTGGATGGGTATAGTTGTTAGCATTAGCTGCTACACCTTGCAGTTTAGTCTTCTCAGCTGTTGTATAATCTTCTGTAGATAATTGTTTACCTTTAACCTTATCTACCTTGTTAGCTATCTTTGCTACTTCTTGCTTCTCAGCTGTTGTGTAGTCGTTAGTAGATAACTGCTTACCGTCTACCTTATCAACTTTTAGAGCAATAGCAGCTGTGCTTCTTGCCTCAGAATCCTCAATAGCTTTATCTACTTGTGTCTTGTTGTAATAACCTGTTAAGTCTACCTCAACGTGCTTACTACCTAAGAACTCCCATCCTGTCTTCTCAGTAGTAACCATCCATATATACTCATCGTATACATCGTTGGCTCTAGAGCTTTCATTAGGAACCATGTAAATGGTATTGGGATTACCCTTAGCTGGTAGTTCTGTAACAACAAGAACCTTACCTCCCGCATCAGCTATTGCATCAGTTACCCACTGTTCTGTAGCTAAGCCTTCAATTACCTTATTAACAGTAGTTGATTTGTTAGCACCATTTTGAACAATAGGGATTAACTCATCACCAGCCAGTGTTGTAGCAGGGGTCATTTGAGAGATTTTAATGTCAGTTGCTGCCATTATTCAAATAAAATTAAATCACCATTTTCTGTAACCATAAATTTACCATCTTCTAATATAATGTTTGCCAAATCTCTAAAGATTAGACCACCATCTTCTGTAAGTATATTAACGCCAATTTCGGCAAGAATATTTCTAGTAACATCAGTAAGATAAATGTCTCCATTCTCTAACTTCCACCTGTCTATAACAACAGACTCATGTCCTTGTCTTTTGACTATTAGTTGATAGCTGCTGTTCTCAAATCCTTTTAATATTACTTGTCCATTGGCATCAGTTACGTACTCTTTACCCTTAAAGACGACTATAGCACCTACTAAGGGTAATCCAGTACCTTTATCTATAACTCTAACTACAACTGAGATAACCTTTAGATTGGCTCTCCCAATATGGTTACCAATGCCAATATAAATTCCCATGTTAGTTACCTACTTGTAATGTACTTTCAGGTACAGCTTTAATACCTATAACTAACTCTGGATTCCATCCAGGATAGAACACAGTAGATACATACTGACCTTCTGAATCTTTTAATAGTACCTCTACAGTTACATTATCTTCCGTAATGTTCTTAACAAGAACTGCATTACTTCCATAAGGTAACTCAAAGTCACCTGCAGGTAGTAGAGATAATCTACTTACTTGCAGGGAGGTTGGTCTTTCATTCTGATTGAGATTAATCATTCTTATACGTTTTTAACTTCGTTATTCATTTGATTACCATCGAATAATTGAGCATATTCAATGTCTGTTCTCTTAGTATCGTTATCAGCATCACTTTGAGATTTGTCTCTTTGAGTCCTAGCATTATACCAGTTAATATCAGCTTCGTTCTGAACCTTTTGTCTTTCAATTTCCAATTTAGCTTCATTAAGACTTTCAATCTTACCTTGAGCCTGTTGTAATTGCTGTTGTAGTTGTTGGTTCTGTTGCTGTAGCTGTTCAAGCTGTTGCTGCATCTGACCCATCTCATTCATCTCCTTTTTCTTCTTAGCAAAGGCTTTAGTAACCTTAGCTTTAAGTTCAGTAAGACTTCTAGCTGTTAGAGCATCAACAATCATATCTGGGTCTAACTGACCGCTCTTTATAAGCTCAATAATGATTTGTTGAACGTTTTGCATTTCCTTCATAATCTGGGTACTTGGCACGATATGTATATCGTAATCAGTATGAGTAAAATGCTCTGGTAATGCAGTAAATACTTTCTGTAGTTTATCTCCTAAGATTAGAGTTCCAGTTAATCCTTTCTTCCACACTATCTTAGCTATATCAAGACAATCTCTAAGAATGTCTATTGATAATGTGTCCATAGTCTGATAGAATGGTTTAGTAATAGTGTATGAATTTCTAGCCCCAGCCTCTACATTACTAACTGCATCTTTTTGCTGAATACCATTAAGTCTTTCTCTGAACACACCAGTGATAGATGATGTTTGGTCTTCCACTCTTTGTAGTGCTAAGTCAAAGGCTTGAATAGTCTGCACTTTAATAGTATCAGTAAATCCAGCAAATGAAGTATTGTTATTAAATGCCCTACCTTCCTGACTGGTATCTACTAAAGCTACTCCAGTCTTTTTAAATGCAATCCACTTCTGAATCCTCTCAGTAAGGTCATCACCTAACATTGTTGGAAGCATAGATAAGTCTAGCCAGTCACCATCAGTACCACTGTTAGCTAAGATATTATCTCTAAAGTAAGTAATTAAGTCATACTTATCCTGTAGGTGAGCACATTGTAGTACTAAAGATTGTGGAACATTGTCTCTATTAACTAGATATACACCATTAACAGACAACCCACACTTAGTAGGAGCATCCTTAGTTCTAATTACATTCTCTGATTTACCAGTAAGAACATATATAGACTGTCCTATCCTAACTCCCTCATATCTGTTTTGAACATACTCATCACCTTCTTTGTCTATGTCAATCCACTCTGTTTCATAGACAGGTAATAGCTTATAGTTAAATGACTCATAAGTATCAGCAGGAAATCCTGGAACAATACCTTTACCAGCATCTAGTCCAGCACCTTCTCCTTCCATAATAGGTCTACATCCTACTTGGTTCTCCATAGCTCTAATATACATATAGGAACTATCGGAGTAGTGTTCGTACATATCCTCTAACTCAGCTCTACTCTCATCACTTAGGTCTTTGCCATATTCAACAAGAATTTGCTGCTTAGTCATCCACTTCCTAATTACAACTCTGTAACTATCCTTTACATAAGGAGATTCTGGATTTCTATCAACGAATGTATTTAATGGATTAAGTACATCAATAGTAATATTCTTACCACTTGCAGCAGGTTTAACCCTATAGAATGAACAGCCAGTAACAAGTAAATCTAACAGTAATGCTTTTAGTTTATTAGCTAAGTCAGTACTCCTTGATTGGATTACATACTCTATAACATATTGGGCAGCTTTCTCGTAATCACTAATGAAGTTATTATTAATATCTTCAATTAGCTTTTCTATATCTGCCTCAACAGAAGCATCACTAACATTACCTCCTCCTATAAAGGCTAGTATTTGATTGTTTAAATGCTTTTGTAAGAATGTATAGACTTGCTGACTTATTTCTAACTCCTTCTGTCTAGTAATCTTTGAGATTGTTTCTTTATCTTTACAAGATACCTTTGGAAGAATTGGAATGTCTAAATACTCTCCAATTAAGGCGTCAACGTGTTTCTTTATAAGAGGAGTGAACTCAATAGAAGTAGGATTACCTATTCCAAAGTTTTCTTCAAGATACCTAAATTGTTCGGCGTCTCTCTTACCGTTATAATAGTTGTATGCCTTCTGTAACTTCCATTTGTTAAAGACTAACTCATTTACAGCTTTGTCAATCTTCTCTATCAAATAATCATCACTTCTTTGCTTTGCACTCATCTTCGTAATCATATAATTGTATAGCAGTGAAGTATTTAGTTCTCACTAAACTTCTCTCCTTTAATTCTTTCTCAATAAACTTTATAAACTCCTCAGCCGTACCATCACATGCAATGGACAATGGCTTTTCATCTTTATTAAGTCCAAGGTCCATTCTGTATCCCACGTGCTCAGGTTCTTCGCCTGGAAATTTATAAGTGGTTTCGTAAACCTTTAGGACTCCTTGATATTCTACGCAATATAAAGATTTAATTAAATCTCGGATTGCTTGTTCGATGTCCTGTGTCGTCATAATATTGTGTAGGGAATAAGTTAAACTTAGGTACTATAGACTGTTTGTCTGGAATAACTCCTTTATGTTTTATGCCATATTCATCAGTCCAGTAGCCAAATAGCTTCAACTTCCTACCCCCATTATCAGCTTCCTGTGGTGGAATACCACTTAACTCCTCATCTCCTAATTCAGCCATACCCATTGCTGCTACAATATCGAACTTTCTTTTATTCTCATATGAATAAGTAATAAGTTCGTTAATCATTGGCTCAAACCACATATTGTGGCAGTAATCATTGATATAACAATCAATAAGGTCCAACTGGTGTTGAATAACTGCCTCAGTTGCAGGAGCACCAAATTGTCTACTTCTACCAGCTTGTATGTCAGATTGAGTAGCTCTTGGTCTTCTCATTAAGAATCTCTCTTCCTTATGCTTAGTTCTAAACCATGTTAAGATACTAATACGGGTAGATTCCAAACAAGCTTTGCAGTTATAGTATTCTAATATCTTTAGGGTAGTTCTATATGCTTCCTCAAGATTATTAGGTCTGTCTTTGTAGATACAAACATACATTGGTTCTTGTAATCCAAAGCATCTCTTCTTTACTACTACACAGAAGTCTGATGGGTCTCTAGTACTATCAGATGTATCATTCATACCCATGTCAATACCATCAATACCAGCTACATATAGATTTCTAAAGTCTGCGCCATTCTCACTCTTAATGGGATGTTCAATAATACAAACCTTTCCTTTATCACTAGGTATAAACCTTACTCCATTCTTAGCTTCTTCAGAATGTACATTGTTTTGAAATGTATATTCTAGCTGTCCCCATTTAGGTTTAAGCTCTTGTGGAGTAATCTTATGTAACTTAATAGCAGCTAACTGTTCTGTTAATAATACAGTATTGAATTGGTTATCACCTTCCAAAGCTAATGCTTCATCAGGTGTAAAACAATACTCAGCAGAGTATAGCATTAAACCTTTAGGGTCTGCAATCTTAGTAGCTCTCTTAGCCATGTAGAACTCTCTACCCTTTTCTGGGTCTGTCCATCCTCTATGGTCTACATATCCTGGAGCAGTAACAATAGTATATGCAGGAATGAAATATGCAGTTTCTACATAAGTACCTTCCTTAGTATAGTTATGCTTATATGGAAGTACATCATAACCTCTAGGGTCATGGAATGCAGCAGCTACACCTTCTAATGCAGGACCACTATCACCACCTGTACCCCAAGCTAACTTAATACCGAATCTCTGTCCTTGAATATCAATCAAGGCATCACCCTGAATGAATGCTTTCTTCCAATTGAGCCAAGAACCACTTTCTTCGTACATCAGAATATCAGCACGGTCACCTCTAATCTTATTAGGTTTATCAGCTGTAATTCCTTCAATCTCAGACATCCATCCAGATTCTACACCATCTACATTCTTACTAGAAGCTCTCTTCCATTTAGCTGTGTTGTGTACTTGCCTTAACCACCTCATACCGTCCTCAGTATTATCATCTAAATATGATAACTGAGTCCAGCATTTACTTAAAGTATCATCAACATAACCTTCTTGTTGTGCAGCTACTACCCCTCTAAAGTGAGGTCTAGTTGTATAACCATTAACAAGTATAGCAGCAGCTATTTCCGAGAATCCAACACCTCTGGCTTTTAAACCAATGGCATTCTTTCTCAGCATCTTACACAATTCTATATAATGGAAGTACTCATATTGTTTTACAAAGAAATTAGGGAAGCCTACTGAACGACCACCACCAGCCTTAGTTGCAGAAGATAGATTAGGTAGCTGATAGTAATTAATAAAGAAATAATTATCACCAGTAATAGTATAGCCATTAACAGTCATACCATTTCTACATCTATCATATTCTTGGTCCCAAAACTCACCATAAGCCTTACCCATCAATGGTTCATTACAATACTTACCAGTAGTAGCCTTAGTCTTCCTAGCTTCCATAAACCATTCTGGGTCAAAGTCTAATCCTCTTGTACCATCAATAGGTCTGTAACCAGTGAGTTCATATGATAGGTTAGAATCAAAATAGTCTATCGGGTCTCCAATTCTGACATCCCACTCAACTTCCGTGAGCTTCTGCTCTAGTGTTCCAGTATTCTCCCCTACCTCAGTAACCTTTTCAACTAAGGCTTGGACAGTAGGGGACTCCTGGATTTTATTTTTAGGTTTCCTTCCACGTGCCATGTTACTTTAGTTTTGGTACATATCCCTCAACAGCACCAGCACGAAGACCTGTAGCAGCTTTCTGTTTCTTCTTAATACGGGCTTCTAAGGCATCTAATTCATCCAATACCTTAGATATAGATGACATTTCACCGATAACGTCCTTAGCTTTAAAGATTGGTTTACCAGTAATGGGGTCTCTTTCTTGTAAATCAGAACCCTCATTGAAATAATCAATCAACTCGTCTACCTTATTCTGAGCTGCCCTAATTAATTTAATGTCTCTTGCTGATTCTTGTATCTCTCTATATTTCCTACATGCAGCTCTAAACAGAGGGTCATTAAACTCCTCTTCTGTAATACCACTATCCTGTTTAGCAGCCTCATTGCGTTCTGCTTCAGTAAATTGTGAATAGTGTGATTGCCAGTCAATCATTAGATACATGTAGGTGAACTCTTTGAATGCTCTTAGCTTTTTAATACCCTTAGGGTCTTCCTTACTGATATTTCTATCATTAGTCCATAACTCAGCGAACTCCTTAATAAGAAGAATCTCTGGTTCGTTTAATCGCAGTTCATGATTTACATTATCATATAGAAATATTGTCATAACAATTATTGTTTAATTATACGTCTTTGGACTGTTCCTCCAAAGTAATTCTTTCCAATTCCCTTATTTTTTACAACTCCTGCTCCACTAGCACTCTTCCCATTAGCCTGGTCTTTCATATCAACCTTTACTTTCTCATTATGAGGAAGTTTTTTATAGTCAGCTGGAGTCATCTTCTTATAAGGAAGTTTCTTATTACTAACGTTGTATACTCCCTTACTTGTGTGTACAGTGTCAGCCTTATTAACTACAGCACCTTTTTGGTCTTTAGCTACTGACCAAGAGTTATCTACGGTTCCTCCCATATTCTTTTTAACTCTCTTCTTAGCCTTACCTCCACACTTATCTTTAAATATATCTACTACTTTAGCACCCTCAGCTTTCTTCTTGCATTTAACACAGCCTCCAGCCATATACTTCTCAACCTCGTATCCTTCTGGGCACTCACCTCTAAGGGTTTGAACATAACTTAACTTGGCTCCTAATTTAGCCATTGAAATTTGATTACCTTCCATTGCTTTGTATTGTTTATAAAACTCTCTTAAATCGTTCTCTGATAGCTGTGCTACTTTGTTCTCAAAGTCCGCTTCATCTTTAGGGTTTAGGACTTTAATAAGATAGGCAGTGAACGCTTGTTGTTCTTCGTTCATCTGCCCACCCTGTTGAAACATACTTATCATACTTTAACTAAATCCTTAGTATTGTAGATAGCTTCCTGCAAAACTCCTTCTGTAGAGAACCATCTACATCTAATACCTTTAAAATAATCTTCTGTTACGTTGGGAACACCATGAGTTCTAATATTCATAGTCTCCTTCTTAACCACAATCATTACAGGTTTGTTAGGTATATCTTGTTTAAGAGTTACTACCTCACCTGGCATAAAATATACTTTCTCTTCCATTATGCATTATCACTTTTAAATTCCTTTGTATATCTATCCTTTAATCCAGAATTAACTACTACTTGAACTTGAGGTTCAGCTACAACTTCAAATCCTTGTCCGAAGAATGGAATAGGAACTCCACATGCTCTTCTATAGTAAATAATGTCACCTTCCTTTACAAATTTACATAAAGGACTAGCCTCTATTACTAATGCTTGAACTGATAAGTTCTCTTCTTGGTCCATTTCACCAGAGTCTGGATTCTTAAATGTACCTGTATATTCTGGAAGTATCAACCCTGACTCAGTTACCTTCATCTTCTGGAATGGGTTCTTAGCATAAGGTTGTACTAATATATAACTGTTGATAGGGACAATCTGTAAGTCCTTCATCTTCTCATCCATCATCTTAGCGTGTCTTTCCTGCTCATCGATTTTAGCATTCCACTCTGCCCTAGCTTCCTCAACCTGCTCGTTGAATTTTACTTTAGCATCTTGTTTAGCCATTTCAGCTACAGTAGGAGACATTATAAATACATCCCCATTACCCATTAAACTATTCTTACCATTAGCATCTCCTCTAACCAATTGATTCTTTGTTTTTAACACTGCTTCTACTGTACTTAAACTATTCATACTCATTAAAATTAAATTACCATTTTCCTATAGGACACGTTGCATTAGGTAGAGTTGTTTTAGCTCTTAGCCTGCATCCACATCCATTAATATATCCATCTTTCTTCTCTGTACTTACATCTTCATTGTCTGGGTTTATCCATAACTTACTGTTACAAATCTCACCCAATACCACACTCTTTTTATAGAGCTTACATTCTTTACACAAACGGATGCGGGCAGCAGATATATTCTGATTCAGCCCAAGCATCTCGTTAGTGTGTCCATTTAAAATAGCACCAAGACCCATATTTATTCTATTTAGTTCATAAAGTTGCTAATATCTCAAACCTAATTGTTTGAAAGATACTCATATAGGTATTATTAGAATTCTATAGGTCTCCTGCTATTCTTTCTGGCTTCTAATATAGCTTCTTTCTTATAGAACCTACACATTCTTTCCACATCATCCTTTAGATAATCAAGCTCATGTTCTGTGACATTTCCTTGATGGTCGTAATGTATAAGTAATAGTTTCTTAACTACGAACTTAGGATTCAATTTCTGAAGCATCCAAGCATAGGTTGATAACTGTAGTGCATAGTGCATCTTGTTACAATCCATAATGTTATTCATAGGGTACTTCATCATCTGACATTTCTTAGTTCTCTTATCAAAGAAGGATTTATCGTCTAACTTTTTATTAGTCTTGTAGTCTATGATATAGATGTCATTACCATCCTTAATCAGTAAGTCAATCTGTCCTGCAAGTTTAAACTTGCCATCATCTGACTTCCTATATATCATATACTCAGGGAATACTCCCTTTTCAATATCAAGTAAATCCTTATTGTGCTCCATTAAAGAGTCATTGGTATTTACTTCAAACTTACCTCCAAGTCCGAACTTTCTTAATTCACATTGTTTCTTAGAAGTATAATTACCTTCTAACTCAGCATGAATTTTAGAACCTCTTTCACAGGATTCAGCATTAGTCTTCTGCCACTCATCTAAGATGTCTTGTTGAGCCTTATTGTAATCGTTACGAGTAAATCCATACATATTGCAGAAGTATTCTACATCTATCTTATGAGTGTTTAATAGTTGAGATTTCTCAGCTTTAAATTCTTCTGCTGATAACATCTTCTCTAATGCCTTATAACCTGACCAGAAATCCTTATCAAAATCTTGACAGAATTTGCCAATTAATGTTGTTACTGATACATACACTCCATTTTCATCCCAGTACATGTGCTTCTCATCGTTGTAGCAAACGTTCTGGTTCTGCTTGTCCACTTTCATATAGCCTTTTAAATTTATCCTTTACTGAATTATAATCTAACCATGTTGTAAGAGGTTGAAGAGATGGAGCTATTATAGATTGATAATATCCCAGGTAATATTCCTTCTTCATAGGATAGATAACTACCAGCATTCCTACAGGTCCATCTACACCAGATAGCCTATAGAAGGAGGCTGACTTAGCATTGCTACGTTGTAACAACTCTACTAAGTTGGGCAGACTTGTGCTATATTGTTGAATACTATCCATTCTTAAGGACTTATTCTCATTTATCTTTTCAATCTCATCTCCATAGTTTGTATATTCTAGCTCCTTCCATATTCTTAAACAGCTCTTAGTATCCAGACCTCTCTTCTTCTCAGTTAGTGCTGTAAGGTATCTATACGATAATCCATGAGTACTAACCAAGGAATTGTGATAATTCAATAGGATAACATTAGACGCATCCTTGTCCTGTACCAATATTCTTTCAATGTATTCATTAATAGAAGGGGAGATTATCTTTGTATATTCCTCAGCGAGGTGCTTTTCCTGCTGGACTTGTTCAGTATAATCTTGTAAGATAAGTTTCGTATGACCTCTAAAACTAGTTTCCACTACTATCACTGATAAAACTATAATAATGATAGTCTTAACGTTTGGACCTAAGTTATTAATCCAGCCATAAATTGCTTCTAGTCTACTTAACGACATTAATCTATTTCCTTTAAATGTTGAATGTTAGTCCGTCTAAAAATAAACTCTAATTCATTTTCATCCTGTCTCTTATACACATCTCCGAGCCCACGAGACCGTACTAGATCTCGT
>ENA-OYBY01000112-OYBY01000112.1-human-gut-metagenome-genome-assembly--contig:-NODE-112-length-41010-cov-5.563741_pt1 | contig 41010 bp, 39 predicted proteins | sample MGYA00244625_ERZ652863 | MGnify/ENA primary metagenome ERZ652863 (study PRJEB26926, sample SAMN06164696) | human gut metagenome | biome: ENVO:00009003; feature: ENVO:2100002; material: ENVO:00002003...
ACGAGATCTAGTACGGTCTCGTGGGCTCGGAGATGTGTATAAGAGACAGGCTTTTCCAGCAGCAGCCCGGCCTCGGTGGCGTTGGGCAGGATAAGATCGGCCCGGCGGCAGAGCTGCCGCATCCGGTCGATGAAGGCCGGGGTGACGGTGGTGTAAGCCCTGCCGTTATCCCCCATCACGGGGTCTACCACCTTGTAGGCCGAGGGCCAGAGGTCGAAGGCTTTCTCGGCCAGCGCGGCCTGCGCCTCGCCCCCGAGGTAGCCGGTGTAGATGCAGTCAAAGCTCAGCCCCAGCTCCCGGTAATGCTCCAGCGCGGCCTCCCCGTAGGCGCAGCCGTCCAGACGAGCCGGAGCGCCAAAGCCGCCGGTGTGGGTGGAGAGCATCACCGTGGGCAGGGCCACCGGCTGAATGCCCATGACGCTGAGCACCGGCAGGATGACCGCCAGACTGCAGCGCCCCACGCCGGAAAGGTCGTGGATACAGAGAACTTTTTTCGGTTCTGTTATCTTCAGCAAAAAAGAAACCTCCTTCGCAGGATATGCCTTTTCCCATAAGCCGGGCCAGCCCACAGCCAGCCCAGTTTATCAGAATATGATACAGTATACCACATTTTCCTGCACAAAAAAAGCGTATAGTGAATCCTTTGGCGGAAATACTAGCCTCACCGCCCAAAATTTCCGATTCGAAAGGAGTTTCTCCCATGAAAAACGAACACACAAGCTCCACCGCCCCGCTCCTGCTCGGCATGGCCGCCGGGGCCGCACTGGGTGCTGCCGGCGTCATGGCCACCAACACCAGCCAGCGCCAGATACGCCGCACCGCCCGCAAGCTGGCAAAGGGTGCCGAGCACGCCGTGAGCCAGCTGGACAAGATGGTGGATGATTTCGTCGAGCGCCGGATGGACGGCTGACCGGGCCGATACAACAGCACCCCGGCTTTCCCTTTTTAAGGGAGGCCGGGGTGCTGCTGTCTGTCGGGGTACAAGGCTTTGTGCCGTGCCGCCGATTTTATTTCAGGTATGCTTCCGCGCTCTTGGAGATCTCTGCCTCCACCTTCTCGGCGGCTTCCTTATTCTCTGCGCTGACCGAGATATAGGTCTTGAGCTTCGGCTCAGTGCCGGAGGGGCGCACCACGATGGAGCAGTTGTCTTCCAGCAGGAACTTGAGCACATCGGACTTGGGCAGGCCATCCAGACCCGGCGCGTAGTCCAGCAGCTTGACGACCTTCCTGCCGCCAAATTCCTTGATGCCGCTCCGGAATGCCTGCATGATGTTCTGCATCTTGGCAAAACCGGCACTGCCATCGAACTCATAGCTGTGCAGGGTGTTCAGACAGTAGCCGTAGGTCTTGTACAGCTCCTCCAGCTTGTCCAGCAGGCTGATGCCCTTGGTGGCATAGTAGCTGAACATCTCGCAGATCATGTACGCACCGTCTACACCGTCCTTGTCGCGGACGTAGGAGCCGGTCAGGTAGCCATAGCTCTCCTCAAAGCCGAACACATAGCTGTCGGCCCTGCCCTGCTGTTCCAGCTTGCCGATCTGCTCCCCGATGAACTTGAAGCCGGTCAGCACGTTGATGGTGCGCAGGCCATAGTGGGCAGCGATCTGCTCGCCCATGTCCATGGTGACGATGGTCTTGACCATGACCGGGTCGGCGGGCATCTTGCCGTGCTTGATGCGCTGGCTGCAAACGTAGTCCAGCAGCAGCATACCGGTCTGGTTGCCGGTCAGCAGCTCGTACTCCCCTGCCTTGTTCTTGACGGCGATGCCCACACGGTCGCAGTCGGGATCGGTCGCCAGCAGCAGGTCGGCGTTGCACTTCTTGGCATACTCCATGCCCAGTGCCATAGCTTCCTTGATCTCCGGGTTGGGGTACGGGCAGGTCGGGAACTTCCCGTCCGGCTGCTCCTGCTCCTTGACCACCGTGATGTTGGTGTAGCCCATCTCCTTCAGGGTGCGGGTCACCGGCTTCAGGCCGGTGCCATTCAGCGGGCTGTACACAATAGCCACGTTCTTGTTGACCTCTTCGCCAAACAGAACAGACTGGCTCTTGACCTGCTCCACGAATGCGGTGTAGACCTCGTCCGGGATGTACTGGATACTGCCGTCTGCCACACCTGCCTCAAAATCGCCGGTCTTGACGTCGGCAAAGATGTCCAGCTTCTCGATCTCAGCCAGAATTTCTGCTGCGGCTTCAGTGGTGATCTGGCAGCCGTCCGCGCCGTAGACCTTGTAGCCGTTGTATTTGCTGGGGTTGTGGGACGCCGTCACCATGACACCGGCGGAGGTGTGCAGATAGCGGGTCGCAAAGGACACGGTAGGAACCGGCATCAGGACAGGCCAGATGTTGACCTTGACGCCATTTGCTGCAAACACCCCAGCGGCGACTTTTGCAAACACATCGCTCTTGATGCGGCTGTCGTAACCAATGGCCACAGACGGCTCGGCAAAGTTCTTCTTCAGATAATCCGCCAGACCCTGCGAAGCCTTTGCCACGGTATAGACGTTCATCCGGTTGGTGCCTGCGCCGATGACGCCGCGCAGACCGCCCGTGCCAAAGGCGAGGTCACGATAGAATGCGTCCTCGATTTTGGCATCGTCCAGCGTCTTCAGCTCTGCCACTACGTCGGCATCTGCCGTTGCATTTGCCAGCCAGCGTTCGTATTCCTTTTTAATATCCATATCGTTTACCCTCTCACATCCAGAAATTGTGCCTGCCCGTGGATGGTCAGCACCTCGGAATCCGCCGGGACGAAGATGCAGTCTCCCTTATAGAACGGAAGATTGCCTCCCTCATACGAAATCGTGCCGCAGCCATTGACGCAGAGCAGCACCCGGAAGGCGATTTCATCTGCGCGGTAATGCACCTTCTGACGCCGCTCGGTGTTGACGATCATCCGGTACACTTCAAAATACTTGCAGCGGGTCAGCAGCTCAGAGGCAACGCCCTGCCGGTATTTCAACACGCGGAGCGGCTGCTTCGGCTCTGCGCTGCTCTTCAGGTTCGCCACATCCAGCGCCTTGTCGATGTGCAGCTCCCGCTTTTTGCCGTCCTTGCCCACACGGTCATAATCGTACAGGCGGTAGGTCAGGTTGGAGTTTTCCTGAATCTCGGCCACCAGTGCACCTGCACCGATAGCGTGGACTGTCCCGGCCTGAATAAAGAACAGATCATCCTTGTGGATGGGGACCTTTTGCAGATATTTCATCACCGTGCCGTCTGCGATCGCCCTGCGCATCTCGGCCTTTGTGCAGTTCTGCTTGAGTCCGTAGACCAGCCTCGCCTCGCGTCCGGCATCCAGCACATACCACATCTCGGTCTTGCCCAGCTGGCCGTTTTCGTGCTCCTGTGCGTAGGCATCGGTGGGGTGTACCTGCACCGACAAATCTTTCTTGGCATCGATGAATTTAATAAGGATCGGCAGCGTGTTTTCGCCCTTGTGGCGCTCGCCCAGATACTCCGGGTGCGCTCTCAGCACCTCTGCCAATTCCTGCCCATCAAATGCGCCGCCCACCACATAGCTGGGGCCATCGGGGTGGGTGGAGCACTCCCACGTCTCTGCCAACGGGGTCAGGTCGATGTTTTTTTCAAATTCATCGTTCAAACGGCTGCCGCCCCAGAGATAATCCTTGCCGGACGGTCGGAGCAAAAGAGGCTTGTTCTTGTTTTGCATAACTGCCTCCTGCGGTGTCTCAATATTCCAGCTCGAACTTTTGCTTGTCGTGGACGTCGATGGCTTCACCCAGCTGCACTTCGATAAGCCTCAGCTCGGTCTCGGCAATTACAGTATGGCGGCAGCCTGCGGACATGGTGATCACATCGCCTGCCTTCACGTTCTGCTCCATACCGTCCACAATGGTCTTGCCCTTGCCTGCAATGACCGTCCAGACCTCATCGCGGTGCTGATGGCTGTGGTAGTTCATCTGATGGCCTGCATTCAAAGTCACCTTGATGGTCATGGAAGCCTTGTCGATGTCGATGACCTTAAAGCTGCCCCACGATTTTTCAGCAAACATGACCCGATGGTCGAGCGTGTTGACATAGGGCTTGATGTAGCTGGACTGCTCCTTATCCGAGACCAGAATGCCTTCCGGGCTGGCAGAGACTACCACATCCTTCAGACCCATGCAGAGGATGGGCACATCCAGCTCATTGACCACATGGACATTCTCGCACTTCTCGTTAAACAGTGCCTCGCCCACCGCGTGGCTGTCCATTGCCTCGGTCAGGGTGTTCCATGTGCCGAGGTCTTTCCAAGTGCCTGCAAAGCGCATGACCTCGATCTCCGGTTCGTGCTCCACCACAGCATAGTCGAAGCTGATCTTGTTCAAAGTATCATATTTATTGAACAGATCATCGTAGTCCACAAAATCGATCAGCTCATGGGCGCGGTTCAGCACATAGCCCAGCTTGAAGGCGAACACACCGCCGTTCCAGAGCGCGCCCTTTGCAATGTAATCCTTTGCCACTTCCTGCGTGGGCTTTTCCTTGAACATGGACACCTTGCTGACCTGCTCTTTGCCGATGGGGATGATGTAGCCGTATTTCTCGCTGGGGTAGGTCGGCTCAATGCCCATCAGGACCAGATTTGCGCTGCTGACAGCGGCACGGTCGCCCAGCGCTTTCAGGGCCTCAAAGTAGTCGTTCTCCACATAGGGGTCTACCGGGCAGACCACCACGGATTCTTCCTCGCCGACACCCTGCACGTCCTTCAGGTAGGCCGTTGCCAGAGCGATGGCCGGGAAGGTATCCCGGCGGCAAGGCTCCACGCTGATGCCCACTTCCTCGCCCAGCTGATTGTGGATGGCCGAGACCTGCGATTTGGAAGTAGCAATGGTGACCGTTGCATCGGTATCGACCGCCTTGATCTGACGGTAGACACGCTGCACCATGGATTCCAATTCGCCGTCTTCTCGATGGAAGATCTTGATGAACTGCTTGGAACGAATATCATTGGAAAGCGGCCACAGACGCTGGCCAGAACCGCCGGACAATAACACCAGATTCATACTATTCTCTCCTGTCATCTAGCAAAAAAGGCCGTGGCCCTGCACGGACACACGACCTTTTCAAATCGTTTATTTTAGCGCTCTGCACGCATCGGGTTGTTCAGGAAGTCCTCGTAGGACAGGCGCAGGCCGTCTTCCAGCTCGGTCTTGTAGGTCCAGCCCAGATTGGTAGCCTTGGACACATCCAGCAGCTTGCGGGGCGTGCCGTTGGGCTTGGTGGTATCCCACTTGATCTCGCCGGTGTAGCCCACGACCTTAGCGACCAGCTCGGTCAGCTCCTTGATGGTCAGCTCCTTGCCGGTGCCAGCGTTGACGGTCTCGTTGCCGGAGTAGTTGTTCATCAGGAAAACGCACAGGTTTGCCAGATCGTCCACATACAGGAACTCACGCAGCGGAGAGCCATCGCCCCAGCAGGTAACGCTGGGCAGGTTCTGCTCCTTGGCCTCATGGAAGCGGCGAATCAGCGCCGGGACCACGTGGCTGTGGGTGGGGTGATAGTTGTCGTTGGGGCCATAGAGGTTGGTGGGCATGACGCTGATATAGTCGGTGCCGTACTGGCGGTTCAGGAACTCGCAATACTTCAGGCCGGAGATCTTCGCCAGCGCATAGGCCTCGTTGGTCTTTTCCAGCTCACTGGTCAACAGGCAGTTTTCCTTCATGGGCTGAGGAGCCATGCGGGGGTAGATGCAGGAGGAGCCGAGGAATTCCAGCTTCTTGCAGCCGTTCTTCCAAGCCGAGTGGATGGCGTTCATCTCCAGCGTCATGTTGTCATACATGAAATCGGCCAGTGCTTCCTGATTGGCCACGATGCCGCCGACCTTGGCAGCAGCAAGGAACACATACTCCGGCTTCTCCTGTGCGAAGAACTCTTCCACAGCATCCTGACGGGTCAGGTCCAGCTCCTTGTGGGTGCGGGTGATGATATTGGTGTAACCCTGACGCTGCAGTTCACGGACGATTGCAGAGCCCACCATGCCGCGATGACCTGCGACATAAATCTTAGCATTCTTTTCCATCATAACAGAATTGCCTTCTTTCCAAATTACAGAACTGCCTTGAGTGCCTTTTCGCGCTTTGCACGCTCACGGTCGTGCTTGGCCATGATCTCCACCAGCTGCTCATAAGTCGTGGACTGCGGATTCCAGCCCAGAACGGTCTTAGCCTTGGTGGGGTCGCCCCACAGGTTGTCCACATCGGTGGGACGGAACCACTGAGGATTCACGCAGACCAGCATCTTGCCGGTAGCTGCATCATAGCCCTTCTCGTCGATGCCGGTGCCCTCCCAGCGGATGGTGATGCCGTTGGCGGCAAAGGCCTTCTCGGTGAAGTCGCGGACGGTGTGCTGCACGCCGGTTGCAATGACGAAGTCGTCCGGTTTCTCCTGCTGCATGATCAGCCACATGCACTCAACGTAATCCTTGGCATAGCCCCAGTCACGCAGGGAGTCCATGTTGCCCAGCTCCAGATGATCCTGCAGACCCTCGGCGATACGACCGGCTGCCAGCGTGATCTTACGGGTGACGAAGTTTTCGCCACGGCGCTCGGACTCATGGTTGAACAGGATGCCGTTGACAGCGAACATCCCGTAAGCATCGCGGTACTCCTTGACCATCCAGAAGCCGTACTGCTTGGCGACAGCATACGGAGAGTAGGGGTGGAACGGGGTGGTCTCGCGCTGAGGAACTTCTTCGACCTTGCCGTACAGCTCGGAGGTAGAAGCCTGATACACCTTGCAGGTCTTGGTCAGGCCGCAAACGCGGACAGCCTCCAGCACACGCAGAACGCCCAGTGCGTCCACATCGCCGGAGTATTCGGGAGCATCAAAGGAGACCTGAACATGGCTCTGTGCGGCCAGATTGTAGATTTCATCGGGCTTGATCTCGCCCACCAGACGGATCAGTCCGGAGGAATCGGACAGGTCGCCGTCGTGCAGAGTGATCGCATTCTTCTCGATCAGGTGGTCGATGCGAGCGGTGTTGGAGATGGAAGCGCGGCGGACAATGCCGTGGACCTCGTAGCCCTTCTCCAGAAGGAACTCTGCCAGATAGGAACCGTCCTGACCGGTGATGCCAGTAATCAGTGCTTTTTTCATGTGTTTTATTCCTCTCTAAGAAACGATTTATCTTTTGACGTATTGAGTATATTTTTATCGCACAACTATATTTTATGGATTTTGGCAGCTTACCTGAAGTGCTAAAGCAGTGTTCTATTAGCACAATATTGGTTTTTGTCAATCAGCTGGTCGGATCGCTTCTTGGCTCGTCCTGTTTCACTGGCACCTCGATCAGACCAAATCTATTAAACATCCCATAAATATAGGCCACGCCACGGATCTCTCCCAGTGCTTTTGGCCGCTTTACCAGCGGTTTTCCTTCCGTCTTTTCAAAAGCAAGCAGTACCGAACTCCACGTCAGGCTCTTACTGCTTTCTCGACGATCGATCCACAGTTCCTTGGTCAGTTCCCCATTCCGCCCGGTCTTGATCTTATAGGAAAACGGCAATCCGGATATCGTCTTGAACCGGTATCCTTGAAAAGCAACCACACACTTCCAGAGATGCTGTTCATCATGACAGCTCTGCAACGCTTCAACTGCTTTCTTCCTCTGCCGCATTCGTCGAAGTCCCTCTGCCACAACGCTGATCTGCTCCCTCTCACAGTTTTCTCTGAAATACACGCCTTTCTTATAAGGTAAGTAAGAAGTCACAGATGCTTTTGACACATTCAGTTCTGCAGCCACCGCTTCCAATGCTTCTTTATAAGGCATCCCCTGTTTTTCCTCAAAAGCAGAATTCACCGCATCTGCAATTTCCGATTCATAAACACCGGCTGTGATCAATAGCTTCCGCACCTTGATAGGATTGAGGGATAGTGTGTCTGCGATTGTCTGGAGGGAATTATCTTCTTCGTAGAGGACCACGGCGGCCTGTATCTGCTCCTGCAGGATAGCGGCAGCATCATAGTTCGGCTTCAACGGTTTCCGGCCTGCACCGGGTTTTCTTGGTTTATATGGTCTTTTATCTCCCACAAAAATTCTCCAATCTCACAGCATTCCGATCTTTTTCCGATATTATATACGCTCCTTCCGGCCACGACTCACCTTCCCAGACAAAATCCGAATCATACCGCACAGCTTTGGCAGCTTCACCACAGAAATCATTATCCACACACCACTGCATCAGGGTATCATCTTCCAGCGTCAGATACCCATGAGCAAAGCCTCGTGGTATATACATCTGCTTCCGGTTTTCAAACGACAACACCGCACTGTATGCGTGACCGAAGGTTTCTCCTAGGCGCAGATCCACAGCCACATTGAAAATCGAACCATGCAGGCAGGACACCAGCTTTGCTTGGGCGTGTTCCCCTTCCTGAAAATGCAGACCACGCAGCGTGAACGCTTTCCTACTGTATCCCTGGTTGACTTGGCGGATTGTAAAGTTTATAGATTTGTCGTATGGCACAGCCAGATACCCCCGGAAATCTTCAAAGACCGGGACTGTGAGTATTATTGGCTTCGTCCATCTTGTATCCATTGTTGCACTCCTTTCTTTATTTTCGTTTCAAACTATATGCTTTTTAGGAAAACACAGGGTGTTCTCCCCCTGTGTCACCACTGCTTCCGATATTCTCTTGGACTGATTCCTTCTACCTTGCGGAACATCCGACTAAAATAGTTTGCATCTCCCATACCGACCGCATCACCAACTTCATCCACAGTCATCCAAAGCAACTAGCTCGCTCAGATTATCCACCTCTATAATATCGTCCTTATTCATAGGACGGATACCCAATTGATACTCCTCCGGGTAACAGAACATCGCCACATCATCCCAGTAGATTTGTCGGTTCTGCTTCTGTTCAAACTCAATTTCCAGGTGATGTTTCAGTCTCTTTCCATCCCCTGCAGTCCAGCGGGAAATACTGTACAGCTGCCATCCGCCTTTCCCCCCTGTCCGGCTACAAGCCGTTACAATGCCATCTGCGTAGTTCGCCAGCAGCTGCTTGGTGTCTTTCGGCAGGCAGTATCCGCCGCCCGATGTCAAGTCTTGGACAACTTTTTTCACAAATAAATTTGAAAAAGCGCAAAAAAATAAGCCCCACAAGGCTTTCAATCGGTTTTGTGAACCAATTTGAGCCTTGTGGGGCTTATCTGCTCTATATAGTATTTGTCTTATACTGCCTGCAACGGCGTGTCATCCATTACTCTCTTGAACTGCTCTACGCTCATATTAGCATCCTCGGCAGCCTGCTCGATTGTAATGCGGCCTTTTCTCACCTGCTTCACAAGCATCCTGAGTTCGCCTCGTTCTTCGCTTTCGTTCATCATTTCCTCAACAGCTTTGCACACATCAATCACCTCCGCGCCCTCTGGAATATCCAGCGGTGTATTCGTAACTGCTTTAATAACCCTCGCCGCGTTTGCTTCTATCAGCATACGCGGATTATCCGTCAAAAATTCAGATAAGCGTTTCTTATCTTTGGAATACTTAATGTATCCAATGACTTCTCTCAGACTTGAAGAGAATCTTTCCAAATCCTCTGCGCTTAGCTTTGCAGGGTCAATCAGGTGAATCTGATAGTCCTGCACAAAGTTCAGAAGATTCTTATTTTTAACCGCCATCATCTCATGGAGTGACAACGGCCCATCCCATTCATTTGCGCCAAAGTGCAGCACCAGCGTGATAACAGGTGTAATCTTATCTTCTTTGTAGAATCCAGAAAGATACTCGCCACGGCTATGCCCTTTTGCATCTCCATCACTCGCACGATGCTTGGCTGCAATATCAGCCACCTGTTTTCCGTACTGGAGAGCATCATAGATGATGTTGCGGACAGGCATTGCATAATGAATGTCAGTCTGATTTTCGATTCCCAGTAAAATGTACGCAGCCTCATCATCCTGTTTAATGATTGCTGATTTCAGCACATCACGGTATTTCTGAACTGCTTCTTCTGGCTGCTTTCCCTCTTCATCCTGTGATCCAAACGGTAATGCAATCTCCGTAGTATCCAGTTCTTGCAGTTGTTTAGGGTCTACAACCGCCTCACCGCCATAGATCAAGTAATTAAACGCATCTGCAAACACAGAATTATCTTTCATATAGGCTTTAGTCACGGTATCAGCTAATCCCATTGGCTTACACCTCCTTGTCGTAGTCAATAGTAGCTTTGTCCGCCATTGTAATTCTATCTTACCATAAACCGCCCATCATATCAAGCTGTGCAACTCCCTCAAAGTCCTTAAATTTTTACGAACAGTTGTCCATAATATAACATTGTTGCTGATGTTATATCATGGGCAACCGCTTGATGCCGCTCCCCTGCCGTGCTATACTTACCCTATACAAAATCATCAAGAGGGAGTGCATTGCCATGAGCAAAAGACTTGTCGCTTACTTTTCTGCCAGCGGTGTCACCGCAAAAGTTGCCGAAAATCTGGCGGATGCCATCGGTGCAGACATTTTTGAGATTCAGCCGGAAGTGCCATACACCAAGGCCGATCTGAATTGGATGGACAAGAAGGCTCGCACTACCATCGAAATGAGCGACCCAACCTCTCGCCCTGCCATCGCTGCCAAACGTGATAACATAGACGAGTATGACACCATCTTTGTCGGCTTCCCTATCTGGTGGTATGTTGCTCCGACCATCGTCAATACATTTTTAGAGAGCTACAACTTAAAAGGTAAGACCATCATCCCCTTTGCTACCTCCGGCGGCAGCGGCATGGGTAAGACCAATGAAAAACTTGCGCCGAGCTGCCCTGGGGCAAAACTGCTGCACGGTAAGGTGTTCAACTCCTATTCCAGCAAAGCCGACTTGTCTGCATGGGTAGAAACGCTGAGCCTGTAACTTTCACATTCCTGCGGAATGAAACGCCCTCATAGCTGAGAAGATTTACGAATCCTCTCAACTATGAGGGCGTTGTTTTTTATTCATGCAGTTCCAAGGGCAGGCCATCCGGGTCAAAGAAAAAGGTCATTTTCTTTTTGGTGTAGCTGTCTAATCGAATCGGTTCACATTCAATCCGTCATCCACAAAATCCATCACAGGAACATTTTGCAGGCTTTCTTTGCAGGAGATATACCGCAGGATCAGTTCTTTCTGGTTTTCAATGGAACACCTTTTGATTCCTCTTCAAGATTTTTTGCACCTTTTCAAAATCATCCCTTGCAATGATGGCCGGATGTGTGTTCTTTGCCACATACCACTGTTCTTTGGGAAGGTCGTGCCTGTCCTGTCCTGCGAATAACTTCTGTGTACTCTTATTGTTGATTGTATCAGCTTTCGCTGTGGTGGGTTAAGTATAGAGCGCAACCAGAAGCCATTAACCCCTGAAAACACGCTGGTCCTAACGCACCATGGCAAGCAGAAACAAGTTGAGGTGAAAAGGTCAAGCCGCGCAAACCCGCATGAAATCAGGCTTTTCTCTGGTTGTCCATATGCGGTTGTCAAGTAAGGAACAAAAATTTTTGCAAAAAAATAAGCCTTTCCGAGTCGAAACCGATATGGTTTCAAACTCAGAAAGGTTTATTTCGTTGTTATGACTAATTTCTCATTCTATTTTTATGCAAAGAGCCATTCTGAAAAATCCACACTGAATAGGCGGTTCTGCATCCAGTGCGAAACCACGTGTTCATTTTTCACATTACTTTTATTGGAAACACAACTGCATTAAGCTCAGATAGATACTTACCCTCTACCCTATGAAATTCTAACGGAGAAAAATTGTTTGCCTCAACCAAGCGATTGATGAACTGCTGGCTGCAAATTCGCATATTGCACCTGTTATCCATCAGAAGATTTTCCGGCACCTTAAACGACATCGGATGAGATGCTTCGCAACACGCCACTGCAACAGATTGTTTATCCTTTCCCTGCAGCACACAAACATAGCTTGGACTCCCCAAAATACGAATCACATCTTTGCTGATTGTCAACTGGCTCTGTTTTGCAGAAATCGTCAATCCAAGGCGCATCACTCTCTCATTGCTCATGTAGTCGCCCCTCTCTTCTCATACAGATATTGATTTTGACCTTCTTCCGTATTTATCGTTTGTGTTGATGATGGGCCTGATGAATTGATTTCGTGGTCTATCCGTTCTGTTTCAGTCGCTGCAGAAGCAGTTGGTTCCACGTCTTCGGCTTCCTTTTTTCCCTCTACTTCTTCATTTTTTGCTGCCATGATCGCCGTTTGTGCTTGCTCATCGCCTTGATAGCTGACGATATTTTCAAACATACTCATCTGGTGTGTTGCCACGTAGTCATTGTAAGACCGTCCAATTCTGCCTTTATAAATATCCGGGAAGAATTTGACCTGTTTCTTCTTCACTTCTCCCGTCATTGGGTCTGTAAACTCCTGCGGCTGCGGAGTAAACATAATAGCTTCTTCCAAATCAAAAAGCATGACCAGTCCCTGATCTGAATTAGCCACCCGTCCAAGCACTTTATAGCGGCACTCCCGATTCCAGTTCATCATGCGGAACATCTTTTCCAGAAACTCCAGTGACGAAATAGACTTGTTTACCCATACGCCATTCTTTTGCCGTGCCCATTCTACAGACGCACTATCTTCTTCGGGGCACATAATCAAGGCCATCCGCTTCTTTGCTGTATTGACAATGGGTAAAATGTACTTTATGCCCTCAAACAGCCGGATGCAGGCCATATTGAATGTCATTTCGCCGTATTTGATACTGACAGCAGGCTTTTTGACCATAGAGAACTGCGTCCGAGGCGGCAGTTCGTACCCATCGAACTTTTCAAATTCCAGTTCTTCGCTCTTTTCCTTACGAATCTGCGCCAGTTCACGAATTAGCTCTACTTCGCGCAGGGATAACTCCTGCCGCTTATCTACTTCAGTCATTTTCTGAGACCTCCATCACATTGATATCAAAAGTTCGTTCAATTCACGCTGAACTTCATTTCTGCTCGGAATTGCGCCAATCATGGGATTTTCTACGACTTGGCCGGATTCCATCACATCACGGGCCGTAATGCTCTGAATCCATTTACTCCGATACAATCGGCATTTCAGATTCATCGAACAATTTTCTTGTTCATACTGATTTTTCCCAGTCAAAATCCGGGACTCATCTAATTCAAAAATCAGAAATTTTGCATTTCCCTGACCTCGGCAGATACCACGGCACTGGTAACGGCAATTCATTTTCCAGTTCAACGTTTGAAGGATCAGGCCAGAAAACGCTCTGGCTGAAAAAGCACTATGGACGTCATTGTTGTCTCGCCAGTGCATCGCCGTTGAAGAGCCATGATCGCTCTTTCGCAAAATCACGACCTGCAGAATCGGATGATAGAGCAGTTCCACATATTCGCAGTTGTCCAGCCGGGTGTGGCAAGCCTTGCTGAAACGGATTCCATTTTTAGAAATCGTCATAACCGGGCTGCTTTGATTGATAAAACATATGCCAGATACCGTCAAATAATCAGATGGCAATGCCATATCCAACTTCTTTCCAAACCGCATTTCTGCCATCTTGTTCAGTTTCGCCACTTCTTCCGGCAGATAGGTGCTCAGGCAAAGGCTGCGGATGCTTTCGGCATTGATACCGTTCCAGTTCGGATGGATACCCACAAAGCCTTTCAATGCTCCCTGCCGGATTACCACAATATCCTGCACACCGCACTTTTTGCTGCTGGATGCCACAAGATGTGCAGCCCGTGCAATCTCCGGCGAAACAATCGCTTCGTGATGCTCCGGGACATAGGCAGAGCAGCGATTCCCATTATTCTTTGTAACCTTGCCCAGCTTGTAGTCCACCACGATGCTCTTCCGGGCTTCCAGATCACCCCAACGGCGTTCATTCTTCATGATGTTTGCCACCATCACACCGTTCCACTCCTGCCTGCCGCGCAGGGTGCTGCGCTTTTTCTGCGTCAGGATCATTGCAATCTGATCGTAGTTATACCCTTGAATAAATGCCAGAAAGATAAACCGCACCGTCTTTGCTTCTTCCGGCTCAATTACCAACTGTCCATCTTTGGTATGCCGATACCCCATCAGGTCAGCCACCGGGTACTGACCTGTCATAATGCGCTGATCATACGAAAGGATCATCCGGCGGCTCTTATTGCCCGATTCCCAGTCTGCCAAAAGAGCCTGAATGTCAAGACTGTATTGACTGCTTGGATTCAGCGTGTAGATGTTTTCCGTTTCAAAGTACACGCCAATGGGATGTGCCGGGTGCATGGTTTTCAGGGCCGCGATCTGCGTCATGCAATCTGAAAAATTCCGAGCAAAACGTGAAATGCTGGCACAGATAATCAAATCCATCTTCTGGTCTTTGGCATCTCGCATCATGCGTTTAAACGCATCACGTTTCCGCAGCGATGTGCCGGATTTTCCTTCATCGCTGTAAATGTCCTGCAAATTCCAGTTTTCCGTTTCTGCAATCTTTTTGGTGTAATATAGAGTCTGGTTTTCAATGGAAGAAATCTGTTCTTCGCTAGAGGTGCTGACACGGGCATAAACCGCTACACGCTTCAGGTCACTGTCGTAAATCGACGGTGTCGGTTTCGCCGGACGAAAGTAGTCTTTTGCCGTTTTCTGGCCCTGTTCTGCCTGCTTATGGATTCTGTCCCGAATTTCAGCTTTTCTCTTTTCGGACTCCAAATGCCTACTCTGCCAGTCTGCTCCACACGGCAGCATGTCCACATCTTCTGCTGGGATATGTTCTACGTTCATTTTTCTTCAGCCTTTGTCATTTCATCTTCCAGTCGAATTCTCCACTCAAGATAATCTTTCCTTCGGATTGATGTGTATTTTTCGGTCAATTCTTTCAAGTTCTGACGCTGATTCTCAACATCAAGAATCGTGTCAATTCTCTGGTCGTCATCATCTGTAACAATGTCCACCCGCATCGGCAAATCAAACAGATATTTCAGCAGAAAACAGAAATCACAGGTATTCGCTGCAAGGTAGGCCCTTGTCTGTGAAAAAATCAGATTGACGGCACCCTTTTTGCAATCTTTGAGCAGATGCACCATTTCCGGGCGTTTATAAATTTCCTTATTCCCTGTGATGTCAATATAGACACCAACCAGCCTTTTATCCGCATCATCCCTAAACTTTTCAGCATAGTAGGAACTGTGATAGGCTACTGCTGAATCCTTAGAGCGTTCCCACAGTTTTGCAAGTTTCACATAGCCACCAACCTTATACTTGCGGTCCATTTATAGCACCTTCTTCCAGCTGAACACTCCAATACCATCTCCGCTTCTTCTGGTAGCAGTGGATTCCCATTTCCGTTTTTACCATCCGCGCCACTCGTTTGCTGACACCCTCATTGTCCAGACGGCAATAAATTTCATTTGCGCTCATATCGCCTTTTTCAAGGAAATGCTTGATCCAGTAGGCAGCTTTCTGTTGCTCTGTATCAAATTTAGGTTCGGCGTCCGGCTGTTGTTTTTCAAAAAGCTGTGGCCTGCATTCCAGCCATCGAAAGCCCTTGTCGGCAGAAATGGAAAAGCGGATGTCTTCTGCCGTAGGCGCAAGACTGTTTTTGATTTGATGTACGATTCTTATATCAGGATTCTCGGTATCTCGCTCCACCTGCAGGACGCTTCGTGCTGCTGCCACAACATCAATACTGCCAAGGCTGCGGTACAGCCCTTTGGAGCCTTCTTTTTTGTTGAGGTGTCCAATCAGAACGATAGCGCAGTCGTAACCAGCAGCCCACATTCCAAGGCGGCGCATGAGTTTCCGCGCTCTGCCTGCAATTTGCAAATCCGAATCGCTGCCAAGATAAGCCTGAATCGGATCGATCACGACCAATCGAGGCCGAAATTCAATGATTGCCTGACGGATGCGCTCATCGTCCAATGTAAGGCCGTTATAAACTTCTTCGTTGATGAAAGCAATCTTCCTGCAGTCTGCTCCGCAGCGTTCCAAGCGGGGCTTAATCGTGTCTGAAACACCATCCTCTGAGCACTGATAAATCACTTTTTGCGGCGTACCAATTTTGCATCCGTCCGGGGTCTTACCTCCTGTTGAAAGTTCCGCAATCAGATTCATCATCATGGTAGATTTTCCATCGCCGGGATCACCCTGCAGAAGTGTGATTTTCCCGATTGCAATAAAGGGATACCACAGCCACCGTACATCCGTTGACTGAACTTCGCTATACAGTGTCAGCAGCCGTTCCATTTCGTTTTCCCCACTTTATTTTCGCAGCTTGATTTCATGCTTTTATTATACTCTTATCAGATGATTTTTTCTGTGAAGTGGCACTTCACATGTGCAGCAAATTGTGATGTAACACTTCACAAAATTGCCTCAGAACACACGACCGCTAGGGGTGGCCCCGCCAAATTCTGAGCCACATTTTCATCATTTTCTCTATACAAATGAAAGTACATCCGTTAACTGAACCCCGCTGTACAGCGTCAGTAACTTTTTCACTTCGTTCTCGCTCACATTATCGTGCCGTTCAATTTTATGGTTTTATTATACACCTGTCAGATAATTTTTCTGTGACCCAGCAGGTCACTTGTTCCTTAAAATGTGACCTACTGGGTCACATTTTGGCCTCAGAAGCCATCTCCGCTAGAGGTGAAAAACGAAAATTCTGACTTCTATGTTGGCTGCTCTTTTCGTTCTTCTTGATTCGTTTTTCCATAGGCCAGATAATAAAAGTACTCTTATGCGGGCATTCGAAAGGAAGATTTACTTATGTCCGTCAATTATGTTGCTTTGGGAAAACGTATTGGTTATTTCAGAATGCAGTGTGGTAATATCACCCAGGAAGCCTTAGCCTCTAAAATCAATCGCAGTCGTGAATTTCTGGCCAAAATTGAAAAAGGCACAGAACACCCCAGCGTTGCCACTCTGGTCGATATTGCCGACGCCCTCTGCATTTCCATTGATGATTTGTTGATAGACAGTCTTCACTATTCCGTTTTAACTTCCAACACCGAATTGCATCGTCTGTTATTGGACTGCAACAAAACTGAGCAGGAAATCATTATCCGCACGGCGAAGGAGTTAAAGGCCACTCTCGTCAGCCTTGGAATTTAACATCCATCCGTATTAAAATCACAAAATAAAAAGGCCCGCATAAGCCGCAGACGCACCCTCGAATCATCTTGGGTGCTGTCTGTGGTTTATGCGAGCTTCTCTTATAATTCTTTTTCTGTATTTTAACTCATTTTAAGTTATAACACAGAATTCAAGTTATGATTTGCTGTGAATCACTTTTTCTTTACCATGCAACGTTTCTTAAAGAACGAAATACCGTAGCAAAGAATCTGATCGTAGTCATCCTCATATTCCTTCGCGTACATCCGATCATCAATTTGCTGCAAGGCTATATCGCATTCACTTTCCAGATTTTCCAAAACCTTCGTGTACTTTGCTTCAAAGATTGCAACGCGGGCATTGATGGAATCGTAAACGACCACATCACTTCGGCCTTCTCCATGCTCCTTATTGGAATCCACCATATATCCGGCACCCGTGAAGATGCCCGCAAGAAAAGCATGATAGAAGTCTTCCCGGTAGTCATGGTAGCTTATGGTGCGCCGGAGCAGAGCATTCATTTCCTTGGTAATGCCTTCGCTGTCACCGTTCCAGACTGCATCGAACAAAGCATTTCGATTCCACTTCTTCGTACTGTCATCGAACCATTTGATGACTGTTGTTTCAAAAATCTCTTTGATTTCCGCATTCGGAATCATAAGGGCAACCATGCCATCCGGCAACTCACCCTTATAATCTTCTTCACGCGCCTTGGTTAAGTACCCTGTCAGGTACAGCGTACTCCAAAGATTGTCTTCTGAGGAATGTAGATAATCATAGGTCAGGTTTTCATCCACACGCTGAACGATGCAGCCACCAGCCATCAGGGTTTCAAGTTTATTTGTGATGGTACTCCCCGCATAGTCAATAAAGGAACGGATGATTGCATTGTCGCTGGTGTTTTTCCAGTAGCTGATAGGCTTGGCATTCGGATTGCGCTGTAGTTCCAGCAAATAATTCATCACATCCCACGGGCAGTAAACATCAAAGTCGCCAAAGTGGTATCCATCATACCATTTCTTGATATTTTCAGCCTGCTTTGTCAGGTCAGCATCCTTTAGCAGCTGGTCAACCTCGCTCTGTACAAATCCGAAATACTCGTTCAGCCGAGAATTTGTGATAGTATCCGATACAAAATTGTTGGTTCCTGTAAAGATACTCTCTTTCGCAATCTTCAAGCAACCTGTAACAACTGCAAAACGAAGGGCTTGATTGTCTTTCAGTGCTTGCATCAGGCCTTTCATGACATCGAGCATTTCATCATAATAACCGTTGTTGTTTGCTTTTGCTACGGGTACATCATACTCGTCTATAAGAAGAATTACAGGCTTTTCATAATAACTTTGCATCATCGTTGTCAAAAGCATAAGGCTGCTCTTAACTTCTTTTATAGAGCCACTGCCATGTGCAAGATGCTCAAACGCTGTTTTTTGGAACTCTGTAGCATTTTCACTATCAAGCAAATAAAGATGTTTGTTGTACAAATCTGCTATCACCATTGTAAGCATATCGTATGCCCCGGTGAAATTCAGTCCATCTACTTGTCGAAATGAAACAAAAATTGTCGGATACTGGTTCATCCACTCAACGCACAATGCTTGGTTTTCTGTAATTTCCAGTTCCTCAAACAGTTTTCTGCTGTCTTTGCGGATGTCAAAGAAGTTTTCCAGCATACTCATGCCCAATGTCTTACCGAAGCGTCGGGGACGAGTGATAAGCGTTACTTTCGTTCCTGTTCTACTGAGCAGTTCTCCAATCAGTCCCGATTTATCAATATAGTAATACCCATTTTTTCGAATTTCTTCAAAGTCCGAAACTCCAACGGGAATATTCATTTCTTTCATCTCTGCTGCTCCTTTCGCGTAGCCATGCACAGACTTTTCCTTACTCTTATGATACCATGAATCTCGTGTTCTTACAAGAAAAACTCTGCTTACAGCAGTGATTTCGACTACAACTCATTCTGCATAGCCTGCCAGCACATCTTCAAATGTAAAATGAATTTTCACGCGCTTATCGTTGAAAACCTCAATGCGGTCAATAAAGGTTTCTACCACATTCTGTGATAAGTGCATCACATCGCCTGCTTCTCCTACAGTATTCATCACGGCTTGCAAATTATCCGTATCCTTCTTCACAGGCTGGAATGTTTGATTTTTCTCAGCACGCAGCCTTTGAATCTGCTCCATCTTTTCATCTTCCTGCACTCTGTAGGCATCTCTCTGCCGGATGAACTCTTCCTTACTCATATTCCCGTCGGCGTATTGCTCATACAGTGCAACGCGCTGTTTTACAATCTCTGCCTTTTCTGCACTCAGCTTTTCTTCCTGCCGTTCCAGTGCGGAAAAGCAAATCAACGCTTTGCGTTCCCGTTCGTGCAGGATTTCCAGTACATACTCTGCCTGCTTTATCTGCGCTGCCAGCGCATTTCGGACGATATGTTCCAGCAGTTCCTCGGAGATCGGGATTCGCTTGCAAGGGCTGTCCACCGCTGTGGCCGAAAATCTGCAGTTAAACGAGGGGCCAAGCTTCTTGAGTACACGATATTTCATCAGCTTCTGGCAGTAGCCGCAATAGACCTTGCCTTTCAAGGGATACTGGTGCTTTGTGTAGTTCCCGGCCTGGTGCTTCCCATGCTGCAGCATAATGACCATTTGTGCCTGTTCAAATTCCTCCGGGGTCACAATGGCGACATGGCTGTCCTCAATACGTACCTGCTGTTCCAAAGGGGCGCGCAGAACCCGATGCTTACAGGGAACCGGCATAATGAATTTCGCGCCCACATAGGTTCCCTTATACTTCTCATTTTTCAGAACATGGTAAACCGTTCCACTTGTCCAATGGCTGCGCTGCAGATCCCATGCTTTCTGCTCGCTGTACACATGGCTTTCCGCCACATGATACGCTGCCGGAGTTGGAATCTGCTTTTCATTCAGGATTTTTGCGATGGTGCCTGTTCTGTTGCCCTGCAATGCCAGTTCAAAGATCAACCGCACATATCGACTGGCTACCGGGTCGAGGATCAGCTTATGGCAATCGCTCGGGTCCGGCAGGAATCCAAACGGGCGGTATCCTCCGAGATACATTCCTTTTTTCTGCATCACATGGTCTGCTGCTGCGATTTTAGCGGAGAGGTCCCGGCTGTAGGATGCGTTGATGATGTTCTTAATGGCTACTTCCAATCCACATACATCGTTTCTGATCTGCATTCCACTGTCGTAACCATCGTTGACGGAGATGAAGCGAACGCCCAGCAACGGGAAGATCCGCTCCATATAATCGCCTGCTTCAATATAGTCACGGGCAAACCGGGAAAAGTCCTTTACGATAATCGTTTTCACCTTTCCATCCTGTGCATCTTGAATTAGCCGCTGAAATGCAGGACGGCTTGTAGATGTGCCGGAGTAGCCATCGTCCACGTACTCCTGACGCGGCTCTGTTGCCAGTTCGGGGCGGGCCATGATGTACCCCTCTACCAGTCCGCGCTGGCCCTGAATGCTGTTGCTCTCGGTCTTATCTGTTCCCACATCCTCGTCCGCAAGAGAAAGCCGGTAATAGGTTCCGATCATCTGCTGCTCACCGCCTTTCAAACGTATAGATCAATTCTGCCTTTATAATTTCCGCAGCACGATTTTCCAGATTATTCATACGGCGTACCCATTCCATCTGGTTCTCTTCTTTCAGTTTTTCTGAAGTTTCCTCACGCTGACTCATCTGCTCGATCAAGACCTTATACCGCTCTGCAACCTGCTCTTCCACATTTGCTAAAACAGTATCCAGTTTTCCGCTCAGCAGCAAGCTCTGGTAATAGGCTGGTTTTCGCAGTTTCAGGTACGCCTTGTGCAGCATCCCCCAGCGGCCAATCGGACGGGTCCGTGGCAGTTTCAAGGCTGGCAGATAATAATCACCCACCAAAACATATTCCATTCCTGTCCGGGCATCATAGATTTTTTCTTTCATTGTCTGTCCTCCTTTTTCGTTAGAACGCAAATTCCGTGTAAGTATTTTTCTTGTGATCCACTTCAATTTTCTTTACATACTGCTGCAGATTATCTGCTGTTAAAAGAACCTCTGTGTTGCCTGCGATTTGCTTTTTCTGCTGCAATTCTTCTTGAACAACGACCAGTTCTTTCTCGTTTTCAGCTTTTGTCTGTCTGAATGCCTCAATTTCGTTCTCTGCATCCTGCTTCAATTCCAAGAACTTTTCTTTTGAAATTTTTCCAAGGACATACTGCTCGTAGCCGCTGCGCTTCTGTGATTCCAGTCGAACGATATTTCCTGACGCCTGTTCAATTTCACGTTTTGTAGCTATTTCTTTTGATTGGAGTTTGCTTTTTCCAGAGCTTTTCCGTACCAACTTCTGCAAATCACGGTGTTCTTCCATCCGCTGGTGCAACTCCTTGTTAATGCCGTTCCAGAGGTCTTTCTCTGAGATGGAAACATGGCAAGATGCACAGTAAAAATACAGCGTACCATCACTTTGCCAATGACAAACCAATTTCTCTCCGCACTTTTTGCAAAAGATTCTGCCTTTGAAGATGTTCGGATTGTTCTTTCTGCGCTGTCTGCACCACTTTTTTCGCTCTTCCTTGACTGCTTGCTCGGCTTCCCGCAATGCGGAAATTTCATCAAACAGTTCCCAGCTGATAATCGCCGGATGGCTGTCCGGCACCATCCGCCAGCTTTCCCGTGGATTCTGCCCGATTTTCCGATTCGTTTCATCGTAGGCGATGCGGTTATAGACCATTGTTCCTGTGTAGATTGGATTTTCCAGCACCTTTGTCACGAAAACGGTCTGCCATGCTGGGTCCTTTACCCGCAAGGTGTTTTTCAGGTATCCCAGCTGACAACGGCGTGTAAAAGGTATCTGGATTCCCTGCGCAGACAGCTTCTTTGCAATCTCGCGCTCTTTCATGCCGGATTTCTTCCAGAGAAAAATCCGAACTACCACATCGCTGACTTCCTCATCCAGAACCAAATGATTCTTCTGATCCTTTTTGTAGCCAAATGGAACAGGAGTATAGATTTCTCCCCGTGCTTCCTTGGAACGAAAGCACGACTGAATCTTCTGGGACAGGTCTTTCGAGTACATCTCGTTGATCATGCTCTTGATTGGCACCAGCATCCCGTCACGGCTCTGGCTGTTCAGGCTGTCATAGTTATCGTTGATGGCTATAAATCTTACGCCGAACAGCGGAAACACCTGTTCCAGATACTGGCCTGTTTCCACGAAATTGCGGCCCAAACGCGAGAAGTCCTTTACCACGATGCAGTCGATTTTCCGCTCCTGCAGTGCTTTCAGCAGCCGTTCAAATTCCGGGCGGTCAAAGTTCATCCCTGTACACCGCTTGTCCGCAAACACATCCAGCAGCATCAGATCATCCCGGTGGTTGATATACTCTTTGATGTAAGAAATCTGCACTTCCAGCGATTCCGTATTCCGAAGCACATCATCGAAATCAGACAATCGTGCGTAAATTGCGGTTTTCCAGATACGGTGCTGCGCGTTCTCGGCTTCCCGCTGCGCCGCACTTACTTTCTTGCTTACTCTTGCCATAAGTCGGCTTCTCCTTTCATGCAGATACTTCATGCTGCCCCATCTGCTTTTGATGCAGTTCTTCCAGCAGGTCTGCAATTTCATCCTGGAATCGGAACGTAATTTCCACCCGATTGCCCTCATAGACTTCGATTTTCTCAATCAATTCGACAATCATCGGGCGGGTGATTTCTTCCAATTTTCGATACTTACGGTACACATCCAGAAACGGATAAGCGTTTGGAGCAGTCTGTAGGTTTCGCTGTTCCGCTTCCAGTTCTGTGATTTTGCGATTATACTCTTCGATCCGCTTGCTGTACAGTTCGTTGTAGTTCAGAAAATCCTCCCGTGTGAGGATTTTCTCTGCGTAATCACCGTACAGCTTTTCCTTAATGCCCTGTGTATGGGCCTTTTCTGCAGTCAGCTGCCGAATCTGCCGTTCAATGCGCCGCACACGGTAGGGTTCCTGCTGGGCCTGCCGGATGCTTTCTACAAACTCTGCTTCCTCCATCACGATCTGGATCTGCATCTGGAGCGCATTCCGCACAATGTTATAGAGCTTTTCATCCCGCAGGTTATGGCTCGTGCAGCTGCCCTTGTTCTGTTTGCTGCCGGAGCACTGATAATAGATATACCGCTTTCCCTTATAGCTGGCCGACCTGCGCACCAGCCGGCTGCCGCAGTCCCCACAGTAAAGAAATCCTGCAAACAGGGCCACCGTTTCGGCATTGTTCGGCCTGCGAGTTTCTGTTTCCAGAATCCGCCGCACCAGCTCAAACTGCTCTGCCGGAATGATTGCTTCATGGGTGTTGTCCACGATTACCCAGTCCCGCATCGGCACGTTCATTTTCTTTTTGGAGCGATAATCCAGTCGTCGTGTCTTTCCCTGTACCAGTTTTCCGATATAGACCTCGTTGTGCAGAATGCGGTCCACTGCCTTGGCAGACCACGGCGGCTCATCGCTCTTGCGGAAATGCAGGCTCAGCTTTGCACCGCTCTGCAACTTTCGTGCAGCCGGGGACGGCACCTTTTTCGCATTCAATCGGTCTGCGATGCCCTGATTGCTCATACCGCTGATCTTCCAGCGGAAAATACTTTGTACATTTTCTGCTGCCAGTTCGTCTACGATCAGCTTGCTATGATTTGTAGGGTCTTTCCGGTAGCCGTAGGTTGCAAAACTTCCCACAAAATCGCCGCGCTTCCGCTTTACCGCAAGCTGACTCTTGATTTTGACGGAAATATCCCGGCAGTAGGCATCGTTGAGCAGATTCCGCATTGGGACCATGATGGAATCGCTGGTCTTCCACGCAGATTGGCTGTCATAATTATCCGTCACTGCAATCAGCCGGACCCGCATGACCGGGAAAATACGTTCCAGATAGCGTCCCACTTCAATATAGTTTCGCCCGAAGCGGGATAAATCTTTCACCAGAACACAGTTGATGGTCCCCTGCTCCAGTTCCCGAAACAGCCTTTGGAACGCAGGCCGTTCAAAGTTTGAGCCGGAGTAACCATCGTCCACAAACTCATCCACAATACACAGTTCCGGGTGGTCTGCGGCATAGGCTTCAAGCAAGGTGCGCTGGTTTGCAACGCTGTCGCTCTCTGTCTTATCGCCATCCTCACGAGATAAGCGCAAGTACAAGGCTGTACGGTATCGGGTTGTATTTTGCTGTGTTCTTTTCTGCAAATTCATATCAGGGTATAACAAAAGCCTTCCACCTCCTTAACGAATCGGCAATACTGTTCGTCAGAGAAGCGAAAGGCTCCACATTTTCTATGTAGAACAAGCCTACCGAGCAAGTTCTGCTCAGTTTGCACATTCCTATTTTCTTACCCGTAAACAGCTTACCAGAATCCTCATCCTTTGTCCAGTGCTTTATCGCATTAAAGTGTGAAATTTTCTGTGTGTTTTTTCAGCAGCTTGCCGAAAGTTTCTCTGCCTTTTCAGCTGGCAGACTGAAAGCACCTGCCAATGCGCTCAGACAGTGTGCTGCTCCCTCTTGGTGCAAAATTCAGCTTTACAATAATTCCATTGTCCAGATAGCAGTAAGGATTTCGGACCTTATCCAGCAGATTTTTCAGCCTTTCCTCCTGCGGCAATCCGTGTTCCACTGCATCCTGCTGCAGTTCCTGCAGTTCAGACTGTTCAATCGTGCGGATGTCCCGGTTCTTCATCTGGCGGATCTGCGCCAGCCAATTGATTGTGCCGTTTTCTTTCAATTGCGTTCCTCCCATTCAGGCCAGAAGCGTTTTCAGCAAGTTCAATTTTGCCTGTCCTATGTCCTTTCTCATACTGGGACCTGTGCAGGCAATCGGTGTACACAGTTCCAGCAGACGGTCATAGATACGGGCGTGTGCGGTATCCTGCGGGTTCTTCAACTCCGTCAGGGTCAGGTTCGTGGTAACGATCAGTGGTTTCCTGCTGCGGTAACGACTGTCGATGATGTTATAAATCTGCTCCAGCGCATATTCCGTGCCGCGCTCCACGCCGAAATCATCAATAACAAGCAACGGATAGCCGCAGAGCCTGTCCACGACTTCATTCCGCCCGGAAAAGGCGTTATTCAGTTCATTCATGATTCGTGCAAAATTCGTCATGCAGACGGCCACTTCCTGTTCCATCAGGGCATTGGCAATGCAACCCGCCATAAAACTCTTGCCTGTACCAACACCGCCCCAGAGCAGCAGCCCCACATTCTTTTCCCGCATTTCCGGCCAGTGGGCCACATACCGCTGTGCCAGCTGCATCTGTGGATTTTTCCCGTGATCGTTTGCAAATGTCCAGTGCTGCATCGCCCAGTCGGTAAAGCCCTGCAGCTTCAGCCGCTGCACTTTCTCGTAATGCAGCCTTGCACGTTCTTCTTTCTCTTGCTTTTCCCTTGTAGCCTGCCTGCACCGGCATTCAGCCGGATGGCGGTCACGTCCAAACAGTTTTTTGCCATTCGGAAAGAACGCTTCCTTGGGAGTTTTGCAGCTGCCGCAGTACAGCAGCCCATCTTCTGCAACATAGTCCTGCGGTTCCACAGAGATCGTCATAAGCCTGTCCATCGCTGTCTGGATCGTTTCCGTCATAAACTTTCCTCCTCGTTGTAGGTATAGTCCGGGATGCCTGTTCCCGGTTTCTGTTGCTTTCTCTTTCGTGCTGACCAACTGCGCAGGGTCGCCGCATGGTCTGCGTACTTCTTTCCTGTAGACTGCATATAGATTGAAAGGTCATCAATCAGGGAATCCAACTCTGCAATTTCCATTTTCAGTTCTGAATAATCTTCCAGATAGACATTCCGATAACGCCCATATGCTTCTTTGGTTCTACTCAGTTGGTTCAATCTTAGGTTGTTCTTATTTATTTGGTTAGGTGTGCAGTTTTGCGCAATCGTATTGCTCACCTTTGAGCAATCAGGCTGCTCATTTTGGGCCATCTCGATTGCGCATTTCTGCGCAGTCCGGGGAACGCCGAGAAATATCTGGTTTGGCTTGGAAAAGCCATTGGACCGCCGTTCAATCAGCCGTGCGGCTTCCAGTTCCCGCAGGGCACGGGTGACACTGGAAATGCTGCTCTGAAGATCTTCCGCCAGCCCTGCCAACGGATAGAGCACATATGCCCGGCCCTGCACATCCACCCAGCCGTTCTTCTGCGAAAGGGTCATGCGGTCCAGCAGCAAAACATACGTCAATCGTGCCGTATGGGAAAGGCTCATCTGCAGCAGAAATTTCGGATAAGGGAAATAAGCGGGCAGTGGTGTTTGTGCCTTGATGTACTCTTTACTCAAACTTCCTCCTAATCGTTTTCAAAAGTCCCTGCCGAATGGGAAAGTCCTGCACGGGCTTACGCATCCGGCAGGGTTCCGGGGTGCGGGGTGGAAGACCCTGCTGATTACAGGCTCATATCATAGCTGCGCTTCTTGCGTTTTGGTTGACGCTCACGCTGTTCCTGTCGAGCCTGCTCCTGCCTTGCCTTTTCGCGGACTTTGGCCTCCCACTCGCGTTTCCATGCAAGGTCGGATTTCATCTCATTGGTTTTTCGGAAGATGCTGTACACATTATCCGATGCAATTTCCAGACGCCGAGATTCTTCTTTCAGGGGAGCGTATGCCCTTTTCCTCTCCGCAATTTCATTGGTCAGTTCTTCTTTCCGTTTTTTCAAGGATTTCAGCGATGGCAGTTTTCCATCGTTTTCTTCCCGGAAGTATTTCACGGATTCTGCATAGGCATCCAATTCCTTGGAATGCTCTGCGCGGAATTTTTTCTTAAAAATCGCCTTCGCAAATTGCTGCTGGACCTCTTTTGTAGAAAGGTACTGTCCCGCATAATGAATCTGCTCATTGGTTTTGTACAGTTCATCCTCTGCCTGTGACAGCCGTTCATACGCAGCCTGCGCATTGGCCTGTGCTGTCTTACACAGATCGTTCAATTCTGTCAGGTCGTTGATGTTGTTCTCCTGTACCCATACCAGCGTTTCGGCCATTTTCTGCAAATTGCTGATTTTGACCTTTAGCGCATAGGCCAGATTTTCCTGTGCCTTAACATTCTCCTGCAGGTCCACAACAAGCCGTAGCCTGGTTCTGGTTGTAAAGATCAGTATGGGTTCTTCCTTGTACCACAGATTCTTCTCGGCGTTCTGAACAAAGAATCCTTCCAGACATTCTCTTTTGCAGCTTTCTCCCAGAGAACGCTCCGATATGAACTTGTTCCGTTCCGGCGGCAGATAGCTATAACGCCCACGTTGGGTTTTGACGAAAATGTTGTATTCATCCTGCAGGATGTCTTGAAAATCTTCATACGAGATTGCTTTCTCACGAACAGCGGCAACGGCATTCCGGATAAGCTGTTTCTGCGTTTGAAACTTTGTCGGGTTTGGTGTAAATCCTTCCTTTTCGATTTCCCGCTTTTTCTCATCCAGTCGCCGCTGCGCCCAATACTCCGCTTCGGTCACACCCGTTCTGGAGGGTAACAGTAAATCGACCTGATGCAGGAATTCGCGTTGGCATAAATCCATGAGGGACTTCTGCAGGTGCTTTAGATACTCGTTCGTCACATGGTGCTTGTACCCTGCCTTGCAGTCGATGGGTCGCTCCATGAAGGGCTGCTGGGGCACATCCAATTTTCGCAAGCTGTTGATTACGATATGTACATGAATGTTGCCGCTGCCATTGTGACCGTCCATGTGCGTACAGACCAATGCCTGATGCCCCGGAAAATTTGCTTTTGCATATTCCAGTCCAAGCTCCTGTGCCCGTTTCCCCGTCAAACAATTTTCTGTGCTGTCCCGTGGATCAAAGCTGATGATGTAATGGTGGCTTTTGATTTCATCCTTGTTTTTGTTCTTCTGATATTCGCGGTTCAGCTGCTGGCAGGCTGCATCGAAAGAATAGGGTTCACAGTTCAGACCATCCAGATAAAACTCATCCCGCATGATACGATTTCCGTTTTGGTCAAGGATCGGAGCTTTCCGAAGTTCATCATGTTTGAAAATGAGATATTCCAGCGCAGCACCATAGTTAGAACTCTTACTTGCGATATGCTTTAAGATTGCCATAGTTCTTTCCTGCCATTTCTGCGACCTGCTCCCGCATTTCAAAAATGCAGGAAATTGCATGGTTGATGTTTTCGAGCATAGCGCGCGACTGGATACCGCCGCTGTTGAAGAACGCCGCAATCTGGTTCAGATTATTCCCGATGGCGGCAAACTCCCGTGTGATGGCTTCGATCTCATCCGGGTGGACATAGAACACATACGAGGTATTCACGTGACCTTTCATCAGAATCTGCGCTGCAAATTCAGAGAGGGTCATTCCGGCATCTTCTGCCTGCCGGTGTAAAAGTTCATGTACTGTTTCTGTAACTCGTGCGGAGATTACTTTTGTCTTTACGACAGATTTCACTTTTTTCTTTGTTCTTGGCATGGGGTCTCCTTTCCAAAATCAAGAATTTGATTTTCCCGGCAGTGCATCCGCACTCCGGCTGTGACCTGCTGCGGCAGGCCACCAACAGGCAAAATCATGTGATTTTGCACGGTGTGAGGGTATGGGGAGCACACTCCCCATCAAGATGCCGCCGTAGAAAAATCGCCCGTAGGAGCGGTTTCGTATACAAAGGCGAATCTTGCTCTTAACTACCGTCCACTCTGTCCCAGCCCGTTCCTGCCCGATTCTCTCCGACGTTTTTTCTGGTAAGACGCGCAGAATGCACATTCAGTACCGGAGGTATCCTGCTGGGGTGGCTCATGCGATTTTCAAGGTGCGATGTGACTTTGTAAGGAATCGGGGAATTTCATCAGTGATACCGTAGTGAATTGGCTTACTTTTGAAAACACTTCCTATACCCTATACAAACTTTAAGGGGTGTTTTTAAACCTGGTCTTTTGAAAGTTCAAAGAAAATTCATTTTTCCAACGTTCCCCTCTACCTATAACAATCTAAAATAGGTGTTTGGCAACCAGATTTTCAAATTTTGTTGAACTGACTAATTTTAGAATATAGATTTTGTTTATTTTCCACTTATAGAACTAGCGGAAAGCTATTCTATAAAAGATTTTGAAAGCCCCTACACTAATAGGAATCCGCAGAGGCATTTGGGAATACAGCTTTGAAAATTTCACAAATTTGGACAAAAAGAGTACCCGCCTAATGAAACCATGTCTTTCCTCGATCTCTCCAACGTGCGAAAATAGTACCATGGAAAAAATGTATTTTTGAGAGCAGTCTAAAAAATACAGAGACGCAGCAAGGAGGACTCCATGGAGAAGCGAGCATTGGCAGTACAGAAACAGCAATGGTATCAGACGATCACTACAGCGAAACAAAGTGGGCAGAGCATAAAAAGTTGGTGTGCAGAGAATGGCGTACCGCTTTCCAGCTTCTACAGCTGGCAGCGAAAAATGAGGAGTGTATTGTTGCGGCAGGAATCCGTCCAGTTCGAGGAACTTTCGCCCAGCTCGCCGAAAACAGCGGCGGTTTCTCCCACCCAAATCACACTGCACATTCGGGATGTTACAGTTGAACTGCTAGCAGATCTGCCCTCCGACCAGATCAGCGAGATCATCCGGGGGATTCGTAATGCTGGGTGACATCCGGAAGGTGGAGCACATCTACATCGCCTGCGGATATACAGATCTGCGGCGAGGAATAGACGGTCTGGCACAGATCGTCTAGAATCAGTTTTCGCTGGATCCCTGTTCCAACAGCCTGTTTCTGTTTTGCGGCAGAAGACGGGACCGGATCAAAGCCCTGCTGTGGGAGGGAGATGGATTTGTATTACTTTACAAGCGTGTAGAGACGGGCTGCTTTCAGTGGCCACGAACAAAAGCAGAGATGCGGAGCCTGAGCTGGCAGGAATTCCGGTGGCTGCTGGAGGGTCTTTCGGTAGACCAGCCTAAGGCAACAAAGACCATTGAGCGCGTTGTTCTCTAGGCTGAAGTTTTCCACAATTTCAAGGACTGTTTTTGCAGCAGGATGCCCAGAATTTCAGCACAAAATTCTCTTCGGAAAAGGCTGCCAATGGTGGCCTTTTTCCTGTATAATGGGACAGGAAATGGAGAAAGCACAGATGAACAAGATCGACACCGGAATTGCAGAGCTTCTGGCAAAGCAGCCCTCCGACAGTGCAGAAAAGGATGCTTACATCGCAGAGCTCCAGAAAACAGTCCGGCTGCTCACGGATGAGGTTCGGAATATGGACGAGCTGCTCGCTCTGCTGCGCAAAAAGCAGTTTGCCCCATCCAGTGAGCAGACGAAACCGACAGAAGAGCAGCTTGGTCTGTTTAACGAGGCAGAGCAGGAAAATAAACCGGAACCCAAAGAGCCTATTAAGAAGGATGCCCGTGGCTACCATACCGATGGCTATGCCGGATATAACAAGATCCCTCATGTCACACGCTGCGGCTGTTGGGCGCATCTGCGAAGAAAGTTCGTGGAGGCTATGCCGCCGGAAAGTAATGCGTCTATACCTGCACAGATCGGGCGGAACCTTTGTGACCAGCTCTTTGCAGCTGAAAAAGAAATACAGAGGCTTCCGCCTGAACAGCGGCAGGAAAAGCGCCTTGCGGTCGAACAACCGATGCTTAGGGCTTTTTGGTGTTGGCTGGATGAGCTCAGCACACAGCCACTGGCCGGTAGCCTGAAAAAGGCAGTGGAGTACGCTCAGGGACAGCGCTCTTATATGGAAAACTATCTGAAGGATCCTCGCTACGAAATCTCCAACAATCGTGCAGAGAACAAGATCCACCCCTTTACAGTCGGCAGAAAGAACTGGCTGTTCAGCGACACGCCTGCCGGCGCAAAAGCCAGCGCAGTGATCTACAGCATTGTGGAAACAGCAAAGGCAAACAACCTTGCGCCCAGAGATTATATCCAGTTCCTTTTCGAGAATCTGCCTGACATGGAGATCCAGACCCACCCAGAGCGTCTCGACCAGATGCTGCCTTGGGGAAAGCTCATTCAGGAAAACTTTGCATGACAAAATGAGGCACCCGATTCTGAGTCGGGTGCCTCTTGTCTTTCTGGGGACCTGCTTTCGCTGGGCGGTTACCAAAAAGAAAAACGGCAAAGTTCAAAATCGAACCTTACCGTCATTCCATAAAGACACTATATAAAACGAAATGCCCACGATAAGCAGGTGGTGTGCCTGTTTATCGTGGGCTTTGTGGTTATTTCAGTTTTGCGAGGATTTCATCGGCACTCATACCGCTGGCCAGCAGCTTCTTCAGCACTTCTTCGGCCTCTGCCTTCTTTGCTTCTTCGGCAGCCTTGGCGTCTGCGATAGACTTTTTCCGTTCCAAAGAAGACAACTCTTTCTGGGCGGTCTTGAGAGCAGCCGTTTTCTCTTTCAGGTCAGCTTTCAGAGTGTCGATGTTTGCAGTGATAGAAGTGATTTCCGATGTGAGGCAAACGATAGATTCCTGCTTCTCTGTGATTCGAGATGCAAAGTCGGTGGTGAGCTTCGATTTATTCTTGCTGCCTTTCGTTCTGGGCACTATTGCGTACCTCCATATCACAATGTTTTCGTTTTTTCGTTCAAATCAGAAGGTTTCATATCAAAGAAGTCAAACCTCAAGTTGTCAATAAGACTTGCCGGAATGCTAAATCTTTTTAAATACTCTGTATCAACATCAACCTTATTTCTTTCTATTTTTGTAGTTTCAATTCCCAGCAAATCAATAAAGCTTTCTACATCTGCTTGTTCTGCATTAGTTCCTGGCTCTATTGTTAAAAAAAGTGTATCTTCCAACCCCGGCCATACATCGAAACAAATTACATATTTTATATCTTCATAAAAGCATACATACTTTGTTCGCCTCGTTTCTTGTGTCGATGTTTTCTGAAAGCCCAGAAGTTCAAACATATGATTGGCCTCATAAAAATCATCAACCTCCAATTTAGCCTCCTCTGGATTATTTTTTCCGGTCTTTTTTTTATATGTTATAGTACACTTTGAATTATTTTCACAATCTATGTCTCCTACTCTTATCCTGAGCCATTGATGTTGATTTTTGTTGCTCGAATCAGACAAATTGGGAAGTTGATAAATAGTCCTTGTCATTATTACATTGTCCATAATAACATGTGCCTGATCGGTGCGAGTACTTATAACATTCACAATTTCACTTTGTGATGCTACCGGAAGAATATATTTACAGCGAAAATCAGTAATCATGTATTGCATTCCTTTCATAGTGCGGCATAATCGCTGGAACTGTTTCCCCTTCAATAAACTTGCTTCGTATTGTCGGATCTATTTTAGGATTATAATGTTCCATTTTATACTCAGCAACAATTCTATCATATGTATCCAGCATCTTTTTTCGTGTAATACGATTCATACCATCCGGGATTGCAACAGGCACCTTATGGGTAAAATACTTTAAATCCGTAGTAATCAGTTTATAATCTCCAGCGGGAAATTCATTCTTATATGGATGCGGCGTCAGGAAATTAATATATATTTTTAGATATTTTCTATCCACATTTAGTTTTCTGAAAAATTCCATCAAACTTTCATAGTAGTCCTTTGTTTCTCCAGCTATTCCTAAAATAAATGAACAATTTGCCACAATTCCACATTCTGTTGTTTTTCTTATCAATTCGCTTAAATCTTTAGCTCCATACCTATAGCCTTTTTTTACTTTTCTAAGCAGTGCTTCATCTGGAGTTTCCAGACCATACTGGATTTCTCTTACTCCGTAGGTATAAAGCATTTTTAAATCAATATTTAAGCTTCTCATTTCGTCTACACGAGCTCGAATTTTAAACGTGATTTCATCGCACTCTTTATGACATTCTTCAATTACGCTAAGCAGTCTATGTTCACCGTATAAAAAGAAATCTTCATCTTTAATTGAAAAACGTCGAAATCCTGCATTATATAGGAATTTAATTTCCGCTATAACACTTTTTTCATTTCTCTGATAAGTACGCTGCTGGCATTCTTTCTGTACAGAGCAAAAAGCACAGCGTTGGCTACACCCCCGGGTTGTGAATACATCAATTTTCTGATCAAGAAATCTCCCATATACATTAACAATTTCTTTCCACGTTCGAAGTTCAATATCTGGAAGTTGTGCAGTTTTCCATACGGTCAAATTATCCAAATTGTTCTTAGATATTGCTCCAGTAACATAATCAACTGTGGAACTTCCACCTGTATACCTTTCTTTTGATAGTTCCTGAACAAGTTTATACAATGGAACTGTACTAACTCCAGGAATCACATAATCTATCCATGGGTACTCCAATAAATACTTTTCGTTACTGGAACAAAAAATACCTCCAACAAATGTAATTTTCCCTTTTTCCTTGGCAATTTTAAGTTTTCTTATTGCAGGCGGAACTTCACAGGAGCAAATACTAACTCCTACCATATCGTAGTCTTTAATAACATCTTCAAAATTGCTAATTTTTCCTGTTCTTAACTCTAGCCGTTCATCATACACTTGAACGTTCGTTTTTGTTCCCTGCAAATTAAAATAGCTCTTTAATAGCCACAGTCCAAGCGGAACTCCAAAATCATAGTCTTTAATTGGAAAATCTATCGCAGATTTAACCAACAGAACACTAAACACTTTTTTCGTGATTTTTCTCTTTTCCAAAAGAGTTTTATATCTAAACAGAGGAATTTCTTGTACTTCACTATTGCATTTCATTTGTGGCTTCGGGATATTTTCGGAATACTTTGATTTTTTTATAGTCGCCAACAAATCATCGTATATATCCTTCAATGTCACACTCTTTTGATTTTTCTCGCTTTTATCAATCTGATGCTTAAGTGCCTCTGTGAAAAAGAAAGTAAATGCAGCATGCGGCTTTCCTTCAATCTCTAGTTCTTTGGCAGAATTGAATGGATTGTCAGTGGCCGTCAAAATTGCTCCACCTTTTATACTTTCTATTTTTAATCCTTCTCCCTCCGTTTCTCTGTCATTTCCCATAGAACTCATTATTGCACTACTGCAGCAATCCAATACTACAATATACCGCCGAATTTTGCACTTGTTCAATTTGGATAATAGCCATTTACATCGAATCCCGATTTCCGCTTCATCAACATTTTTCATTGTATCTGTAGTAGATAATAATAAATCACTGTTATCAGCAGTCAGATAACCATGCCCACAAAAATACAAAACAAGGGTATCATCACCATTTTGTTTATACTCGTTCAAAAAGCGACTAATATTTTTACTCGCATCCTCATTAGTCTCGTCTACATGCCAAAAAATTCTGTCACAATATTTTATTAATATTGATCTCAACCTATCCATAGAGTTTTTCACTCCTGGTAAGTTGATACTCTCATCTTTATATGTACTTGTTGAAAGCGCATATAAGGTAAAATTACCTGATATTGCCATTTCTCTCACTCGCCTTTGTTTTCTGCAGCATCATTACAATAATCAAGCAAATATCTCATATCTTCTTCTGTCGGAAATCTTCCACTTTCTGATGTATATGTAACTGATTTTCCAGCCTTATCATTTTTCAAAGTAAATTCTACTTTTCTGTTCTTTACCCAAACTTTATAGGCCGCCAGAAGAACCGGCATCGTAGCCACGACAGACGAGATTATTACAGTAAGACTCGACGAGTCTACCCCCATATCTCCTGCATGATCTACCTTTTCCATTTCAAAGGCAATATCTCCTTTTGAAAGTAAATCACACAACTCAGACACATCCGTGACGGACATTTCATTTATATCAAACTCCATAACCAACTTTTCCATATCACACAGCCTCCTATAAAGTCGCAATTCAACCACATAAATTTTGGCATACCCAGTTTTATCCCTGCACACCTATTATTTGTAGTATATCATAGACATTCAAACAAGTCATTATATGTACGACATTTTTTTAGTTCAAGAATGAGTATCTTTCATCTCATCATATGCAAACTGCTTCCGCGTTGCCCAGACACTTTATAATCTTTTGGGCTAGTTTGATTTTCTACTGGCTGTATCGCACACTACCACCCTCTCCCCGCACAGTCTTTATCACATATATTTTGTTAGATTAAAATCGCTATTAATCATTAATCCGTACTTTGCAGTTGATTACGCAAATACCTCAACAGTCTCGTTTGATAATTTGAAAAGACCCCGGAGCTAAAACTGTTCCTTATAAATACATCTATATCCCTCCAGTTTTCTGATGGATTATTCTCTGAAACTTCTTTCACTATTGTTGCAAATAGCTTATCCAGCTTTCCCGAATTTGTTACATTTTTCATTGCAATATATAGTGAATTGTAATAGTGTGGCATCCATCCAGATTTCTTAGCTGCTTGGATAAACTCTTTAAAAACACCCTCAGTTTCCAATAAATAATCAATAGAAAGATACCGAAGTATATAGTATTTTCCATTATCTACCGTTTCTTCTACAATATCGCGATTTAATCCAGCATTTATGATGTCCTGATGCACTTCATCGCTTAGTCTTATACCTGTAGATTTGAAGCTATCCTCCATGCCATATGCCTCAACATATGCGTCCCCAACAATCAACTGTTTTTTCAAATTATGGAGTTCTTCGGCTGGAATTCTGGCAAAGTTTCCTTTAGCAATCGCGCCTCTTATGAGAATGCTGTTTTGATTAAATTCTTCTCTGCACAGTTCAATAATAAGGTCCATCAATTCTGACAGGGTTTTACAATCAGAATTGTCCGAATAGAGAACAACTGAATCACTCACAACAAACCCTTTGATTTTGTTTTGGTTCTGATTCTGACCTTTTCTCTCTTTAACACTCCTATTGTAGCGAGAGAAAACATGATACACAACACTTGAATAGCGTTCTATGTACTCTATTCCTTTCTCTTGCCCAAGTTCTTTCAACTTATTCTTAAATCCGAGAATATCCAAGAAAGCCACATATTTCATAGTACATATTCCTATATTCACAGCATTACCTTTACATCTTAGCCGATTACAGATCGTTGCCTGCTGCTCACCACGGAGAGGTGTGCAAAGTTTCGAGCAGCAATGGGAGCTCACACTCCCACAATTTATGTGTTACATCCTACAATACTCTTGGAGGTGTAAATCACATGAAGAATAAATTAGATTGGTTCGATGATAACTGGAATTGGAACGTACGGCCCATACAGGTACTGTATGAACTTCTACTTTCCCCTACTTACCGGTGGCCGAGGAAGGTAAAAGAAGTGTGCTCGTATAAGTGGTGTGTTGAGTTTCCAAGGTGTCCACGATGCGGGATCTCTATGGAACGTGAGTATCAACGCTTCTGCGACCGCTGCAGCCAAAGGCTGAACTGGAGTGGGTTTGATGATGTAGAAGTACGGTACATAGGGTGGGACGGAGTTGAGGATGAAGATTGATTTTATGACTTAATTAAACCACACTGCGCCAGTTCTTGCAAGGACTTGGCACTTTTATCTTTCTCGGAAAGGATGTACTCCATTACTGGCCACGGATTCGTTTGCCAGTTGAATTCCGAATCGTACCTCACGACTTTAGCCGCAGTTCCATAAAAGTCGTTGTCTACACACCACTGCATCAAGGTGTCCTCTTCCAGTGTCAGGTAGCCATGGGAAAAGCCGCGTGGAATCAACATCTGCTTCTGATTTTCAAAGGAGAGAAACTCACCGTAAGCATAGCCAAAAGTATCTCCCAGTCGAAGATCAACTGCCACGTTGAAGATCGAGCCATGCAGACAGGATACCAGCTTTGCCTGCGCGTGATCTCCTTCCTGAAAATGCAATCCACGCAGCGTTCCGGCTCTCTTGCTGAATCCTTGGTTTGTTTGAGCCACATGGAATCCCTCTGCTGACACAGACAGCCACCCACGAAAATCTTCAAAACGCTGTGTTTCAATTATTATTGGCTTTACCATTGCTTTCTGTACTCCCTTGGACTGATTCCTTCTACTTTTCGGAACATTCGGCTAAAATAATTCGCATCACCCATGCCGACCGCAGCTCCTACTTCGTCTACAGTCATGTCCGTAAATCGAAGCAACTGCTTAGCTCTGGTAATCCGCTTTGCAATCAGATAGTTGTTGACCGTAGTTCCGTATGTTTCTCTGAAAATTTTGGACAGGTAAAACTTGTTAATAAAGAACTTTTCTGCCAACTCTTCCAGCATGATTTTCTCTGTAAAGCGCTCGTCTAAATACTCCTTCACGGCTGCTAATTCCAGCCGCTTTCGAGATATTGTAACGCTCTCTGGATGCCATGACTGCTCCATCAGGAGAGTCAATAGACTTCCCAGCTTCTCATTGATCCGCATATCTCGTATGTAATCGGATGAGGAAGCTAAGTTATAGAGGTCTGTTAGAAGAGAGGTGAAAGGAGTTAGATCATCTGGATGAAACACCGGCCGGCCACCTCGTTCTTTATACTTTTCATACACAGCCGGAAGGGATGGGGCGTAGAAGTGGCACCATTGAAGAGACCAGAGATTATCGGAAGTAGAATGACTGTACGCTTTCCGACAGTTGATGAATACGCAGTCTCCCTCGCTCAGCTGATAGGTCTGTCCCTCGTAGGAAAGTTCACCCTCACCAGACAAGACAACGAAACACAGGAAAGACACCAGATCCGATCTCTGGGATACGTGTGGGTGAACAGCGTGCAAAGAGCCGACCTCCTGTAGATGGAGCAATGATGTTCTGGCAAAGGTTGATGGGGTGTAAATGATTCGGGAGGAGCTTACAGAAGAGGACTGTGGGTTAAATAATTCTTGGTCCATAAGCTGCTCCTTTCCTCTTACTCCTTTTTCCTTCGCTTATATCCAACTGGTGGAACAGCATCCTTGGGAATATGCCACGGCGATCCTTTTCCATCTTGATTGCAGTTTGGAATTTTACCTTCCCTGCACCACTTGGAAACTGTAGCCTGTGTCACGCCGTATTTTTCAGCAAATTCTCGTGTTCCTATAGCTTCACTCATTTATGTAGTCCTCAAATTGATGCATTCAAATATTACGCTATTAATCTTTCAAGCAAAACTCTTCTATTACAGATCTGCAAATAAATCGGCTTTGTACACGCCGTCCTCCAGCATCTTCTTGAAGCTATCCTTTACAGCTGCAACATCCTCATGGTAGGTCATGCCGTACCATGTATCATTAGTCTTCAGAACCTTCACGGACATTTTTCCCTGCTCCAGCAGATCACCGATGAAAATAGGAATTAAATACTCTGCTTTCAGCGGATTTCCTGGTACTTCCTTCTCGAAAAACTCTTTGAAGCCTTGCTCCAGGACATCCAAGAACTCTGGAGTTAATCCCCACATATTCATAGAAACCAAAGAATTCACATCAACGACTACGCTGTCTGCCTCCACTCCAGTTACAGCCTTTACGATATTCTTGGTCTCCACAACCTCAGTCAGATTGTTTTCCTTATCCATCTTGCAGATACCACGGGTCACGCCACCATTGTCGGAAAGTGTATTCTTCAGCACAAAACCTGCCATGCAGGATTTCCCGCCATTCACCAGATACTCATGAACCGCCTTGAAACCTTCCTTGCCATAATAATCGTCTGCATTGATCACAATAAACGGGGTCTTGATGACCTTCTTTGCGGCAAGCACTGCCTGACCGGTTCCCCACGGCTTTGTACGGCCTTCCGGCAGAGTGCCCGGAATATCGTTAATATCCTGAAAAGCGTAGTCTACAGTTACATCATGAGCGGAGCAAATAGCTGCGATACGATCACCGATTACCTCTTTGAACTCCTTCTCGATATCCTTACGGATAATAAATACCACATGGTTAAAGCCTGCCTCAATTGCATCATGAATTGAATAATCCATGATGATATGATTTGAAGCATCCACCGGCTCCAACTGTTTGATTCCTGTTTCAAAACGACTGCCGATCCCGGCTGCCATGATAAGTAATGTTGTGTTCATAGTTTTTCATATCTTTTTCTGATAATATTCTTTTACCATAGGTTTCGTTCTTCACATCTCAGCCGCCCAAAATCGACCGTTGCCTGCTGCTCACCACGAAGAGGTGTGTGAAGGTTTGAGCAGCTACCGTGTAGGATTAGTACACGGCTTTATTTTGCCTAACGCAGACGCAAATTCGAGAGCATTCGACTTTTTAGTTGCATTTTAAGTTTATATTTTAATACTAGGGTCTGACGCCAGATATCGGTAAACGTCAAATCCTGCGCCTACCCTTAAATATAACGCCGCTTTTATGAGCGGCGTGGTTTCCGGCATTCCTCGGGAAGCTCCTCTGCCCAGGGCATCAGATGGTCCAGTTTTGCCGGATCTATATTTCCTTTTTTATCACAATACTTAGGCAGCTCCGTGAGGATATACCTGAAGTAGTAGTATGGGCGCAGATTGTTCAGCTTTGCTGTTTCTGAAATACTGTAAACAAGAGCGCTGGCTCCGGCACCTTTTGCTGTGTTATGGAACATCCAGTTCTTTTTGCCGATACAGAAAGTCCGGATAGCCCGCTCGGAAGCGGAGTTATCGATGCAATCGTCCATCATCCGCCACGTGGAGGCCATTAGACACAGATGACTACCACCCTAATAGGTGGCATTTCGATTAGATTATTTCCTTTTGAGAAGCATAATCAAGTTCATAATTTTACCTTTATTAGCCATCAAAAAAACTCCATACATTCCCAAAAATATAATCGTACCTAATCCATTACCGAAGACATTAATTGAAATGATAAACCCAAGTACTAGGCTTGATTCCAAAATAATACTTGAACCAACTTTTTTGTTGAGCATCCTTGCCAAGTACAATTCTGAAATAATGCTTCTGAGCGCAACCGACAAAACCATCGAGTAAACAACTGCCGTTATGCTTCCCAAAACATGTGCCGAAAAAGAGCAAATGATAAAAGAGATTAGTGCGGCTCCCGCGTTAATAAAAAGCAAAAAATTTTCTTTTCTTAGTACTTTGAAATATGTATTACACAGCATCTGCATTTTTCCGTCGTAAGTGCACAATGGCAGCAAAACTGCAATATAGGACAGAGACTCTTTATAGTCCGGTAACCAAATTCCAAAGATCAACTGCATTGGATAGTATGCAACAAATACAATCGGTAGTAGTATTCCCAGCGCATCTCTTAGGGAAGAATATATTTCATTTCGTTTGCTTTTATCAGTTTGCCTTAGAGCTGGGAAAAGAACCATACTTACCTGACCAATAAACTGAAGAAAAAAATTTGTCAAAGATAGCGAAAAAGAAAATCTACCGAATGCAGTGATTCCCCATACCGAATCTATTATTTGTCTTCCAATACCCAAAATAAGTGAACCAGCAATGTTAGCAAACAACAGTTTGGCGCCTATCGATATACTTAAAGCCATATCCTTAATCACATCAAAAGTGATTCTAAATTTGGCAAATACAAGCTCCTTTGCTTTTATAATGCAATATATTAATGCAACACTTTTACTGAATGTGTAGCCAATAATATAGTACCGGAAAGAACAGCCCCTTATCACAATGGCAATAAGTACAAATCCGATAAATATTATTCTATCGATCATAATCGATATTGAATAGACTCTCGTCTGATTAACTGCTTGAAATATATATCCTAAGTATCCCGCCGCATTAAATATGAGCATGTATATAAACGTCCAACTCAGAACGGTCATACGCATGGATTCTATTTGTACTAAAGAAAATACAAACAAGGCTACAACTGCAATCGAAAACTGAATCAGCAATGACAGCACTAACTGCGTCTTGTATTTGACATAGTCTAATTCCTCGTATACACTGCCACCCAACCTAAGATATATACCGTCTGTTAGGCCAAAGTGTGAGAAGCCAACATATCCTATATAGAAAATAAATAACTGCCAATACGAATAGTCCTCAACTCCTAATAGCTTTGGAACAATCATGGACATTAGCACACTGAGGATTAATGATATTCCTGTCTCTTATACACATCTCCGAGCCCACGAGACCGTACTAGATCTC
>ENA-OYBY01000114-OYBY01000114.1-human-gut-metagenome-genome-assembly--contig:-NODE-114-length-39914-cov-12.330390_pt1 | contig 39914 bp, 35 predicted proteins | sample MGYA00244625_ERZ652863 | MGnify/ENA primary metagenome ERZ652863 (study PRJEB26926, sample SAMN06164696) | human gut metagenome | biome: ENVO:00009003; feature: ENVO:2100002; material: ENVO:00002003...
AGACAGGAAAATATATAGAAAAATGTCGAAAAATGTAAAAATATACCAGCACAATAAAAATATTGAAAATAAATTAAAATATTTCGAGAAATGTGTTGACAAATGTACAAGCATGTATTATATTAGACTTAACAAAAGAGAAACGGAACAACCCAACAAAGAAGGTTGGGAGAGAAGTACAAAAGAATCTATAGAAAGAGAGGTATAGTCCACCTAACAAGTAAAGTCCTACCACAGTCTTCCATGATGTACAACTGAATAGAACTACCAAAGAGAACCAATTTACATAGAGAACATCAAGTACACAGAAGAAAAAGTAATGAACAACAGAAGATAAGAATTATCTCACATTACAGTACATACGTACAAAAGAAAAGTGGAAAGAGAACAAAAGACAAAATGGAAGATCAAATTTAAGAAAGAGAGGGCAAGCCATTGGAGCCTGTAGTCTGAGAGGGCGTACTGATTGAAAGAATGATCGGTACGCTCTCTTAATGTTGTATAACTATTCAGAGCCAAGTAAAAAATCAAGATGGTCGTCAAATGCTTGCATTTGTAAGTCCATATTGGATTTTTTATTTTGCGAATGAGGTTCTGAATAGTTGTACAATTTTCCAGTGGAAAAACCTACCGATATCATGTACAATAGAAGAATAGTACAGATAGAGGAGTTATGAAAATGGACACAAACGAACAGAATCAGCAGGACAAAAGAGAACTCAGACATAAGAGAAGACAGAGAAATCAGATCATTGCATATACGGCCGTAGGTATTATGATCCTGTTGCTGGCGGTGGGAATTGCTTTTGCTGTAAGCAAGATTACCAGCATGAGTCGTAATCAGGAAGAACAGCAGAACAAGGTGGATGAGATCCTTTCGGATGAGGAGACAATCCAGGCACCGACGGAAAGCCAGGAGACAGTGGTGGAACTCACGGATGAGCAGAAGCTGGATACCATTATTAATGAGGCAATCATCCAGAACATGCCTCTGGAAGATAAGGTAGCCGGATTATTCATTACGACGCCGGAATCGATCACCGGTGTGTCTGCGGCAGTACAGGCGGGAGACGGTACCAAGGATGCGTTATCCCAATACCCGGTAGGTGGAATCGTATACGCTGCGAAAAACATCCAGTCTGCAGATCAGCTGAAGCAGATGATCGATAATACCAAATTATATACCAGCTATCCCCTGTTTATTGCCATTGACGGAGAGGGAAGCGATACAGATGCGGTAGCTGCGGCAGGCCTTGGCACTAAAGTGGACACACCCCAGAGCATCGGGGCTACCGGAGATACCAACAATGCGTACCTAGCGGGAACCACGGTGGGAACTTATCTGGCAGAGCTGGGCTTTAATCTTGATTTCGCACCTTCTGCAGATCTCAGTGTAGTGGATGGAAATGCGGCAGGCAGCAGTTCTTACGGATCGGAAGCGGACAATGTGGCATCCTTTGTAGGATATATGCAGGCAGGATTACAGGAGCAGAAGGTGACCGCATGTATCGGACAGTTCCCTGGTATCGGCAGCAGTACCCAGAGCACGAAGGACGGCATGGCATCTACAGACAGAAGTGCGGAAGATTTCAGAGCCAATGAATTTGTGGTTTTCCAGACTTGTATCGACAATGGCATGACCAAAATGATCCGCATCAGTAATATGGCGTCATCTTCCCTGACCGGAGACAATACCCCCTGCACGTTCTCCAGCGCGGTGGTAACGGATATTTTAAGAAATGAACTGAATTTCCGCGGTGTGATCGTGTCCGGAGCCATGAATGAGGCTGCAATCTCCAATTACTATGGAGCAGATGAAGCTGCGGTACTGGCACTTCGCGCAGGCTGTGATATGATCTATGCACCGGAGAATTTTGAGACGGCATACAACGGAGTATTGGAGGCTGTACAGAACGGCACCATTTCCGAGGAACGCATCAATGATTCCCTGCGGAGAATCTACCGTATCAAATATGCGGATAAACTGGAACAGTAAAGAAGATAGAAGACGATTGCATGTGAGTGCAGTCGTCTTTTTTCTTGTAAAAAATGGCCGTTCATGTTATCTTAGCAATAAGAGCAATATTTCTCTTACAAATTCTCATATCGTTGACTAGCAATCTATAGTCGTTTTCCCAGAGACGTGAATGGAAGAAAGAAACATGAAGTTAAAATGAAGGTGGTGAAAAGAGTGAAGTGTATAGCATAGGAAAAATAAATCAAAAAATATATAAATGTATAACAGAGGATATTATTACCGAAGAGGTTATTATCACAGACAATCAGATTCAACATATTAAGGACAGACATCCAGAGGCATATAATAAAGTATTAAAAATATACAGGAGGCAATAAGTACCCCGGATTATATTATTAGGGATAAGCATGCATATACGGGACTGATTATTAAAAGAATACAAACGGAAGAAGGATTTTTACAGATTGTATTAAGATTATGTACTTCGGGGGATGAACATGGATATAAAAATTCTGTGATTTCATGCTGGAAAATTAGTGAGAGAAGATTGCAGAATTACTTGCGAAATAAAGAAATTCTTTACAGTAGGGAATAAACAGGGTATAATCTATATACAATAAGAGAGGAACTATCCGAGGTGGTAAATTTCGTTGCAACCACGCACCCTATGGGTCAAAAGAGATGCAGGAGAGGCGACGCCTGCCGGATGGTTTCTTGCTTATGTTATTGAGTCACCATTTTGTGGTGGCTTTTTTAGTTTTAACCACATTCGTTGTAGAACCAGCTGTCTACAATTTCATGCAGACACAAAAAGAGCGGAAACCCTGTAAATGTGAGGGTTTGGTAAGGATGTTTTTAAGATTTAGGTTTTGCGGTATAGTATATTGTGTACTATACCGCTTTTCCTTTCCACAAAGTGACCTTTGAATGGTCGAATACTCCGATATGGTTATAGATAATTTCAATTTCCTGTAAGCGTTTACCGCTGCTCTTATCCGGAGCGTGGACAATAATTTTGTCGATAAACTCATGCACAATTTCTGGTGTGAGTTCTGTAAGGTTAGTGTACTTGCGGACTACTGAAAGAAATTGCTTTACATCCACAGATTGTTTTTCTTCTTTCTGTAATTCTTTCTCTAAGGAAGTCTGTTCTTCCTGCAAAGTATGCTGTTCTTCCTCATATCCTCTTGAAAGTTTCATAAAGCGTTCATCTGAAAGTTTTCCACTAATGTTGTCTTCATAAATCCGTTGAAAAATTTTGTCCAACTCCTGAATACGGGAATGAATTTCTGTAAGCCGCTTCTTCTTTTGCAGCAGTTCTTTATTTCTTTGCCGCATATCCGTGTCCATTACCATCTGAACAAATTCATCTTCATAATCTGACACATAGCGGATAACTTCTTTCAGGTTTTCCAGTACAATTTGTTCAACTACTACATTACGAATATAGTGCATAGTACATGATTTTGAATTGTGTCGGTAATTGCTGCATACAAAATTATGTTTCTCTGCACTCTGTGCCATTTGCCTATGAAATGTCATTTTGCTTCCGCAATCTGCACAGTAGAGCAAACCAGAGAACATAGGCATATCCCCCATTTTGGTAGGGCGGCGTTTTCCAGAACGGATTTTCTGTACAATCTCAAAGGTTTCCTTGTCAATGATTGCTTCATGGGTATTCTCAAAAATCTTCCATTGTTCAGGACTGTTATCAATTTTTTTGCGATTTTTATAAGACTTAACATGGGTCTTAAAATTCACAGTATGTCCTAAATAGTCCATTCTTTCTAAGATATGAGATACCACAGTTGCGCTCCACAGATACTTGTCAGGTGGAAGAACGGTTCGTGGCTTTTCCCCATGCTCTAGCGCATAATAAGTAGGGCAAAGAATTTTTCTTTCCGTTAGAATATTGGCAATTCGTGTCGGTCCGTAACCATTGACACATAAACGGAAGATTTCCCGAACTACTTCGGCGGCTTCTTCATCTATAAGCCATTCCTTTTTATTGTCTGGATTCTTCATGTAGCCATAAGGAGCGTGAGAACCGATATGTTCACCTGCCATTCCTTTAGAACGCTTGACTGCACGTATTTTTTTGCTGGTGTCCTTTGCGTACCATTCGTTGATTATGTTACGAAATGGGGTAAATTCATTATCTCCCACATGACTATCCACGCCATCATTGACAGCAATAAAATGGACATCCATGTTCGGGAACATAATTTCTGTGTACATTCCCACTTGCAAATAATCACGTCCAAGTCTTGACATATCCTTGACTATAACGCGTTTGATTCTTCCTGCTTCGACCTCTGCAATCATTCTTTGAAAATCCGGTCTGTTGAAGTTTGTACCAGAAAATCCATCATCTACAAAAAACACATAAGGCTGATACCCGTGCTCGATTGCATAACGCTTCAGGATTTTTTTCTGGTTAATAATACTGTTTGAATCACCCTCCTGTTTATCGTCTTGTGAAAGCCGACAGTATAATGCGGTTAATTCCTCTGTTTGATTTCCCATCGGATAAATGGAAGTGATAGTGCTGTTTGACTGCTGTAACATAAGTACCTCCTATCCGACAGTCAAACAGACAATGCTTTTACAACTTTATTGTACCGCATTTTCTGTTTCCTGTCTGCCTTATTTTATCTTAAAATTATTGTTTCAAATCATTGCGGATAAGCCTTTTTACTTTCGTTACTGCGTCTTCCTGCGCCTGTTCTTTTGAGCGGGATTTTACCACATAGCAGGTGTTTCCTATCTGGTATTCTCGTATCATTTCAGGGTCAGGATTCTTTGTATTTTCCATAAGATAACAACCTCCTGTTATTTTCTTTGAAGCAAACCGAACAGCTTTCGCTAAAGCTCATGGGAATCTCACCCCTGCATGGTTCTCATCCAGCCGTACCCTTTGCCAGCGGTGCTACATCATCACACGGACTAAGGCTGTACGGAAGTATCATTATCACAATAGAAAGGTCATGGCGGCAGCTTTTGCGGTAAGCTGCTTATGGAACGCTGGCAGGAATCGCTATCCGGTTTCATCCCTCCTTTTGTGGGTTACGGCGTGCCAGCCCAACGGCTCTCTTTCTATCGAAACGTATTCGGCTGCTTTATACTGCATTGATTAGACGCTTTCTTTTTCAATGAACAATCCGGCTTTGTCAGCCTGTTAAAATGCACTGGTGATAATGCACTTTAATAGACTGGCAAGCTCTGTCTGGGAAGCATGGGCTTGTCCATGCTTCCACAGGAGAGCGTTATTTCTAGTTGGGTTCCCTGATTTCAAAAGATAAAATCTTTGCAATCAGACGTGTTTCCATCCGGCGGCGTAGGGTTTCATCTACAACCATGTGGGTATTCCCGTATTCGTCTTTCATGGGACGCATGGAACGGCTGGCAATAAAACCGCTGTAATGGCGTACAATCTGGTTGACTGCTTCAATGTCACCATCCGCAGCCCTTACAATCACAGGAAACGGAATCATAGGGTGCTTTGCTGTCATGCTTCTTCCTCCATAAATTTTTTGATAAATTCCAGTCCGGCGTGTCTTCTTCTCTGGATGGTAGAACGGTTGACTTCCAGAATTTTTGAAATTTCTGTATCGTCAAATCCGAGGAAATAATATCTCAGGATAACATCACGTTTCTTTCCGTCCAGATTTTCCAACGCTTCTGCTAACAGGCTGTTTTCAACACGGACAGTAAATCCGTCCATTTCAAAAGTATGGAAGTGGGATGGATAGGTGTCTTCGGAAGAAAACAAGTTGACGGTGTAATCGTCCATATCACAGAACAGGGTTTCCCGTTTACACTGTCTGGACAACGCTTTGAGATAGTCTTTACGTTCATCTTCCATAGCGACTTTACAGATGTAATCAAACTGGTTCTCTATGGTTGTCTGAAATTCAGATGGCTTCATCATTGCTCACCCCCTTTCCAGCCTTGAAAGGGAGCGAGTTGATAGGAATTTCTGCTTCTTTCCCCCTTTTCGCTCTTAGTCCCGACAGGACAGGGGGTGCAGTTGCATTTTTGAATAAAAAAATACACCCATTTTAAAATAAAAATGAGTGCATGAGAAATAACAGTAGAATAAATATGACTTGTCAGTTCATATTCAAAGTCGGACTTCCACAGTGGAGGAGCTATACTTTTTTTAATGAATGTAACCTATGTATGCTGTACAGCAACAAAGAAATCCCCATAGTGGCAATCCTCCTAAATGCCACTACTCATCATTCTGTGTTATTATTGGTTCAAGAATAGACAAAAAGAAGCGGCAGCTCTAAAAATCAAAGCCACCGCTTCAAAGGCGCGTGAAAATCTATCTGCGATACGACGGCTTTTTTTCTTTTGCCGTCGTCTGGCAGAAAATTATTCAATATTCATTTCTATTTTTCCGGTAAAATCTTCACATTCAATACCGATATAATTTCCACCATCGGGAAGTGTAATAGTATCGCTGTATGTTCCCGTTGTTTCAAGTAAAGTTACTGCTTCGTCAGCTCCCGAAATCCAAAATACTTTTGCAGTACCACTTGAAACTTCCAACGTACAAGTAACTGATATATCTTTTCCGGCTTTCCTTTTTATTGAAGTTCCTCCGAACAAATACTCCGTATTTGAAAAATTTTCATAGTCAGCTTGATAGCTTCCTGTATAATCATCAATCCCTTTTTCTTTTTTACCTTGTAGAGAGAGTTTTCCTGTAAGTTCTATGGAACCAGCAGATTGAACAACATTATTATAATGATTGAGAATTTCATCTTTTGTACAGCCGGAAAGCGTGGATACTCCAATAAGAATTAGTATCAATGATAAAAATATTTTTTTCATAAAATTTTACCACCCTTTCTTTGGCGTCACCTTTTTCGCTTTTTTCTTTGCCTGTTTGGGTTCTGTTTCTTTCATGCAAATAATCAAGACAGCGCAAATGACAACAATAACTGCAAGACTACAAATACAAGTTAATATGTTCCAGTTGACTGCGGTATCATAGCTGCGGTAGCCAATCATTCCAAGACTTGCCGTAATCGGATAAAGATTTGCTAATGTCATGTTTCCTGCGGCAAACATACCTCCATATCCGTAAACAAAGGCAATAATAACACCGATTAAAAAGCTGCCTGCTTTACGACAGGTAATTATAATAATCGGCAGAACAGCAAGATATAAAAAGAAATTGACTGCGGTTATTTGTAATGTCGCTTTTAAGGCTAAGGATATTTGAAAACCTGGAAATCCTACAATCATTTCTGCGATAACTGTAAACAGACTGCATATCAAACCGAAGATAATAGATAGTACACCACATACAATCAATTTTCCGGTCAACAACCGCTTAAATGAAATCGGTACAGTTAAAATATTTTTTAAGGTATCATCCGTTTGTTCGCGAGAAATCATATACCCAGCAATCAAACTAATACACATAGGGAAAATCATGGACATATTGTTTTTGATAACCTGTTCTGTGAGGTAAGCAAAATCCCATACTGAACCATCATTTGCCATAGACGTAAATAAAGTCAGTAAAACAGATAAAAGCATGAGGGCAACCCCAGCCCAAAGGATATGATACCTTTTTAGTTTATAAAACTCTGTTTTTACAATGCGAATCATAGTTATTCCCCCCTTTGTTTGTATAATCGGTCAATCAACCCAAATGAAATAATCGCCATAATTCCAAGTATCATTACAACTTGAAATGTTGAGGGGATAAGTCCTGTCATTTGTTCCAAGTCCATTTTTATTCCATGCGCTGCCATATCTCCAGCACTCCAAAATGTAGTTAATGGTGTAGGTAGGAACCACAATATTGTTTTTGGAAGTGCGTCAAACAATGCGGTTGCACTCATATTCAATACACTATAAAAAACACATAGCAAAATTGAAAATACATAGGTCTTACTAAAAAAGACTACAAGCACAATCAGCGGCAATGTACCTGCTGTAATAAAAATTCCTGTTTCAATGGCTAAAAATAATTTGTAACCAAGTCCATAAACTTCCAATGTTCCAAAACCACAAAGAATTGTCGCAATAGTGGACGCAACGCAAAAGATAATTCCAAATAGAAATAGTACAAAAATCTTAGCAAGTACCATTTGGGTACTGGTTACAGGAATAGTACGCAAATTTTTGAATGTATCATTGTCTCGTTCCATAAAAAACAACATAGCTGCAATGACACCAATAATACAAGGAAGTAAAAATTGTATTCCGTACCCAAGTACCATATTAAAAAGTCCATCAAATGCGTCTGCTTTATCTGTGTATCGCTCCATCATAGAGGGAGTTGTCATTAAATAAGTCAGTGGGATAGGGAACATAAAAGCTGATAAGATAATCAGTGGAATAAATTTTTTCCGTTTTAATTTCAAAAATTCACACTTTATTAGTTTAAGCAATTCCCTCGCCTCCCGTCACTCGCTTGAAGTAATCTTCAAGGCTTTCTTCGCAGGTATGCGCTTCTGATACTTCCAAGCCATTTTCTACAAAGGCAGTTACAATTTTTCCTACGGATAAGTCAAGGTTATGCAAGCGTAAGTTATGGTCGTCCTGTATAGAAAAATGGCTTTCGTGGAAAGTACGTTCTAAAATTCTTGCTGCCTGTGCAGTATCAGAAAGAGTAAAACGAATATGTTTACTGCTTTTTTGTTCTAGTTCTGAAAGACTTTCTTCTTCCAATAGTATGCCGTGGTCGATAATTCCAATATCATCAGCCAGTAGCGAAATTTCTGAAAGAATATGACTGGAAATTAAAATTGTTTTTCCTCTTGCGTCACAAAGTTCACGAATAAAAGAACGAACTTCTGCAATTCCAATCGGGTCAAGCCCGTTGATAGGCTCATCTAAAATTAAAAGTTCTGGGTCGTGCATAACAGCAAGTGCAATAGCAAGACGTTGTTTCATACCAAGTGAATATTGAGAAAACAGTTTTTTGTCCTTATAAGGCAGTCCTACTAAATCTAAAGCGTCTTTAATCGCATGGTTGTTTGGCACACCTCGTAAAGCTGCAAAGATACGCAAATTTTCTGTAGCTGTCAGATTAGGGTAAAAACCTGGGGACTCAATCAAGCTACCGATACGGGGTAAGAGTTTCTTTTCATTTTCCTGTAAAGGCTTTCCCCATATTTTAACTTCACCAGAAGTAGGCTTTGTCAATCCAAGAAGCATTTTCATAGTGGTTGTTTTTCCGGCTCCGTTTCTTCCAAGCAGTCCGTAAATTCTTCCTCTCTGTACATGGATATTTAAGTCAGCGACACTCTTTTGTGAGCCGTACTGCTTTGTAAGATTTTTTGTTTCAATGATATAATTTTTGTCCATATTCAAACCTCCTGTTCTGTAAAGTATTTTATCACTCCAATCTTGCATTAACCTTGCCGCAACCTTGCATTAACCTTGCAATTTCAAGTACAGCTTCTGAAAGCAATTAAGGCTCCTGCCATAAAGACAGAAAAGCCTTAATCTACCAAAGGAAAAAGCAAAATAAATTCAGTTCCTTTTCCATGCACACTTTTTGCTGTTATTGTACCATTCATTTTTTCTACGAGTTGGTGAGTAATAGACAGTCCAAGACCACTGCCTTTTTCAGAACGACCTTTATCGCATTTATAAAGTCGCTCAAAAATATGCTTCAAATCTTCTTTTTCAATGCCTATTCCATTATCTGATAATCGGATTTGCATATTTTTTTCCTGCTTTGACAGGATTATTTCTATTTTATCCGCATGACTATGAGAAATTACATTCTGAATAAGATTGTTCAATATTCGCATATAGCCATCCATATCAAGTTTTACATGAAAAGGCTGTTCGGGAATATCAATGTTGTAATCTATTTGCTTATCTTCAAATATGGGTATCCAGTCAATCAAGATATTTCGTGTTAGTTCCGCAGCTTCAATAGTATTTATATCCATAACAAACTCATTAGAATTTAATTTGAACCAGTCAAAAAGAACATCTATATATTCTTTCAAATCGTGAGCTTTGCGGCGGGCAGTTTCAATATAGTCGTCTTTGTCTTTTCCTGTAACAATTCCTTTATGTGCGGCGTCAAGATACCCAATAAGCGTTGTAAGTGGCGTCCGAACATCATGGGAAAGGCTTGTCATAAGCTGCCGATTTGTTTCTTCTGTCTGCCGGATAGCAGATAGCCTTTTCTCATAAGACACAATAATTTCATTGATTTCATAGGCAAGAGGAGCTACCAGTTCATTTGTTGCTGATAAAATCCGCCTGTTTCCATTCCCATTTTTTACATCAGCCAATGCGTCTGTTATTTCTGCTATCTGCTTTTTGACACGCCGGATAACAAGGTAGGAAATAAAAATAGAAAAAAGTGCAATAATGATTGATAGAAAAATAATCGCTTCCATGGAAAATCAAACCTCCTTATTAAAACGATAGCCAATCCCTTTAATAGTCTGAATGTATTTGGGGTTTCCTGAATCAACTTCTAATTTTTTACGAAGCCGGCTGATAATCGCCATAATGTTACTGTCATCATAAAAATATTCTTCCCCCCATACTTCCTCATAAATCTGTTGCTTTGTCAAAATTTTTCCTTGGTGTTTCGCACAGTATAAAAGCAAGTCAAATTCCTTTGGTGGCAGTTCAAATGTTCCGTTTTCCGTAGTAATAGAGCGATTTTCAATGTCTATATGCAATCCGTCAAATTCAAGCTTCTGTGTCATACCGTCTGATTGATTGAAACGGGTATAACGGCGTATAAGAGAAATAATACGGGCTATCAATTCGTCCATATCAAAAGGCTTTGTCAAATAATCATCGGCTCCTGCACGTAAGCCGCATACTTTGGAAGCATTGTCATTTTTAGATGTAAACATCAAAATCGGCAAACTGTTTTCTTTTCTGATTTCTTTCATCGTTTCAAAGCCATCCATACCAGGCATCATAACATCCAATATTACAAGTTGATATTCTTTTTCTTTTAATTTTCGCAAGCCCTCTTTTCCTGTATTACAAAAATCAGCTTCTATATCTTCCGATAAAACACTTCGTTTAATCAGCACACAAAGTTCTTTATCATCATCTATAATTAAAATTCTATTCATAGTGCAGCTCCTTTCCTTGCTTTGTTCTTCCATCAATCGGTTTTTCTGCGTCTTTTGGTATCAGCCACATATACCCAAGTTTTGAAACACCCTGTATGCGGTTCTCTCTGCATAGTATCTGTACACGCCGTTCAGAAATCCCCCATTTCTTCGCTGCTTCGGGGCAAGACATATATTCCATAATAACCCAAGTCCTTTCTGCAAATCATATCAGTATAATTATAGTCGGACATACGAATAATAGCAAGTGCAAGTCTATGAATTATTATGGCTATAAGTAGGAACTGTGTAGACGTATTCAGTGTGAAAGAGGAACAGTAGAATGTATATGGGTGAATAAATATGGCAAAAAGACCAACAGCTAAATATGACTTTAAGGCTTTCGGACAAGCTATCAAAGCAGCGAGAATCGAACGAAAAGAGAGCCGCAAGAAAGTAAGTGATGAAATGTATATCTCACCACGTTATCTTGCTAACATTGAAAATAAAGGGCAACAGCCGAGTTTGCAAATCTTTTATGAGCTTGTAACACGTTATGATATATCTGTAGACCAATTCTTTTTCCCAGATAAATCGGCGGAAAAAGATACACAACGCAGGCAGCTTGATACATTGCTTGATAGTATGAGCGAGAAAGGAATACGGGTAGTCACTGCCACAGCAAAAGAGATAGCCGAAGTCGAAACAGAGGATAGGTGAATGTCCAGAACAGAATTTTAACGAGAAGACACATTGTAATCTTTCAAGAAATACAATGTGTCTTCTGCTGTATATAGCTCTATTTCACAATCTTCCAGTTTTCCCCGTTCTTTTCCAGCACAAGGTCAAACTGCGATACCTGTGTTGTCATGGTCTGGTTATCCAGATATTTCACCGCAAGGGAAGCCGTCACCTGATTTCCGTTTCGGTTATAAACCGGATTCACTAGTTCCGAGAAAATATACTCTTTTCCCACAGGTTTCAGCACGCCCTCATTCACATAATAGGTCAGCTCCTTTGCGGTTGCCGTAGGGTACAGCTTGAAAAAGGTAGTGAGAAATTCGTTGATTTCCTCTGTGGTGATGGAATCCACCGTACCGTCACTTTGTACCGCTTTTGGGGTGTAGCCGGATTTTACGGGAACGCTGGTGATGGTAGGGTTCTGGATAATCGTCAGGTTTCCAGAGCCGTCCACATAGACTGTCACCTGATAAGCGGAACGGACAGTTTTACCGGATTCTCCCTCTGTGATATGCTGTTCCACCGTATAGGTCACTTGATAATGCTGCTCCTTTTCTTCTGTGATTTCCCATATCTGAAAATCAGTCAGGGCAGACGATACTGGGATGTCTTTTCGGACAGTATCTACATTCAGGGCTTGCAGCTCTCCGGTGAGATAGCCTTTTAAAGCATTTGTCCGGTTATCAATGGAAGCGGCGGACTGTTCCCATGAATAGTAAACTTCTGCGAAATTCTTCACAAAATTCTCTATCTTGTGGGTGTCGAGGATTTGTTCCTCAATTACTTTGGTTTCATGGACAGTATGAATGTCTATCGCCGTGAAATTCTTATAGACGGCAAACAGGAAGCTCACTGCCAGCAGCACCCACAGGGCAATCACGGTTTTTTTGTGGGTATTGACTTTGTAAACTTTCAGTTTCTTTTCTTTCTGCTTTTTCTGGTTATCCTCTTTTCTAATCTGAATCATATCGGTTCATCCTTTCTTATTTTTTGATTCGTCCGGCTCCGGCAAGGTGCTGTTGCCAGTAGGAGCCTGTCAGGTTTGCATAACCAATGGGATTTCCGGCATGGTACATCCGGTTATTTCCCACATACAGTCCCACATGGGTGATGTAGGTTCCGGCGTTGTAGGTAGAGTGGAAAAAGACCAAATCCCCTGCTTTTGCTTCGGACAGGGGGATGTGCTGCGTTACATTGTACTGTTCCTGTGCTGTCCGTGGCAGGGCGATTCCTGCCTTGCCATAGCACCACTGCACCAGTCCCGAACAGTCAAAGGAAGTGGAGGGGGAATCGCCCCCATACACATATGTCCAGCCCTCATACTTTAAGGCTTCCTCCATGATAGCCTGCACCGTTTCATCATCAAACTGTGCCACGGTCAGGTATTGCGATACCAAGAGGACATAGAACATATTTCCGTAGGAATACCGCCAGCCTCCGTTTTTCTCTACCGCAATAGGGTTGGTGTAGGTGACTTTCTTTCCGCCGGATTTGTCCATTGCGAAGCTCTCTGCCAGTTCAAAAGTGTATTTTTTTCCACGCCCTGCCACATAGTCTAGGAAGCCGCCGCCGTAGTTGTAGGACTGAATCACACTGTTTAAGTCACAGCCCTTTGTTTCTGCCGCTGCGAGCAGTTCCGAGAAATATTTGCAGCCCTGTTTGATGGATTCCTCTGTACTAAGGGAGTTTGGGGGAAGCCCCAGAGATTCCGAGGACTGCATAACGTCTTCCAGTGTGCCGCCGGATTCCACCTGAATGATGGCGAGCAGCACATTTAAGTATTCCTCTATGCCATATTCCCTTGCATACTTTTCCAGCATAGGTTTATGGGCGAGGACTTCCTGTGATACGCTCACGCCCCCATAGATAAGATTTCCGCCGCTTCCTCCGTCTTCCTCATCCGAGAAGACAATCACCACCAAAAGGAGCAGGGAGAACATCATCACGAACACGCCGGAACAGGCAAAGAAAAGGTGTCTTAATTTCATGGTTTCTCCCCTTTCTTTTGTTTGGCAGCCGCTTTTACCGTTTTTGTCCACTCCTTTCTGGCGGTGGTACGCCGGATGGTAAAGTTTGATTCTTTTACCGCAGGGGCAGCCCGTTTTCTTTCCGGTATCACAGGAGCCGTATCGTTCTGGACAGGTCTTGCCGGACGGGGAGCAGCAGGTGTAGTAGTTGTCTTTTGGCTTTCCTCTGGTTTGTCTGGGGAAGCCGGAGGGACTATCTGGCGTTCTGTCCTTGCAGACGGTATCTGTTCATGGTGGATGGAAGCTGCCTTTACTACCGGAACCGAAGCCCGTTCTGCCACAGTTCCTCCATAAGGAACCTGTCCCCGTTCCCTGATGGATGGGGAAACTGGCTGCATGGCTGGTTTTCCTGCATGAATGGTATGGTTTCGGAAATCTTCCGGCTGCTTTGCAGTAACAGGGCGTTCATGGACAGGAGCCGCCCCTTTGGGGGATTCGGAAGTTCTTTGTTGCGGCTGTTTTGCCTGTTCCAGTTCCGCCCTGCGTTCTGCAATGGTCTGTCTGCGGCTTTCTGCCTGTGCGTTCCGCTGTTCCGCTCTGGCAGTTCGGGTCTGGGTCACGCTGGAAGTAAAATCCCGTACTCCCTCTGATACCTGTGTTTTCCCGTGGTAAAGGGCGTACTTTGCATTGACAGGCAAATCCTTTGCCTGCTCCCGAAGCTGTCCGGCAGTATCGGCTATCTTATCTTTGGTATCTGCCACCGCACCTACCGCAGAGCCAGCCCGTTTCCATGCAGATTCCTTTTCCGGTGCTGCCTGCCCGTCTGGTCTGCTGTGGTCTGCCTGTGTCCGTTTGGAAGAACTAGATGTTGAAGCAGTTCTCTGGTCTGAGCCAGCCTGTTTTCCTGCGTGGTATGCAGCCGTACCAGCCCCAAGAGCTGCCACAGAACGTCCCAACTTATGCTGTAAACGGTGCATATGGGCGTGCATGAGCATACGGGGTCTTCGCATGATACGGCTTCCCATGCTTTGGGAATCCCCACTCTGTAAGGAGAACATCCCCATCAAATCCCCCAGCTTGAAATAAATTCCGGCAAAGGTCACTATCTGCAAGAACGCCGTCAGGAAGAACGGATATTCCCCAGACAGGTTGTAGAGCATGGTGGAAATACTGAACGCTACCGTGATAATCAGGGTGATTCCGGCTCTGGTAAGGATGGTATTGAACAGTTTCGTAATGGCACGTTTGGACATCCCCTCAAAAGAGGGAACCATGCTGAGGAGAAAGCTCACAGGCAGGAACATGGCGTAAATGATAAAAAGCACCTGTGAAAAAATCATTATTCCCGTGAGCAGGAATACAAAAACGGAGATACCGATATTGAACATGAACAGGAAGAAGACGGTTCCCAAGCGGTTAATGGTCTTTGTGATGGTAAGGTTGGTATTTTCCCTGTCTTCGATTTCCTCCACCACGATTTCTTCCCTGTCCTGCCCGTTGTTTTTGTCTGGGCTGGTTGAGAGCAGGCGTTCCACACGGTCAGCCCCAAGGCTCTCCACATCCGAGTTGCCGTATTGCAGCAGGAGCCACGGCTGCTTGACCTGTATGGAAAACAGGCTGTCCCGTATCAAATCCACGCTGTCTTTTCCTTGACTTTCCGAGTTCGGCAGCACAATCTTTGTGCCAAGGGTCAGGCTGGCATTGCTGATGTCTGCGGAAAATTCATTGATTTTCCCGATATAATCAGGAGCATAAGCGATAAAGGCAGCGGACAGCACGAACACCACCACGAAATTCACAACGGCATGGATGGCTTTTGTGGTTTCCCGTTTGATAAGCCCTGTGTAGGCAACGTAAATCCCCACCACCAGAATGAGAATCAGCAGGAACCCGATATAAAATCCCTCCGAGGACAAGCCGCCTGTGGTGACGCCTGCCAAGGTCTGCATATTTTTTCCAATGGAATCCGCCGTAGAGGAAATGAAATCCAGCGAGTAGGCTTCCTGAATCAGATACCCCGTGGCGTTGGAAAGGTACAGGCTGATTGTCCAGATAAAATTTGTGATGGCATACAGCCCGTACATCACCTGTTTTCCGATACCGTCCAGCCAGTTCCACGGGAGCCAGTCCCATCCGCTGTCCACATAAAAATCAAGCTGGTAGTTGTCCAGAGGGTATTTGCTGTATTCGTTGGCAGCGTCCACCGTATCATCCACCAGTCCGGCAGCGTGGGCGGCTGTGCCGAAGACTGCAAGCAGCAGGAGGATGAGCAGGAGTGCCAGAAGCACCCTGCCAATCACTTTTCCTGCCATCTTCCAAGACAAGCCCTTTTTTGTGTGATAGGGAACTGGGAATTGCTGTCGGTTGAAAGTTCTATGTATCACCATCATTCCACCTCTTTTCTTACGGGCGGTCTGGTATCAAAGGCATGGAACAGGTCTTCAAAGATAGGATGGAACTGTATCACGCCCACACGCCCGTACAAATCACTGATAAGGCACTGTCCGTTTTCCAAGTCACGGAGCCGCTTCTGGTTGTTTTCATCTTCGGAATCCACCCCGAAAAAGGCGAGGGTCTTCTTGATTTCGTTGATGTCCGTGGAACGGAACGCAAATTTCAAGCCCAGATTGTTTTTCAGCTTTTCATCCAGCAAATCGTCCGTGTTCTGGGTGACAAAATAAACGCCTGCGTTCATGGCACGTCCGGCACGAACCAGCTTCATGGAGAGGGTCTTGCCCTGTGCCACCTGTAGGAAGCTCCATGCTTCGTCCAAATCCACAATCTTAAACACGCTGCGGTCTGTATGGATGAAGTCGAGGGCAAAGGTACTGATTACAATGAGCATTGCTACGGAAAGCAATTCCATTGTGGTGTATTCTTCAAACGAGGTTTCCTTATCCGGCAGCACCAAATCCGCCACCTGAATGATGTTGAGCTGCTTTTCAAGGCTGATGGACTGTGTGACATCCCCATCCGAAAAGAGCAGGTGTGCAAAGTCATAGTCCGTAAAGGATTCGATATGGTCGGCTATGCTGGTGCTGATGGTGGTTCCCTCCGCCCGAAGTTCCTCAATCACCTTGAAAAGCCCCCGTTCCTCACTGTTTGTCACCGCACGGATGGCTTTCCGAAGAACAGGGAATTTCTCCCCGTCACGGCTGGAAATGCCTGTTAAAAAGGTCAGGATGTCGATTGCCAGTGATTCGGAATCCTTTGGGTTCTCCATAATCACATACGGGTCGAGTAAGCCCCTGTTCTGTTCCTCTGAGGTCAGGTTTACGATATTGATTTCATGGGCGATTACCGGCAGGGTTTCTTTCCAGCGTCCCCGTTCCGCTTTCGGGTCAACAATGAGTGCCTGTGCCCCAAATAATACGGAATAATAGACTATCATGTTGTTGCTGAATGATTTTCCGCCGCCGAGGGAGCCGACAAAAGCGGCAGCAAGGGCGTTGGTGACGGAGCCTTTTACCCCTTGACTGGCAAGGGCAGGCTTTAAGTACACATTTCTTCCTGTATCAAGGCTGTACCCAATATAAATACCCTCCGGTTCCCCCAACATCTGGGTTGCCCCAAATCCAAGACCAGCGAGGAAGTCGCTGGTGACATACTGGATGTAATCGTTCAGATACCGTTTGCTGGCAGGGAGAAATTCCCCATGCAGCCCCAGCATATCCCCAAAGGGGCGAACCAGCTTCACGTTCAAATCATCATAGAAATCTTTCACCTCATTGCAGCGGCGTTTCAGTTCTTCCAAGTCGGGAGCCGTCACACGCACTACATAGGACAGCTTGTACATGGATTCCTTGCTCTGGTCTAAGGTGGATTCCAGCTCATTCACGCTGTCTAAAGCGTCCACCACGTTTGTGCTGGTTTCACTGTCATTCTGCCATGCGTGGTTGTCCAAATCTTTCAGCTCTTTTTTCTTGTTCCGCACCGTGGAGAGGGCTTTCCGGTTTGTCACAATCTCCACATTCATAGAGGTATCAATGGGAAAGGTAAATTGCTGCTGCTGATAGTAAAAGATTTCCGAGGATGGGAAGTCCAGTTCCCCCACAATGCTGTTGATGGTGAAGTAGGCGGCATAGACCGTCCCGTCTTCCTGTTCGATTTTCAGATACCGCTGGTTTTCCTCTATCAGACAACGGGTGGGTTTGATGAGGTCATAGTATTTCACCAGCGTTTCCTCCTGAAACCGCTTTTTCGGCAGGTAATACTCATAATCTTCGTAGGCGGTTCCGGTCTGCCCGTATAAATGCTCAATCAGATAGCCAAAATCGTCCTTGTTAAGCCGCCGGACTTTGAAGCGGCGTGAGATTTTACTCTCCAACAGTTTTTCCATCTTCTGAAACCGCCAGATTTCCTCATTGCTCATGGAAACAAAATCCCCCATGAGCTTGTGGTTGACTTCATGGAGAAAATCGGAAACAGCGGTCTTTGCTTCCCTGCCAAACTGCTTCATGGTGACTTCCTGCTCATTGACAAGCAGCTTGAAGCCGATAAAAAAGCGGTAGTCCACCTGATTTTCCCCTATCATGGAAATCAGGGCTTCGGTCTGTGCGTCAATCTTTGCACAGGCAACGTCCTTTAGCTTGCCTGTCACTTCCTGTTTGGAGCGTTCCTGTGCCGCCCGTATGCTGGATTCGGTGCTGATTTGCAGGGCGTGAATCTTCCCGTCCCTGTTCTGGGCGATAAGCTGCCGGAACGAATCGTGTACCTGATATTTCTGTTCAGGGCTTAAAAAGGAATAGTTGTAGGGAAGCAGCTCATAGTAAGCGAAGCACTCCCCGTCATGGTTGAACACAAGGTTATTTTCGATATACTTAATCGGATATGCCATAAATATCACTCCTTACTGCCGTGATGGGCTGTGCCGGATATTCCTTTTCCAGCTTCACGGGCTTTCCTGCATAGGTCAGTTTCGGGCGTACCAGATATGCCAGTACGGATTTCAGGAAGCCGTAAGGCTTCTTCCCGTCAAAGGTCTTCTGGCACATGAACCAAGTGAGGGCAAAGGGTACGCCGAAATATTTCAAAAATGCCCCGTCAATAAACGAAAGGGGAGGGAGGTTCCCCAAGAGCATAACTGCAAACACCGATACCACGAACCACGCCATCTGTGTGAACGTGATGGGGAATGGCAGCTTAAAATCATTGATGGAATAGAGTACCTTTTCCACCGACCAGATACTGGTATAGCTTCGTATTTTTTTCATGTTGTCCGTCCTTTCTAAAAAATGGGGACAGCAAACGAGCCGCCCCTGAATCAAAAAATCCGCCTGTATTTCCTGAAAGAGATACAGACGGGTCTACCGTAAGATTTCATATACGCCGTGGTTTGTGGCAACAAAGGTTCCCTCCAATTCCATGTCACGCCCATAGGCGGCGTAGTCGATATAGTTTTGTAAGTGTGCCGGAAGTTCCCCAAGTTGTCCGCTTTCTTCCAGATAGCAGCGAGCCACATCCGCCATATCGTCACAGCCGGAATGGCAGATAATATCGTCTTCATGCTCACAGAGTTCTTCGATACTGCCAAAATAGGATTGCAGCTCTGATAGTTCCTCCTGAATGTACTCCGGTAAGTCCTCCACCATTTCACACAGGCGGTTGACTTCCTCAATCGGGGTATATTCGTCAATCTCAAAGGGCAGCTCATAGTCATGGATGGCGTATTCCTCATATTCATCATTCAAACCGATACGTTCCTTGACTTCCTCGAAGTCCACAGGCGGCGTGAACCATGCCCCTACCAGTTCGCCCTCATTGTATTTTCCTAAGTTGGCAATATAAATCCGCATTTCTTCCAAGTTCCTCCACCTCCTTTTAGCGGTAATAAAAGATACCATTGTCCGTAAACAGGTAGTTTTCGCTGGTTTCAAGCTCCCGACCAATGGCAGCGTAGTCGATATGGTTCAACAGGTCTGGATGTACTTCTCCAAATATCTGTACCTCCTGCACCAGATAATGGGCGAGAGCTTCCCCGTCCTGCACCGGATAGCAGCGTATCTGGTCTTTGTGGTCGATAAATTCTGTAAAGCTGGAAAACCACCGTTTTTGTACCACATCCATTTCATAATAGAGGGGCGTTCCCTGCATTTCCTGTACCATCCGGCAAAGGGCGTTGATTTCCCAGAGCCTTGTGTTGCCCTCCAATGGAAACGGCAGCTCATAGTCTTCAATTTCGATTTCTTCCTCACTCTGAACGCCAAGACGTTCCCTGATTTCTTCAAAATCCACAGGACAGGAAAACCATGCCCCAGGATATTCCTCAAAATCTTCATGGTAAAACCGTGTGGTGTTCAGAATGTAGATTTTCATTTCCTCAATCTGTATCACGTCCTTTCTCTGTCAGGTTTTTGGGGAGTTACGCTCCCCAATCCCCTAGTGGACTTCCACCATAAAGCAATCAGAGCTTGCTCCATAGCGGAAGTGTAACAAGGGTTTCCTATGCACCGATAATCTTATTGAACAGTTCCAGTAAGATGTCCTTTACACCGTCCGCATTGAAGACCAGACCAACCGCTACAAGGGACACCACCAGAAAGCCGATAAGTTTGGAAAATTCCCTCTTAAATCCGAGGTACAGTCCAATCACCACGATTGCCAGCAGCACAAGGGACTGGGCGTTGGATAAAAACCAGTTGTAAAGATTCTGTCCGAAATTCATAAAAGCTCCTTTCTTTCCTGTAAGAGTTCTTAGGTTCCAAGATTGCCGCCGTTAAACCACTACCTCCTTTGCAGCGGCGGCTTGCTGCTTCAGGATTTTTTCGTGCTTCTCCGTCAGTTTTGCATGGGTGATGATGTCATGGACAATCTGGGTGTGGTTCATCTTATCCAGACGGAGAGCCAGCTTTAACGTGGGGGCTACCTGATGGGAGAGCCAGTGCAGGGTACGTTCAAAGGAATAGGGTTCCGGTTTGGTTGTCAGTTTCAGGCTTCCCCTATGTTCCCCTATAAACCACGCCCATTCCTCACTGATACGCCAGTCAGAACGGGGCTTCGTATCGTCCCTGTCCACGAACCGGACATAGCGGTTGATGATTTGAAAGGCTGTCCGTTCTGGATTGTCATGTTCTAACAGGTCACGGATGGCGTAAAAGGCACGCTCATTTTTCAGCCGGATTTCAAAGCGGTTCTTTACCTCTGCGTCCGCAATGGGAATATCATGCTTTTTGTACTGCTCATAGTCTTTTTCATAAATGCAGAAGTACACCTCACTTTGGAGGGAGCCGATATACAGGGTGTTCCCCATACATTCTTTTTCTTCACGCCGTACCAGTTCGCCGCTGCGGTAGCTTTTGAAGCTGCGAAAAACCGAGATACATTCTTCATTCCGGCACTTCTCTGTCAGATGGGGAATGTTCAGGATTCCCGTTTTGTCATTGATGGCGAGGTCAAGCCGTTTCATCACGCCGTCCTCCATGAGAACGGCCATAAAAAATTCATACCAGCTCCGTTCCTGTGCCAGCAGATAGCTTTCAAACTGGCGGCAGCCACGCCCTTTCAGTTCCAGCAGCACCCCTTTTTCCAGTTCCGGCGATACCAGAACGAAAATATCCCCCAGATAGTAATGCTCTGTGTAAGAATAGAAGCCGTAGTCTTCATGGATAAAGTAAGGGAGTTTTAGCCGCAGCACGTCTTCCACGATATGCTTCACATCCGTAGTGGGGAAGCGAATCCGCACATAGTCAAAGAGCATTTCAAGGGGATTGTCTGGATTGAAGCGTTCCAGAGCTTCCGTGATGGTTTCCTGTAATGCTTTGGATGGGTGAGCCTTGCCCGTTTCAATATCGCTCAGGTACGGACGGGTGATTCCGGCAGCTAGGGCAAGTTTTTGTTGTGAGATACCGTAAACTTCCCGTTTTTCTTTGATGTCCCGTACCCATGTTTCTTCATTCAGTGAAAATCCCTCCTGTCTAAAAAAGCGTATGTCAACTTTCAGAGCCTTGTTGACACACGCCGGATATGGGAAAATCCCTTGTGTACCGTGGGATTCTGCCCTGTTGTTTGATTGTTGCCTGTCGATTTGTACCCCTCTGTTAGATACGAGGGGTTTATGCTGGCGTGCCTTGCGGCACACCAGCCACAGCAGGTCAGTCCGTTTCTGCGGCTTTCGCTTCGCACGCCGCCTGCACTCCCTGCCTGCTGTCTGTCAGCTTTTTAATTTCTTTGAGGAAATCGTGTCCTTTTGGTACAAGGGGCGTGTAAAACTCCGAGATAACGCTGGTTCCCACATCCACATAGCCACGCCCTTTTATCTGCTTTAGAAAGAAGTCCTTTGTGGTTTCCCCGAACATCATCCCATAGCCCATTTCCGACATCCGCCCCAGAGCCACACGAAAATTAAACTGGTCACGGATTCCATCCCCCAGATACTTTGCGTCCGGACGCTGGCAGGCGAGAATCAGGAAGAAGCCTGCCTGCCGCCCAAGCATAACGATTTGTTTTAGTTTGTTGAGGACAGCGGCGTTTTCCTTTGTGCCGAGCATTTCCATAAATGCCACATATTCATCAAAGATAAGGAAATTTGCCGGAAGCCCCAGATAAGCGTAATTTTCCCCTGTCCGGTAATTCTCCATGAGCTTCATGTCTTCGCTGCGTTTCATCATTTCTTCATAGAAACGGTCAATACAGGCGAGCATATCTTCCTTTTTGTAGTACACCTCCGGCATAACCGCCTGTAAATCCGCAAGGTCGGCGTTCTTCGGGTCTAACACGAATAAGACGGCGTTGGTGCGGAGCAGGGCTTCCATGAGGGTCAGGATAAAATAAGTCTTTCCGCCGCCGGTTCCTCCGGCAATGAGCATATGGGGGAGCTTGTCATACTCCCACCAGACATTTTCCATAAGACGGAGCCTGCCGTCCTTTGCCTGTACATCCTCAATGGAAATACGGTTGGCAATGGTATCATAAAGCAGGGTGTACTCCACATAGGAATCCTTTAATTCCTTATCCGTCAGCTCACAGTACAAGCCGCTTTCCAGCTTTTTTTCCAAGTGTAAGAGCTGCTCCTGATATTTCCCCAAGGTGATTTCCACACGGATATGGAGCAAGCCCTGTTTCATCCGGTAGTAGATTTTGGGAAAATAAGTGATGGTTTCTTTGGAACGGCTGGAAGACAAGTCCTTGAAAAAAGCGTCTTCCTTTCTCTGCTCCGATTCATACCACTTGTTTTCCAACACCATCCTTGCCAGCTTTTGGCGGTGGATGAGCTGCTTTACTTCATCCCTGCGGTATCGCCAGAACAGAAGAACTGCTGTAAGACACACCAGCCCTGCCACGCCCATGCTGAATAACAGGTAAGGGATATTTATGTCCTGTGCTATCTGGGAAAGAGACACTTCCTGCCAGTTGGTTCCGGCAATTTGCCGGATATGAAACAGCAGGACAACCAGCAGGAAGACAGGGAACAGGGTGGCAAGGGCAGTATGGAACACAAGGTCTTTATCCGTGGGACGGATACGTTTTCCACGGGGGAAAAGCTGCTTCATGGGAATAATCCTCCTTTCGCTTTCTTCTTATATTCCTGTTATTTTACAGGGGGAGCGTCTTTCTTCGGCGGCTGAGGATTCATGGCAGCCCCTTTTTTCAGGACAATATCATCCGCCTTGATGTACCAGTCCACCTCTGCCCCCTGAAAGGTAGCCGTTGCCACGGTGTCTGCCACAGGATTGATGATTTCCACCTCTGCATTGTAATCAAATTCCTTTAATGGCACGCTGGCAGGAATGGAAACCTGAATCATACGCCCCTGTCCTCTGGATTTTAAGTCATAGGTACGCTCCTTGATTTCTTCTGATACCGAGCCGTCTTCATTCTGGAGGTGAACCTCACGGCGGAGGGCAGAAAATTTCAATGCCCCGAAAGTTGCTTCCTTGTCAATCACGATTCCGTTTGCTAATCTCATAGTCTGATGTCCTCCTTTTCCTTACGCTTTTACCATATCGTCAGCGTACAAAATGTAGTTGGTAAAGCCCCTTGTGCCGATTTTATAACCCTCTGCGGTGATACGGGGATTGACGAGCTTTACACGTTCCTCAAAACCAAAATGCTTCTCTCCGGCTTCGGCAGGGAGGATAACCACAATATCATCCGCCCTCTGTACGTCTGAATAAAGGTTGAAACTACGAGAGAGTACCGCCATACGTCCATTGATTCTTTTTTGTTCTGTTTTGTCTTCTCCGGCGAACTCCAAGTTGCCGAATGTTTTTTCCATGTTGGGGATAACGAATTTTAATTCCATATAGATGTACCTGTCCTTTCTGAATGTTGTGTTTGATGGTTAGTTTCGGGTTCTGGTTTGAAAGTCGGAGGGGAACGCTCCGGCGGTGGTGATTTCTTCGTGGTATCACGTCCTTTCTGGTTTTAGGGTAAAAAAATAGACGCTCATTTCTGAACGTCTGAATTGATACACTGGAAAGGCGGAATATCTGCTTTACCCTCTATATTTTTGTATATGTTGTACTTACAAGGTCGTGCCAGAACAAAAGGCAAGAACTACCTATGACAATATTTTGAGACTTGTTGACGATCCGGATGTGAGAGATGTTATAAAATTCCTGCGCGAGCGCGAGGTGGTACATTATCAGCGTTTCGGCGAGGGTCTCAGAATTGCGACGGACAAAATGAACGAGAAAAATTTCTACGCCTTTAATCCGAGCTTTGATACGGTATGTAACAAAAAAACGCGCTGATTTTGCTTGTTAACGCTCTGCCTTGGAGCGGATTTTCTGCAAATGGTGCGGTCACGTTCGTAAAAAAATAAAGCAAAGACCGTTCCTAATCAGGGACGGTCTTTAATATGTACATAAATATGGACATTTGTTGCATCTTGACACAATATGCGGTTTACACCCGTTATTTTTTATGATAAAATGACAATAGTGCAGTCTTTAATTTGTGCGGCACTGTGGTGATGACATTTCAGGCTTAATCCGGGAAAAATAAAAAGACCTGCAAAAGCAGGTCTCAACTCACACACTGTGATGGTTTGAGAGTAGTGTAATTTCATAATGTGCTATGATACCAACGCTTTGAGTAACGGCAACTCAAAGCTGTTTATATCGAGTAAAAATACGAAATTGGGGGCAATAAATTGAATACAGACAATTTACATAAACTGATAAACAGATATACGGATGATTACTATACGGTAAACAATTCAGAGCATGACGAAGTGTTTAAATGGGCTGCGATTAAGCAATTTCGCGATGTCTGGTTCTCTGATAAGTATAAGAATATACCGTTTGCCCGAAAGTTTAACGATGCTAAAAAGCAATGCTCAATATTGATAGATAACAAGCAGGTTTCTCCGACAAACGGGATTGTAAAAATGGCTGAGGCAACACCGAATGAAGTTGAAAGCCTTTTTGAAAACGTGCTGTTTTCGAATTCTACTGACCCGAAAACAATTCAAAACAATATGGACAAGTTCCTTGAGGAAATCGAAATAATAAGACAAAGGTATTTTCCGCAATGCTGGAAATACAAGCAAGACCGACACGCGGTATCGTGTTATCTGTATTTTTATGCTCCGGAAATCAATTACATCTATCGTTACAGAGAAGCTGAAGAATTTGCCAAATACACAGAATTCGGATTTGATTTGGGCAGCGGTGAGAGCTTTTCTTTGCCAAACTACTATAAGCTGTGCGATATAATCGTCGATGCATTAAAAGAGCATGAGGATTTAATATCCAAATACAAAAAGCTGATTAAGGATAACGATAAATACTATTATGACAAGAGCTTACATTTGCTTGCTTTTGATTTGATTTACTGTTGCAAAACATATAATTTTTATTCAGGCTTAGAACATAAGCCTAAAAAAGACAGTATTAAAGAGTATAAGCTTGAGCAGCTTCTCGAAAAAGAGGAGAGGGATTACGAAGAAAAAATTGATAACTTGCGCAATCAAATTTATAAAATTGAATCACAAATGGAAGAATACGGAGATATTTCAATTCTCAATGTTGAAGTAAATCATAAAATCTACGGTGTGGGAACGGTTGTTTCTCAAAATGTTAATAAAATTACAGTCGTTTTTCCCGACGCCGAAAAGAAATTGAATTTTGTAATAAACAAAAAGTACAGTATGCGTCCGACTTTTCTTGATGACGATGAGATTGTTGAGGCGTTTACACAATATGATTTATTAAACGAGAAAAAGAAGTCCTTGCTACGGGAATTATCCCATTTGGAAAAGAAATGATGATTTTAAGTCAACGCTGCCAAAAGCAACGCGATTGTGTAATATCATACGGTGCTTGCCGATTGTGAGATTGTGAATACAGATATGAAGAAGAAAAACATTGCAATGACCGGGAATTTTATAGTGATGGTATTGCTGATTCTCGGAGTGGCCGCATATTACATATTAAAATGGGCTTTTAAGCTGTTGTGCCTGATAACGGCGGTGATCGTAAGGGCTGTGGGGAATGCTGTCAAAAAGCACAGGAGAAAGAAAGCCAAAAAGGACATTACCGACGTCCCGTTTGTCGATACCGAATTAAATATCGAAGAGACTTCAACAGCTCCGGCGGAAGTGAGCAGGGAGAAATTAGGCTTATTTGATAAGAGAATTTATGACGGCTTATTTCGCCCCTTGATACGAGAACGCGGAGAAGCATATTGCTCCGACGGCAAAATCAGAGACCTTAAAAAAACGGGGACTCATTATTCCTGTATTGTAAAAGGTACCGCCGACTATAACGTTGAGCTTTCATTCGGAGACAATGACAAAATAGCAAGTATGAGCTGCACATGCCCCTATTATACTGAGAGAAAGCAAAACTGTAAGCACATATATGCACTTTTGTATAAGGTGAAATGCGGCGAAAACAAGCAAAAAATTATTGCGGAGATAAACCGGCAGATAAAAGGCTGTAAAACAATGATTAAAAATGCGGAATGTTATTTAGAAAAAAATAAGCAGCATTTTCCGCCTTCGACTGTTAAGGAATTTAAACGCTATTCAAGGCTGTATAGCCTAAACGTGCAAGATTACGAAAAAATCCGCTTGGGGAATTTATCGGAGGAAATACTGCTGCGCCGTCTTAGTAGCTTATTTGCCGTTTCCTTTGAATTAAGGCAGAAAATTAAGCGCACATTAAGCGAAGAAATCGCCGAATCCGATACGGTTGCTCCCGAAGTCTGCGAATTAAGCGAGAACAGAGACGGGCTTATGACCGGGATTGCGGATCTTATGGTCTTTGATGAGCTGGTGACGGATTGTTCCGATGAAAAAGATAACTCCTACGATGAAAAGCTTGAAGCGGAAATGAATTCTTATTGCTTGGAGGATTGGCAAAAGGATTTGGTCAGAAACGGCAGCTATGATGTCTGGAACTTTGATGAGGAGGAGCTGGAGGAGGACGATTACTATTTTGAGGAGGACGATTACTATTCGGAGGATGACGAATAAAAGCCCTTGAGCAGAGCATCATTCTCTCTCGGCATATATATTATGTTTCAGCCGTTATTGACTTAGCGGCGAAAGTGTGTTATATTACATACCGATAAAACAACGTATGGATTTTTCCGGTCTTAAAAAGATGTGTTTTCGCCATGCAATTATTCGATTTTTGAGTAATTGCGTGGCGTTTTTAATTGAGAAAATACGCTCGGATTCGAAAGGCAGATGTATTTGTATGAACGAAAAATTTATGAAAGAAAAGCCTGTTTTTCCGCTTATTATGTCTATGGCCACTCCCATGGTAATATCAATGCTCGTCAATTCGCTTTATAATATAGTGGACAGCTTTTTTGTCGCCAAAATAGGCGAGGACGCAATAACAGCTTTGTCGCTTGTCTATCCGGTGCAAAATCTTGTCAATGCGCTTGCAATAGGCTTCGGCGTGGGACTTAATGCCGTTATCGCATTTCACCTCGGCGCAGGTGAAAAAGAGGCAGCCGATACCGCCGCCACACACGGATTTTTGTTCTCAATACTCCACGGCATTATCGCCGCCGCAGTCAGCATTCCGATTATGCGCCCATTCCTTAAAATGTTCACACAGTCCGAAAACGTAATTTCGCTCGGAGTGCGCTATTCAACAATAGTTTTTTCGTTTTCGATTGTAATTATGATAAGCCTTGCATACGAAAAAATCTTCCAAGCTGTCGGCAGAATGAATGCCTCCATGGCAGGACTTATGACGGGCTGTATTGTAAACATCATACTAGACCCACTTTTGATATTCGGTATAGGCCCATTTCCGAAAATGGGAATTGACGGTGCCGCCCTCGCAACAGGCATAGGGCAGGTTAGTACCCTTTTGCTGTATGTAGTTTTGTACGCCGTGAAAAAACCGAGTGTAACCATAAACCGCAGGTATTTAAAACGCAATAAGGCTATAGACCGTAAACTGTACTTTGTGGGTATCCCGGCGGCAATAAATCTTGCGCTGCCGTCACTTCTTGTGTCAAGCCTTAATGCAATGCTTGCTTCGTTTTCACAGATATATGTTGTTGTGCTCGGTGTCTACTATAAGCTTCAGACATTCTTATACCTCCCCGCTAACGGTATAGTGCAGGGAATGCGACCGATAATCGGTTATAATTACGGTGCCGCCGAGCATAAAAGAGTAAAAAAAATTTATGATATAACTCTTGTGCTGACGGCAGGCATAATGCTATTCGGTACTGTGCTGTGCCTTGCGCTGCCGCATAAGCTGATAGGAATGTTCACCGATAATCCCGAAACGATAGACGCAGGCAAAAAGGCACTCAGAATAATCAGTGCCGGGTTTGTTGTTTCGTCAATTTCCGTAACGTCATCCGGAGCTCTTGAGGGACTCGGCAAGGGCGTTGAATCTCTCATAATATCACTTTGCAGGTATGCAGTAATAATAATCCCGACAGCTTTTGTATTAACACGGATATTCGGCGCTGACGGTGTTTGGAATGCCTTTTGGATAGCAGAAGCCGTGTCGGCCGTAATTTCCGCCGTTGTTTATAAAAAGGCGGTCGGTAATAAGCTGAATTCACACAGAGCTGAAAACAACTTTTAATTTGTATATATTGCTTAAAATAATTGACACCGCTCTCGTTGTGGCATATAATTTGCACATAATGATGTATGTAAGGTTTTGGAAGTTTTCCGAGATTTTCATTACTGTGATTTATGCGATAACGTAAGGGGCGATAAAATGAATACGGTAAAATTAAAAACAGAGTGCGGAGATATCGTCGGGCTCGATAACGGCAGCTATGTTGAGTTTCGCGGCATAAAGTATGCCGACGCGGGCAGGTGGGAGTATCCGGTCGTTACCGATAGGTGGGACGGCGTATATGATGCGACCGCTTTCGGCGATTGCTGCTACCAGCACCGCGGTTTTGAGGACGACGCAAAGGTTAACCCGTTTTATCACAGGGAATTCAGGCGTGGTATGAGCTTTACATACAGCGAGGATTGTCAATATCTCAATATCAGCGCGCCAAAAAATGCAAAAAAATGTCCCGTTTTGCTGTATATACACGGCGGTTCTTTTACGGGCGGCAGCTCAAACGAGGGGCATATCAGCGGTAAGGCATATGCCGAAAATGACATTGTTTTTGTCTCTGTGAATTACCGTCTCGGACCGTACGGCTTTTGTTCTCACCCCGATGTCGCCGATGAAAACGGAGTATGCGGTAATTTCGGCCTTTTTGACCAAGCTGCGGCACTTAAATGGATAAAAAACAACATTTCTTCCTTCGGCGGAGATCCCGAAAGAATAACCCTTTTGGGGCAGAGCGCAGGAGCCATGAGCGTAGATGTGCTTCTGTCAAGTCCGCTTACAAGGGATATGGTGTCGGGTGCCGTTATGTTGAGCGGAGCCGCGCTTCAACGAGTTTTGTCACGCCCGCTGTCGCCGCAAAAAATGAAAAAATTCTGGGACGAAATAATCAAAAATGCCGGTAAAGCAAGCCTTTCCGAGCTTAGAGATACGGATGCGAAAACCCTTTACTATGCATGGCTTAAGGCGTGCCGCGACGAGGGAATTAAAAGCACACTCTCTTACACGCTTCCGTGCGATGACGGAAAGCTTCTTACGAAAGATACATTTAACATAAAAACAATAAGCGCAATGCCGAAAATACTCGGCGTTACAACGGCAGATATGATACCGATAGTTTTAAAGCTGCTTGTGAAAAAGTGGGTACGAAACGATAAGGGCAGTAAATGCTTTGTCTATCTTTTTGCGCGCAATTTGCCGGGCGATAACTGCGGTGCATGGCATTCGAGTGACTTGCCGTATGTGTTTGCAACTCTCAAAAACGGTTGGCGGCCGTTTACCGATATCGACTATCTCATATCGGAGCAAATGGTGGCGGCAATCAGTGCTTTTGTAAAGTGCGGAGACCCGAATTGCAGGGAAATCCCGACCTGGAAGCCCGGAACGCATAAGGTGATGAATTTTTGCGAAAAGACGCGCCTTGCAGGCTGGAAGACCGCAACGCTTATAAAAAATACACTCTTCAATAAGGGGCCGGTGCTGTAATGAAGTTTTCATATGATTTTAAGCTGTCCGAGCACAGCGGCAGCAGCAGAGTTTACGTTTGCGGCGATATTACGGCGCGAATCGACTTCTTGAGCGGCAGTATGATGCGCGTCGCCTTATTCCGTGACGATTGTAAAATGCTGCCCACTTTTACCGTAGACCCGCAAAACGAATTTCTTACAGAGGGTAGGGATAAGCTGAGCCTTGACGGATTTTCGCTGTTTACTCCGCAAGTAAATGAAACAGCCGATGGTGAGCGCTTCTCTTTGGGAAATGTCGAAGCAGAGCTTAATACGCACAACTTTGTACTGAGCTATAAAAAGGACGGCAAGCTTCTTTTTGCCGACAGAGCACCGCTTGCCTATAATTTTCAGAACGAATTCGGAAACGGTACATATCATTATTTAACGCGCGAAAAGGGCGAAAAAATATACGGCCTCGGCGATAAGGGCGGCAGCGTCAATAAGACGGGGCGCACCTTTCGCATAGAGACGAGCGACAGTATGGGTTATGATGCGGAAACGTCAGACCCGCTTTATAAGCACGTGCCGTTTTATATGTGTGAAAATTCCGTCGGTTGCTACGGTATCTATTACGATACCTCCGACAGTGCCGTTATGGATTTCGGAAGAGAAATAAATAATTATTATCCCGCTTTCAAGTTCTTCAAAAGCGATGACGATTGTCTTGTTTATTATGTGTTCTTCGGCTCAAAGCTTGAAATTTTAAGGCAGTATTGCTCTCTTTGCGGAAAACAGACCCTGCCTCCGAAATGGAGCTTTGATTACTGTGCCAGCACCATGGCTTATACCGACGCGCCGAACTCCGAAGAACAGTTGTATGGATTTCTCAGAAAGCTTGATACCTTAAATATGAGCTGCAGCGGATTTTATCTGTCCTCGGGCTATACCTCCATCGGCGACTTGCGGTGTGTTTTTAATTGGAATTACGATAAATTCCCGAATCCCGCAAAGTTTATTGAGCGTTTTAACAGTGAGAAAATTCACTTGATACCCAATATCAAGCCTGCCTTTTTGACGTCGCACCCGATGTACAACGAAATAGCCGAAAAAGGGCTTTTTGTAAAGAATGAAGACGGCACACCGTTTGTAACCGAGTTTTGGGACGGTATGGGCAGTTACATTGATTTTACTCTGCCCGAGGGCTTTAAGTTTTGGCACGACAATGTTGCGGCAAAACTTCTGGACTACGGAATAGACGCCACTTGGAACGATAACAACGAATTTGATATAAAAGATACCGACGCTGTGGCAAACGGCTTTAAAGACGGTAGCGTAAAGGCGAGCAGAATAAGACCGATACTCACGTATCTTATGGTCGCCTCCTCGTACTCTGCGCAAACAGAAAAATATCCGGGCAAAAGACCGTTTTTATCGACACGAAGCGGCAGCAGTGCCGTAAGACGTCTCGCAACCACCTGGTCGGGTGACAATTTTACATCATTTCATGACCTGCGTTATTGCCATTACATAGGTATGACGCTGTCTTTGTCGGGATTTTTCTTCTACGGGCATGATCTCGGCGGTTTTTCGGGCGATATGCCGTCACGTGAGTTGCTTTTAAGATGGATGCAGCACGGCATTTTCGAGCCCAGATTTACAATACATTCGTGGAATTCGGACGGCTCCGCAACTATGCCGTGGAGCTATCCGGATGCCATTCCTGCCGCACGAAAAATAATGGCGGAAAGAAAAAAACTCATTCCGTATCTTTATAATTCCGCCTTTTTATCTGTCGAAAACGATGTGCCGATGACAGCTCCGCTGTTACTCTACTATGATGACAAAGAGATAGACTGCGACAGCACATCGTTCCTCGTGGGCAGAGATATTCTCGCCGCGTGTATTCTCGATGAAGGAGTGAGCGAAACCGAGGTTTATCTCCCCAAAAACGAAATTTGGTATTTAAACGATAAAGTATACGACGGCGGTACGTCCGTAATGCTGAATATTCCGTCGGACGGTGAGGTCCCGTATTTTGTGCGAGGCGGAAGCGTTATAGCTACCGATGAGGGGGAGTACGGGTTCAAATCCTCGGAAAAATTAAGGCTTACCGTGTATCCGTTAAGGAGCGGCAGCTTTAAATCGGAATTCTTTACAGATGACGGCGAGAGCTTTGCGTATAAAACCGGCGATTGCGTTCACTTGCTGTTCACCGTGGATTGCGACAGCGAGTATGTCAGAGTCCGTATCGAGAATATCGGTGAAAAATCATTTACCCCGGATATTGTGCTTTGTGACGCCGACGACAGAATACTGACGGTAGAATAATACATTGTAAATTACAAAAAAAGAGCCCCGGATATGCTTGCTTCGGCATATCCGGGGATTTTGTCATCAAGACCTGTTTTTACTTTGATTCGGCTTCTGCCTTTTCTCTTCTTTCGCGCAAAACATTGTGAAGCTCATCTAGCTGCTCCTTTGAAAGCTTATAGCCGAACGTCAATACAACGAATATAAGAGCAAGCAATATTGCGGGGACTATTGTTGCTATGTCATATAGCCTTGACAGAACCTCGGGCGATTGAACGGCGAGCTTGCCGTCATAGCCTATAACTCCGAGAACACCTGCCGCACCTGCGCCGGCCACTGTTTGACCGAGCTTGCGTACAAACGAATAAAAGCTGTAAGATGTGCCCTCCTCTCGTCTGCCCGATATGTATTCGTGATAGTCCGTGACATCCGTAACAAGTGCCCAGATTTGCATAATAAGGAAGGTTTGACCGGCCCCGGAGAAGAACGAGAGAACGAGAAATACATACGGATTACTCACAGCCGGAGTGAATTTAATGACGAACATTGCTATGTTTACAATAAAAGCAAAGAGTATTCCTGCGGAGCATATCTCTTTTTTGCCGTATTTTCTTATAAGCTTGCCCATAAACGGCAAAAGCAGTACCATCGGCAAATATGTACATACGGTAACAAGTGCGTAAAGACCCGGCTTTTCATAGAAATTCTTAAAGAGATAGTTGTAAACGGTCTGAGTATACATCTGGAAGCAGATAAGAAGCATTGATACTATGCAAAGCGCGATAAACGGCTTGTTTTTTAAAAGAGCGCGCATCGCTTTGCCGATACTATAATCCTTTTGATTCTGCGTCGGCGGTAAGGTTATCCTCTCTTTTGTCAATTTAAAGTGTAAGAAGAAAATTATTACAGTGAGAACCGAGAGAACGGCTACCGACAGCGAGAGCTTTGTGCCGTCGAGTACCTTTGCGGTTGTTCCGTTTTCATTTGTCACGGTAGTATAAACGATGAGCGGTAAAATAATAGAGGCGGGAAGACCGCCGATGCCTGCACCGATGCTTCGCCACATCGAAAGCGAAGACCGCTCTATTTCATCATCTGTTATTACCGAGGCGAGCGAGCCGTAGGGAATATTTACGCCGGTGTACATCATGCCGTAAAATATGTACGTGATATATGCGTAAATAAGATACCGGTTGTCGCTGAGACCCGGAATTTTAAAGAACATAAAGAAAGCACCTACCGCAAGAGGCAGAGATGCCCAAAGTATGTACGGCCTGAATCTTCCGTATTTAGTGGGCTTCCTTGAGTCGATAAAAGAACCCCACATAGGGTCGTTTACTGCGTCCCAAATTCTCGCAACTATCATCAGTACGGTTATGCGCGCCGCGGATATTCCGAGAACGTCCGTGTAAAACATATTCAAAAATGCGGAGACAAGTCCGAATGTCAGCAGTCCGCCCATATCTCCCATTGCGTAGCCTATTTTGTCTTTAAAGGTTATGCCGTGCATAGCTTCTTCTGATTTGCTCATACAATTCCTCCGTTTTTTTGTGTTTTATCCACTTTGCATTTGCTGTTTGCTTTCCGATATCTGATAGGATAATACCGGGTAGTGTAAAGCAAGCTACATTTACATACAGACCTTTTGCTTTCGGAACTTGAAAGAAATCCGCTATATAGCGCCTCTATAAGCCGCAGCAGCTCATCTTTCACGCCTATAAAAAACAAAAACCTGTAAAGTATTATACTTTACATAGCTGCCGATAAGTTTATTTTGTTTACGAAAAATCCGCAGCAGAGCATAAATGACATAATGGAATTGTAATACAAAAATATATAGTAGTCAATCGTAAAAACTAAGCAATATACCCAAAGAGGTAACAAGTAGGCATTATTGCCTTTTAAGTCCGGATTTAAACGAAAAACACTTTTAACCTAATCTTAATAATTTCGACTCTTGTTTGTAATTTTGCGATGATATATATTGTATTGCAGTTGATAAGAGTACAATAAGATTTGACAGGAGATATTATATATGGATATACAGTATAGCGTTAAACCCGCCGGTTCGGAAATTCGAAAAGAAAAAATCAAGAGCCGTCTTTTCGGACTATTTATAACATTGTTTATAATGTCCGCTCTGTTTATAAAAATGTTTGTCTTTGTTCCCATGCTGAACGAGCATCCGACATTCGGTGACGACCGCAACGGTGTCGCTCGCGTTATAGCGGCTGACAATATTCCGCAGAATATTATGTCGTAAAGCTGTACTTCCTAAACTATTACTGTTGAGACCGCCGTGCCGAGTGCACGACGGTCGTTTTTTATATATTACATTATATAGCGTATGCTGCTTGTGTTGTGCAATCGCACTAAATTTACGACATCAAAACCGTCGTTTTGTACTAATATACAAAAGTTGTAGGAAGTGACAAAAAATTCAGCTCAACTATTGACAAAACGACAACGCGGCTGTAAGATGTGTACAAATAAAGAAAGCAATACTTGTGCAATAGATACAAAGCGGGGAGCTAAAATGGCAGAAATCATCAGATCAATGAATTTGATAAGTGTGTTTAAACAGGAAAAAGGCGTAAAACGCTTTTTTATGATGATATTCAGCATACTGCTTATGGGCTTCGGTATTTCGCTTTTCTCTTATTCCGATATGGGCGTTGACCCGTTCACTTCAATGAATATGGCGATAAGCGGTAAAATCGGTATCAGCTTCGGCTTTTATCAGATGTGTATCAACTGCGTTATCCTTATTGCAATTGCTTTTCTCGGCAGACATCTTATCGGCTTCGGTACAGTAGTTAATATGGTCGGCGTCGGTTATATTTGTGAGTTTTTCACTTCGCTGTACGACGCGCATTTGCCTTTAGAAAAATCCCTTGCTTTACGCTTAGTCTTAATGCTCTTCGGCGTAATTTTCCTCTCTCTTGCGGCTTCGATGTATTTCACTTCGAATCTCGGAGTTGCTCCCTATGACGCCACGGGCTTTGTCATTGATGACAGGACTAAGATTAAATATAAATGGTGCAGAGTCATAACAGACCTTATCTGCACGGCTGTCGGATTTGCTTTCGGCGGACCGGTCGGCATCGGCACTGTGGTTACCGCCTTTATGATGGGCCCGGTGGTTGCGTTCTTTAACAAGCATGTGTCGGAAAAACTGCTTGCCGCAAAAATGCCGAGACTTGTTGTTCGTGTCTATGATCTTCGCCGTTTCGGCGGTGGGGTAATATCTTCAAACGGCAAATTCGCAGCATAAACTCGCTTATTCCATTTCCTCTCTTTTTATACACTTTTCTACGGCAGATTGTCTGCCACGGCTGCTTTTTGTTCTCCACACTTAAAGCAGTAAAAAATACCACCGTCAGGTGGTATTTTTTTGCCTTTTTTCGTGTTGTGTTATATTCGGCACGGGTAATGTTTTCATACGGGTAAAGCCTGAAACAAGCAACTCGGCTGAAAAAACAAACCGATTGCCTTATGTTCGTTTTCTTGACAAATGATGTGTAAGTTTGTTATCATATAAAAAGGTATTTATGCTATTTGGTTTTGGAGGAAAAAAGATGTTGACCGATAACTTATGTATGGGTTGTATGAGAGAGCTTGGGGAAGAAAAGGTTTGTCCCCATTGCGGATTGCATGCGGATTTCGTTCAGGAATCTCCGCTTCTGCCGCTTAGAACGGTTATCAACGACAGATATATTATAGGTAAAGCCATTTCAACCGGAGGAGACGGTGTAACATATATCGCATGGGACCGTGAACGCAATGTCGCGGTAGCCGTAAGAGAGTTCCTTCCGCTGGAGCATATAATCCGTGAATTCGGTGATAGGGCAATAACCGTTAAAAAGGACAGTTCTCTTGTGGTTCACGACGGTATAATGGCGTTTTTGGAGCTTTGGCGCAAAATCGCAAGACTTCGTGATCTCTCGGCGTTAAAGCCCGTTGTTGACATAGTTACCGAAAATAATACTGCGTACTCCGTTTCCGAATACATAGAGAGCATAACGCTACGTGATTTTCTTTTGAAGAGCCGCACGGGCTATCTCGGCTGGGATCAGGCAAAGACGCTTTTGATGCCTGTGCTTTCAACTCTTGCCACAATGCACGAGGCAGGAATTTATCACCTTGGTATTTCACCAAACACACTTCTTTTGGGACGTGACGGTAAGCTCAGACTCACGGGCTTTATGATATCCGACGCGCGACTTACAAATACCGACTTTAACGCTGAGCTTGTAAAGGGTTATGTTCCCTATGAGCAGTATGACCCGAACGGCAAGGTAGGCGCTTGGTCCGATGTATATGCGTTTACGGCAGTTGTTTACAGAACACTTATAGGAAGCACTCCCGACGATTCGAGTGAGCGCGTGGTGAACGATAAGCTTTTAATTCCGGCAAAATTCGCCGAGGTTCTTCCTGCATATCTTGTCAGTGCCATACACAACGGTCTTCAGCTTCAGCCCGAGGACAGAATAAGAACCGTTGATGATCTCCGTGAGCAGCTTTCCGGAAGTCCAAGCACCATGGCGACAAATAAAATAAAATATGAAACTCCCATAGAGGATGCTCCCAAAAAACAGGATCAGCCTACAACAACCGCGGATGAGGAGGCGGAGCGTAAGCGCCGCGAAAAGCTGCGTCGTGAGCAGGAACGAAAACAGGAACAGACCAAAACTCTGCTCATAACCTTTGGGATTTGCGTTGCAATAGGGCTTGTGGTTCTCGGCGGCTGGCTTTTTGCTACCCGTGAAAAGGCGCAAAAGGACAATACAACTCCTACGGAGGAGGTTTCGCTTGTCTCCGTTCCCAATTTTGCGGGGCAGAGCTATACGAGAATTTCGACAGACGAGGTTCAAAATCAGCGCTTTAAGATTACGGCCAAATATGAATATAACAATAAGGTGAACGTAGGATATATTATTTCTCAGAGCATAGAAGAGGGCCAGCAGGTTCCCTACGGCACCGAGCTTGTGCTTACTGTCAGCAAGGGCACGGAGTATATTGATATACCGGATGTTTCCGGCAAGGATTACGCCGATGCGGAAAAAACTCTTACGGATGCCGGATTTACTGTCAAAAAGGTTGAAAAATCAAATGACGGAACACATCAGGCAGGCAAAGTAATAGCCTCCACTCCGAGTGCCGGCACATCGGCAGAGAGCGGCAGCGAAGTGTATCTTCAGGTTTGGGGTGCGGCTCCGACAACAACCTCGGCGTCAACTACAAAATCCTCAAACGGATTCGGTATAGATTTTCCGAAAATCTTTTGATATAAATCTATATGAGGCTTAAATAAAACTAAAGGACTGCAAGGTATAATTCCTTGCAGTCCTTTTTTATGCTTTAATCTTTTCTTACTTTTTTATTTCGGCGACAAGACGGTCGATTTTTTCGGCCAAAGCCTTGATTTTCGGGTCGTCCTTGCTTACTGGAAGCATCGGAAGCCTCGGAATACCGCAGTCTATGCCGTACCTGAGAGTCATAACCGCTTTGCACGCTCCGTACAGAGAGCCGAATGACAAAAGCTCGTAAATGCAGTCGTTTATTTTTGTCTGCATTTTTTTTGCGTTTTCTATATCACCGGTTTCTATAAGCCTTGTGAGCTCAAGATAAAGCTCCGGCATGGTGCCGTATGTACCGCCTATGCCTGCCGTTGCGCCCATAAGCCTGCCGGCAAGCAGCTGCTCGTCCGGACCGTTGAATATAACAAAATCGGGTCCTGCGATTTTTCTGAATCTTTCCGTCTGGCAGGTGCTTTCCGAGGAGTTTTTTATGCCTATAACCTTTTCTTTCTTTGCCATTTTTTCAAAAAGCTCAAAAGACAAATCATATCCGGTAAGCTGTGGGATATTGTATATGAAGAACGGAAGCTCCGTGGAGTCCATTATTGTGTCCCAATGCTTTTCGATTGAAGCCTCCGAAAGTCTGTAATATACGCTCGGAACAGCCGAGACGGCAGAAACGCCTATTTTTTCGGCATGGCGTGCCAAAATGCACGCTTCCTTTGTGGACGCGGCTCCGACGTGTACAATAACGGCCATATCGTCTCCGGCGGCTTCTTTAACAGCCTCTGCTACCTGCATTCTCTCCTCGGTGCTCAGTAAAAAGCCTTCTCCGGTGGAGCCGCAGGCATATATTCCGTTTACCCCCAGCTGTTTGTATTTTGCAACAAGGGCTTTTATCGCGTCTGTGTTTATGTTGTCGTTTTTGTCGTATATTGCGTTTAAAGCGCAAAAAACCCCTCTGTAAATCGAAGTATCGTATTTCATGGTATTATAATCACTCCTAAAAGCATTTTCATATATTATATTACCGTATTGCAACCAAAACAATGCTTTTTTGTTTTTGTATTGTATTTTTTATGAATCGGAAATATAATATAGTAAATTTGATATTTTACAAAGGATGAAAAGACTTGACTAACGAGGAAGTTTTGAAGAGAATAAAAGGCGGTCTTATAGTGTCGTGTCAGGCGCTTAGCACCGAACCGCTCTGCGACCCGTACATAATGTCTATGATGGCGTATGCGGCTAAAGAAGGCGGAGCCGTAGGAATACGTGCCAACACTACGGTTGATATAGAGGCAATTAAGAAAAAGGTGGATTTGCCTATTATCGGAATAATAAAAAAAGACTATGAGGGCAGCGACGTCTATATAACTCCGACCGAAAAAGAGGTTGAGGAATTGGTGCGAACGGGCGTTGATATAATTGCCGTTGACGCCACAAAGCGTATGCGTCCGGGTAATATAACATTTGAAGAATTCTTTAAAAATATACGCAGTAAATATCCGAATCAGCTTTTTATGGCCGATACCTCATGCTTTGAAGAGGGGAAAAAAGCTTTGGAGCTCGGCTGCGATCTTTTGGGCACAACTATGTGCGGCTATACCGAGTATACAAAGGGGCATTCGCTTCCGGCACTTGATTTAATAGAGCGATACAGCAAGGAGCTTCGGGCAAGAGTGGTTGCCGAGGGCGGAATTTGGGTACCGGAGCAGCTTGAGGCCGCATATAAGAGCGGAGCTTATACGGCAGTTGTCGGTACCGCCATAACAAGGCCGAGAGATATTACAAGACGTTTTGTAAATGCCCTCAAGACATTAGAAGAATAAAATGCGAAAGGGTTAAAATGAAAATCTTAGCTATTGATATAGGCGGAACAGCCATTAAATACGGTATTACAGACGAAAATTTTAACGTCTGTGAATTCTATGAAATACCGTCCGAGGCAAAACTCGGCGGAGATCATCTTATGCTGAAGGTGCTCAGCATCGTAGGTACATATTACGGCGGTGTCGATTGTGTGGGAATCAGCACTGCGGGTCAGGTGAATTCCTGTCTCTTATACACATCTCCGAGCCCACGAGACCGTACTAGATCTCGTAT
>ENA-OYBY01000130-OYBY01000130.1-human-gut-metagenome-genome-assembly--contig:-NODE-130-length-36847-cov-4.877120_pt1 | contig 36847 bp, 36 predicted proteins | sample MGYA00244625_ERZ652863 | MGnify/ENA primary metagenome ERZ652863 (study PRJEB26926, sample SAMN06164696) | human gut metagenome | biome: ENVO:00009003; feature: ENVO:2100002; material: ENVO:00002003...
AAGGGTGGATTTAGTTGAAAAGGACAGATTTCTAACGAAATCTGTCCTTTTCTGGCGCGCCTGACTGGATTCGAACCAGCCGCCTTCAGAGTCGGAGTCTGACGCTCTATCCAAATGAGCTACAGGCGCATATTAAATAAAACACAACTGCTTTGTGCGGACGAAGCATCTCGACCGCACGAAGCATTTTTATATCTCAGACGTTAAATCTGAAAAGAACTATATCTCCGTCCTGCATAACATAGTCCTTGCCCTCGGAGCGTATTTTGCCCTTTTCCTTTGCAGCCTGCATCGAACCGCACGCCATAAGCTCGTCAAAAGAGATAACTTCGGCACGAATAAAGCCGCGCTCAAAATCGGAGTGTATTTTACCTGCCGCCTGGGGAGCCTTGGTACCTTTCTTTATTGTCCACGCTCTGACCTCGGGTTCGCCCGCGGTGAGATAAGATATGAGTCCGAGCAAGCTGTATGAACGCTGTATAAGCATATCGAGTCCGCCGCTCTCAATGCCGGCGTCCGACAGGAACATTTCCTTTTCCTCTTTTGAGAGAGACGAAATTTCCGCTTCAAGCTCGGCACATATCGGAAGCACTTCGGCACCCTCTGCCTTTGCTATTTCACAGACAGCTTTATATCTCTCGTTATTTTCGATGTTCGAGGCAAAATCATCTTCGCTCATATTGCAGGCATAAATTACGGGCTTTGCGGAAAGCAAACCTATATCCGCCAATATGGCCTTTTCATCGTCGTCCGCCTCCACGGCACGGGCACTGACGCCGTTTTCGAGCTCCGTTTTAAGACGTTTTAAAAACTCGAGTTCCGTAAGAAGGCTCTTATCGCCCTTAGCCGCCTTTGCGGTACGGTCTATGCGGCGGTCAAGAATCTCAAGGTCGGAGAGAATGAGCTCAAGATTTATGGTTTCAATGTCTCTTTTCGGGTCAACCGAGCCGCTGACGTGCATTATGTCGTCGTTATCAAAGCATCGTACAACATGTATAACAGCGTCAACCTCGCGGATATGCGACAGAAACTTATTACCGAGACCCTCGCCCTTGGAGGCACCTTTTACAAGACCCGCTATATCGACAAATTCGATTACCGCGGGAGTTATTTTTTTAGGCGAATACATTTTGGCAAGCTCGTCAAGCCTGTAATCGGGCACAGCCACAACGCCTACGTTCGGCTCAATAGTGCAGAACGCATAGTTTGCAACCTCGGCGCCTGCATTGGTTATAGCATTAAAAAGCGTACTCTTGCCTACGTTCGGCAAACCTACGATACCAAGTTTCATTATGAATTTACATCCTTTATTTATAAAATTCCGATATTGCTTCGGACGCCTTACCGGGGTCGCCGCAAATAACCATAATAACATAGTCACCGCTTACCTCGACAAGACAATTATCTATTTTTCTGTTTTCGTCGGAGCTGAGTGTGGAATAAGAACTGCGACAATCCGAAAGTCTGCCGTCAACAGCCGACGCCGCAATCTTTTTTTCGGCCTCGCTACTCACCCTGAACACCGCGACTTCGTCAGCCGACAATGCCGATGAGCTTTTGTATACCGCGGAATTCTCGATAATTGCGACAGGCGCACCATAGTAATTGCCGACTTGCTCGTTTTGAAGTTTTACGACGCCGACAAGAGATGTTTCCGATATAATTCGCTCCGCTATCTGCTCCGCCGATGACGCCGAAATAACATGCGGCGATCTGCCCCTGTTCTTATTACGTATATAGCCTTTGCCGAAAACAACGACAGCAAGAGCCGACATCACGAGCAGCAGTACTAATGCAAGTGCTATCCCCTTCTTCTTTTTGCTCCCTTGTGACATAAGAAAATTCCTTTTCCGTACATAACGGTGGATTTTTAATAAGCTACCCCAAATACAGTTTAAAGCCGCAAGCCGCAAAACAACTTATAAATATTATCACAATTTGTGATATTTAGCAACAGCACAATTTTCCTTTTCGGTTTTTTGATGTCATTTGCCGCAAGGCAAAGGTATTTTCTTCTTAAAACACGCAAAACGGCGGAAAAACCGCCGTTTGATTTTACATGGATTTATTCACCGCAGCGTCTGTTACATACAAAACAATACCAATCGCCGTCACGGCGTGTTTCGATTATGTTAAACCCGTTTTCACAGAGCTTTGCTTTTACTTCGTCCGCGCGCGGTGCTATAATGCCGGAAGTAATAAAAACGGCGTCGTCCTTCATAAATGCACCCACTTGTGATGAAAACATCATAACGACATCCGCCACGATATTTGCCGCGACAACGTCAAATTTACCCGTTACCTTATCTGCAAGATTGCCGCATATAACCGTAAATTCGGGCTCGGTAAAACCATTTACCCTGCCGTTTTCACGAGCGGTTTTAACAGCCAGCTCATCTATATCAACACCGACCGCTTTTTCCGCTCCGAAAAGAAGCGACGCAATGGACAATATACCACTTCCGCAACCCGTATCAAGAACGGATGAGCCTTTTTTCACATATTTTTCAAGAGCTTCAAGGCATAGCTTGGTGGTATTATGTCCGCCCGTGCCGAATGCAAGCCCCGGCTCTATAGAGAGCACGGCACGATTGTCGGAATTATCGTAATCGTCAATCCACAGCGGTCTTATAAGAAGCTTATCGCCTATTTTGAGCGGCTTGAAATACTCTTTCCAATTATTTTCCCAATCCTCGTTTTTGCAAACGGAGAGGTCTATTTTATTTGGTATATTTTCCGCCTTCAGCCTCTCGCTGAGATACGAAACCGCCTCGCTCGGATTTTCGTCTTCGGGAATATATATGTGGATAAAGCCCTTTGTACGGTCTTTTTTCAGCAACTCTTCATCAATGAGGTCGATATTTGCAATCTCCCAGGTTTCCTCTTCGAGATTTCTGTAATCCTCGATGTATATTCCGTAGGGAACGGTCATATTGGCAATTGCCGCCGCCTTATCAATGTCATCGGCGTTTATCTCAAGTGAAATTTCAGTCCAATTCATTTTAAAGTCCTTTTATTATTTTTTGCCGGTGGAGCCGAAGCCGCCCTCGCCGCGGTCTGTGTCGGAAAGCTCCGAAACCTCGCAAACGGGCATACACGATACCGGCATTATTACAAGCTGAGCTATTCTCTCGCCCGGCATAATTGTGTAGCTCTCGCGTTTTTGATTTATAACGCCTACCTTGAGCTCACCGCGGTAATCGCTGTCTATAACGCCTACGGAATTGAGGAGTCCTATGCCGTGTTTTACCGAAAGACCGCTACGCGCAAAAATAAACGCCGCATACTCGCTTGACGGTATTTCAATGGCAAGACCCGTCGGAATCACCGCAGTATCTCCGCAGAAAAGAGTGAGCGGTTCTTTTAAAAGAGCGCACAAATCAAGACCGGCACTGCCGGAGGTTGCTCTTTCGGGGACCTTGGCGTCGGGGTCGAGTTTTTTGATTTTTAAGGTTTCCATAAACAAATTCCTCTCTGAAAAAAATAAAGGATAGTTTTAACACTATCCTTTATTTTAACATAAACACGTTATGTTTTAAAGTTATTTTTTTCTTTTGCCGAAGAAGCCCTTTTTCTCTTCTTCCTTACCGTAATTTGCGGGATTTCCGAAAGAAGCGTCAAGCTGTTTCATAAGCTCTTTTTGCTCCGAAGTCAACTCTCGCGGAACATCAACGATAACTCTGACAAGCTCGTCGCCGTGACCTCTGCCGTTAAGGCTCTGGATACCGCGGTTTTTAAGCTTAAATACCGTGCCGCTCTGAGTGCCTGCGGGTACGTTGTATTTAACCTTGCCGTCAAGAGTCGGAACCTGAAGCTCGCAGCCGAGAGCTGCCGCAGGGAAGCTTATATGCATCTCAACCCAAACATTGTAGCCGTCACGCTCGAATATCGGGTGAGGACGTACGTTTACCGCAATGCGAAGATCGCCTGCCGGGCCGCCGTTTGCGCCCTTGTTGCCCTGACCGCGCGCATTTATAATCTGACGGTCGTCAATACCTGCCGGAATATCAACGGTGAGCGTTGCGATCTTACGAATTCTTCCCGCACCGTGACATTTTTTGCAGGGCGAGTCAATAATCGTACCTTTTCCGTTACACTTCGGACAGGCTTTTTGAGTTTGAAACATACCGAACGGAGTTCTCTGCGAGGATGTAATCTGACCTTTGCCGTGACAATCCGGGCACGTTTTGGGAGAAGTACCGGGAGCGGCACCGCTGCCGTGACATTCGTCGCAGACCTCTATTCTGCTGTATGTGACATCGCGCTTACAGCCCTTTGCCGCCTCTTCAAACGATACGGTAACAGTAGCCTGAGTATCGGTACCGCGCTGAGGTGCATTGGGGTTTGAATTGCCTCCGCCGAAGCCGCCGCCGAACCCTCCGCCGAAAATATTGCTGAATATATCGCCGAGGTCAAAATCAAAGCCTGCTCCGCCGTATGCTCCGCCCTGCGCTCCTGCCCCGTAATTCGGGTCTACACCTGCATGGCCAAACTGGTCATAACGCGCTTTTTTCTGAGGGTCGGAGAGAACCTCGTATGCCTCGTTAGCCTCCTTGAACTTTTCCTCGGCCTCTTTGTTGCCGGGGTTTAAGTCGGGATGATATTTTTTAGCAGTTTGGCGATATGCTTTTTTTATCTCATCTTCGGTGGCGTTTTTACTTACGCCGAGGACTTCGTAATAATCTCTTTTTTCTGCCATATAACAATCACTCCGTGGCGCCGTCGGCGCCGCTGTTTATAGTATATTTGAAATAACACATTACCGCCTTCTCCCCAAAAAAGGGCAGGAGAGAAAGCGGATAAAAGTGATTATTTCTTGTTGGGATCGTCCTCAACGTCGGTGTAATTTGTCTCGTAATAGCCGTCCTGACCGGGAGCATTGCCCTGTGCGCCGGCACCCGGGTTCTGCTGAGCACCGCCTGCTGCCTGCTGAGCCGCAGCAGCCTGCTTGTAGATTTCCTCCGAAATCTTGTAGAAGCTCTGAGTAAGCTCTTCTTTCTTAGCCTTGATGTCATCGGCATTGTCGCCCTTCAAGGCCTCTTTAAGAGCGTTGAGCTTATCTTCAACGTCCTTTTTGTCGGATTCGTTTATCTTATCGCCGTTTTCGGAAAGAATCTTGTCGCACTGATAAACCATCTGATCGGCTTCGTTGCGTACATCGATTTCCTCTTTGCGCTTCTTATCCTGCTCCTCAAACTGAGCAGCTTCTTTAACCGCCTTATCAATATCGTCCTTGGACATATTGGTAGAGGAGGTTATGGAAATGGACTGTTCCTTCTGAGTGCCGAGGTCCTTAGCCGAAACGTGAACTATACCGTTTGCGTCGATATCAAATGTAACCTCGATCTGAGGTACGCCGCGGGGAGCGGGCATAATGCCGTCGAGATGGAATACGCCGAGGGTCTTATTATCCTTAGCAAATTCTCTTTCACCCTGAAGCACGTGAACCTCAACAGAGGTCTGATTGTCGGCAGCAGTCGAGAAAATCTGACTCTTCTTTGTGGGGATTGTGGTATTTCTCTCGATAATCTTGGTGGAAACGCCGCCCATAGTCTCGATACCGAGTGAAAGCGGAGTTACATCGAGAAGAAGTATACCCTCAACGTCGCCGCCTAAAACGCCGCCCTGAATAGCCGCGCCGACTGCAACGCATTCATCGGGGTTGATGCCCTTAAACGGCTCTACTCCCGTGAAATTCTTTATAGCTTCCTGAACTGCCGGAATTCTTGAAGAACCGCCGACAAGAAGTATCTTATTGAGGTCGGACGCTTTAAGACCTGAGTCCGAAAGAGCCTGACGAACGGGACCCATTGTTGCTTCTACAAGGTCTGCGGTCATCTCGTTGAACTTAGCTCTTGTAAGAGTGGTTTCAAGATGCTTGGGGCCTGTGGCATCGGCTGTGATGAAGGGAAGGCTTATCTGAGAGGTGGTAACGCCGGAAAGCTCAATCTTGGCTTTTTCGGCAGCTTCTTTAAGTCTCTGCATAGCCATCTTATCATTGCGAAGGTCTACGCCCTGCTCCTTTTTGAACTCATCTGCAAGCCAGTCGATAATTCTCTGGTCGAAATCGTCGCCGCCGAGGTGGTTATTACCCGCCGTAGCAAGAACCTCCTGAACGCCGTCGCCCATCTCAATGATTGATACATCGAATGTACCGCCGCCGAGGTCATATACCATTACCTTCTGGTCGGATTCCTTATCAATGCCGTAAGCCAAAGCTGCGGCTGTCGGCTCGTTGATTATTCTCTTAACATCAAGGCCTGCGATTTTGCCTGCGTCCTTAGTAGCCTGACGCTGTGAATCGGTGAAATATGCGGGAACCGTAATGACAGCCTCCGTAACCTTGCCGCCGAGATAACTCTCTGCGTCGCCCTTGAGCTTCTGAAGAATCATTGCGGAAATTTCCTGCGGAGTGTAACTTTTATCGTCTATGGTAACCTTATAATCCGAGCCCATATGTCTCTTTATCGAAGAAACGGTTCTCTCGGGATTTGTGATTGCCTGACGCTTTGCAACCTGGCCGACCATTCTCTCGCCGGTCTTTGAGAATGCGACAACCGACGGAGTGGTTCTTGCGCCCTCTGCGTTTGCGATAACAACAGGCTCGCCGCCCTCGATAACCGCTACGCATGAATTTGTAGTACCTAAGTCAATACCTATTACCTTAGCCATAATTTATTCCTCCAAAACATTATTTATTATTTAATTGGCAACCTTGACCATTGCGGGACGCAATATTTTGTCGCCAAGCTTATAGCCTTTTGAAAATACGTCGGTAATGACGTTTTCCTTTTCGTTTTCATCGTCCTCGTGCATAACCGCATTGTGGAGATTCGGGTCAAAGGAATCGCCCTTTTCGCCGAACGACTCAACGCCGAGCTTTTTAAACACCTCGGAGAACTGATTGTAAATCATATCAATCCCCTTCATATAATCCTCGGGCGATGCGTTTTTGTTTTCCGCGGCGCGTTCAAAATTATCCATTACGGGTAAAAGCTCCGCCAAAACAAGTGCCTTTGAATCGCTGTACGCCGCCTCTTTTTCTTTTTGAGAGCGCTTACGGAAATTATCATACTCGGCGAGTGTACGTAAAAGTCTGTCGTTAACGTCTTTAAGCTGAGAAGCTAAGCTCTCGGCCTCGGACACCTCTTTTTCGACCTCGATTTCTACGTTATCGGTCTTTTCGCCGTTGATTTTTTCGTTCTTTTTATCAGTGCCTTTAGGCTCTGTTTCTTTTTTCTTTGCCATTGTTTTCAGCCCTTTCATTATGAACAGGTTATGTTAAATTCGTTACCGAATTAAAAGCTAATCGTCAATATTGTGTGAGAGTATTCTGCTGACAATATCGGTTAAATACTTAAGGCTCGGAATAAGGCGGCTGTAATCAAGCCTCGTGGGACCTATAATTCCGATAGTACCGCTGTCTCTGCCGCCGACTTTATATTCACCGAATATCATACTTGAATTCTGAAGCTCGCGGAACAGGTTTTCGCGGCCTATTAAGACGTTCGGTGTATCCTCCGTCCCCTTCTTCTCGGTGTACTTTTTGAACACCTGCGACAAAGGCTCCGAGCGGCGGAGAAACTCCATAAGCTCATATGCGTTTGACTCAAACTCGCGATAGTTCAGAAGATTTGACTGACCTTCAAGCAATAGTTCGGTATGCTCCGTCAAAGCTGCCAAATCAGCAAGAGTTACAAGAAGCGGAGTCATCGCAAACGATTTATCACCGAGCGACAGTGCCACCGTTTGGATTTTTGCGATGCTGAGACTCGCCGCCGGCTTACCGATAAAATGTTGTTTTGTTATATTATAAAACGTCTCGACTATATCAAGGGTTATCTCGGAATTTGTTCTGCACACGCGGCTTTTGAGTATACCCGACGAAGTCAGCATAACGACCATTGCGGTTTTTGTGCCTATGGGGACAAGCTCGACGCGGCGTATAACCGCCTGGCTGTCGGCAGGCGTTGTGGAAACGGCGGCGCAGCCCGTAAGCTCCGATAAAACAAGTCCGGCTTTTCTGAGTACACTCTTTGTCTCGGACGGAACGCCCTCAAGCTTTGAGTCAATAATGCGTTTTTCTTTATCGGAAAGCTCATATCTGCCCATAAGGTTATCGACATAATAGCGATAGCCCTCACTTGACGGAATTCTGCCTGCCGAAGTGTGAGGCTGCTCAAGATAACCTGCCGTGACAAGGTCGGCCATATCGTTACGAACGGTAGCGGACGAAACGGAAAGCCCGGGCAAATCCACAAGAGCCTTTGAGCCGACAGGTTCACCGGACAATATATATCTCTCTACAACGGCGGCAAGAATCTTTTTCTTTCGCTCTGTCATTTCCATATCGCTCGCCTTCTTTCTTTTTAGCACTATTAGCACTCTTTATCTCTGAGTGCTAAACTATACATATATTATCCCCAAAACAACGCTTTGTCAATACCAAAACATGAATTTATTTGTAAATAAATTGTTAATACGCGCGGCTTATTTTTATGTGAAAACGCAACGCAGGCACCGCCCGAAGCACAAAAGTGCCATAACATAAAAAAGGACGACCGCCGAGCGGTCGTCCGAAAAATATACATTTGGTTATAAAAAGCTTAATATGTATCAAACTTTTTTATCCTTTTGAAGCGCTGCGTCTGCGGCATTGCAAACCGCGCTTTCAAAGCCGTCCTTTTGAAGTGATACAATTCCCTCAATTGTGGTTCCGCCCGGAGAACATACCTTATCTATAAGCTCCCACGGATGCTCATCGCTCTCAAGTATTTTTTTCGCGCTGCCGAGCACGGTCTGAGCCGCTATCTCAAGCGCCACGGATTTATTCATACCGTTTTTGACGGCAGATCTCGCAAGCGAATCTATAAACATATAGGCATATGCCGGCGCACACCCGGCAATCGAGCAAAACAGCGGAAAATAGCTTTCGGAAAGAGGCATAACCTTGCCAAAGGAGGAGCAAAGCTTATTCACAAATTCTTTTTGATCATCGGTTACCGATTCGCTGCAGCAATATGCGCTCATGGCCTCAAGCACGGTTGCGTTGATATTCGGCATAATCCTGATTACGGGTGCTTTAAACCCGAGGAGCTCTTCTATAAATTCCGTCGTTTTTCCTGCCGCGATAGACACAACCAAGCTGTTGTTTTCACGGAGCTTTTTGGATATTGACGGAAGGAGCGTCGGAAAAATGTTCGGCTTTACAGCCAAAACCACCGCATCCGCAAAATCTATGAGACTGTCGGGAGTTTCGCTGACGCACACAGAAAATTCATCGCTCAAAAGACGGGCCTTAGTGTTGTCTATATCGTATACCGATATATCCTCCGCCTTGAAATTACCCGACGAGACCGCTCCGCCGACAATAGCGGAAGCCATATTTCCCGCACCGAAAAATCCTATTTTCATTTCAGCTGTTCCTCACTTTCAAGCACCGAGGTGCAGTTGGGGCATCTCGTTGCATCTATATCAATTTCACTCTTGCAATAAGGGCATATTTTGGTTGTAGGCGCCGATTTTTCCTCTTCGTGCGGCTTTGAAGTTTTCTCCCTCAGCACATTTATCCCCTTGATAAACAGAAATATTATAAATGCCATAATAAGGAAATCAAGCGCGGTGCCTATAAAGGTGCCGTAATTCAAGGTGGCTACACCTGCGGCTTTTGCGTCCGCCGCCGTGGCAAAATCGCCCTTGCCGAGAGGCAAGAACCAATTGTTAAAATCTATACCGCCTGTCACAAGACTTATCACCGGCATAATGATGTCATTTACAAGCGAATTTACTATCTTTTGAAACGCGCCGCCTATAATAACGCCTACGGCAAGGTCTATAACGCTTCCGCGAGAGATGAATTCTTTAAATTCCTTAATAAACCCGTTTTTCTTTGCCATTTTTACACTCCTGACCCGGTGCCCTCACATCCGGGTGAGATTTTCGCCCGATTTTCAAGCATTCCGCTGTATTTAATTGATTTTAGCACATTTTCAGAAAAAATCAAACCCCGGTTAAATCAAATTTAGGTATGAAAACCGTTTTTGCCGCGGTTTTTTCCTGCATAAACCCGTTTTTCAGTCCCAAGTCAAAAAATGTGTTTATGACCTTGTCGTATTCGGCGGATACGATTTTTCTCCTCAAATCCTTATACTTAAATGCCTCGCCGCACGGTGTATATTGGCTCATTATGCTGACAAAGGTATCGCACGGCAGCTTTTCGCTTATCCATTTAAGTATTTTTACGGACTGAGCCGTATTGCCCGGTAATACGAGATGGCGGATTATAAGTCCCCTCTGCATCAAACCGTCTTTAAACATATCGGTTTCGGTCTGACGTCTCATCTCGAGTACAGCTTCGGAGGCCTTTTCAAAATAGTCGGGAGCCGCAGAATACTTCGCCGAAACATCCGCGTCATAATATTTTAAGTCCGGCAAATAAATGTCCACGAGGCCGTCAAGTGATTTTATACTCTCCACCCTGTCATAGCCGCCGGTATTGTAAACCACGGGCACGGGCGGCTTATACTTTTCAAGCGCACCGCGGATGAACGGCACAAAATGAGTGGGATTTACGAGATTTATATTATGCGCGCCCTTCGACACAAGCTCTTTCATAATATCAATAAAGCGCTCCTCTGATATACTTTTGCCGAAGCCATCGTGGCTTATGTCGTAATTTTGACAGAAAACGCATCTGAGTGAGCATCCGGAAAAAAATATTGCTCCGGACCCGTTTTCGCCGCTTATAACAGGTTCCTCCCACATATGAAGCGCCGCTCTCGCTATAACGGCATTATACGGCATTTTACAAAAGCCGTGCGAGGGCTTGTCATACTCCCTGTCTGTATGGCAGGCACGCGGACAGGCGGCACATATCATATTGTCACCCCTTTTAATAATATGAATAAACAGAAGCTTTAAACGTCGATATTACGAATCATATTTTTAACACTGCCGCGAGGCAGACAATTTTACGCATAATCGCCGTCACATACTGCCGACAGTATGGTATCACAATTCGGCACAAAAAACAATGTATAAGCAAACGTCCGCTTAATCGGACATCTGACGAATTATTATATAGATAAGAAAGGAGTTTTGAAGATGCGTAAAATAGGCTTTTGGTCAGAAAACGAGCAATCCAAAGAACAGAAAAACGAAACGACGCAATTCAAAGCCGAAAAAACGGAAGCTAAAGAATCCGTGGTAAGAGTTTACTTTCCGGCGAGAGGCTTCGCCTGCTCATATTATAACGACAAATTCGACTTGAAAAAAGGCGACGGAGTTTACGTTGACGGCAAGCTCGAGGGACTTTTGGGTTTTATCACGGAGGTCAGCTATTGCTTTAAAATCAAGCTTTCCGAATACAAGCGCGTAATATATCGCGTTGACACGGAGATTCGCGGCAAGCTCTATTTGCTCGGCGACTTTTTTGCAGCCTTTGACGAAGACGTAATACCGAAAGAAAAAATATTACCGTGGTTTGTCCGTCCCGACATTGAAGATGACGTTGCATGCTCTTACGGAAAAGGAACCGAAGCCGAGCTTTCAGATCCGGAATTTACTTGTGACAAGCTGCCGCTCAGCCTCAGCAATGTAATACCGTATTTTTGCATAGATAAAAGCGCGGTTTCCGCTGTTGTAAATATGGGCAACGGCAAAAGCTACGGAAGGAACGAGGTCGAATTCACATTTGACAACGTTAAAGCTCGCAATATGACGTGCAGCTGCTACGAGGTTGGACTTTGCATACATGAAAGCATTGCCGTTTCGGCGCTTAACGGGATTTTGGCAGAAATAGAGAAAAACAAAGAATTTGCCGAAATGTATAATAAGAGCGGCTATATTGCTCTCATCGACAAGAATTCCGTAATCGAAAACACGGTAAATTCAAACAAGACCGGCTGTATTGAGCTTTTATAAAAGCCCAAGGCTTCAAAAAAAACGGTTCGCAAGGCTCAAGGCCGTGCGGACCGTTTTTCATTGTTATCACAGCATTGTTGCACACGCTGCATTATTTATTATCAAATAAAAGGTCAAGAGCAAGCATTTTGCCGCTCGGACCGAGCTTTACGGGTACAAAGCCGAGATACTTATACCCTTTTAAGGCGTATTCTTCAATCACCTCTCTGTGAGAGGTAAGCTCTGCGCCGGCAACTCTATTGTTGTCATATTCAACTCGGACAAATTTCATTATCTTATCTCCTTTCCGCTGTTTTCATCTATAAAGTCATTTGTTCCACCGCATTTTACAATCGCGATTCCCTGTGTTTTGTCGCCGACAACCAAAAGCGCGTCCTTTTCGGTTATTTCAAATATTTCTATTGCCTTTTGCGGCAATCTGATTGTTCCGTTTTTGCCGAGAACCGTCAGTCCAAAAACGTATCTGTCCCTTTTTCCGTCCTCATTTATCAATTCCTCAAGCGGCTTGTTAATTAAGGCGTCAAGCGACACGTTATAGAGTTTTGACAAACGCACGCATTTTTCTATATCGGGATAGCTCTCGCCCGATTCCCACTTTGAAACAGACTGCCTCGAAACATCTATTATCTCTGCAACGTCTTCAAGCGTGCGCCTACTTCGTATTCTCAAGGTTTTGAGATTTTCACCGAGATTTATATCCATTTAATACCTCCTTAAAATCTGTTGCCGTGCACATTGTCTTACAACAAGATTATTGTAGCACATATTCTCTCGGTATCAACCAAACGGATTTAACAATTCGGGTTAATTTCGGTTGCCTATTGAAAAGCCGTATATTTTATGTTACGATATATACGGTATTTCAAATTTCGAATTTCGATTCTCAACACACATAAATTAAAATCAGCATTCAGTAAATAAGCAGCTGCCTCAGAGCAGCTTTTAAAAGACGTGCGAGTTAGCCGTGACTAACCGTATAACACATACATATCCGTTAGACAAATCTGACGGGAAAAGGAATGATAGCAATGCGAGAACACAAGAATTTCTGGGACAAAAATGCCCGCATTTACGACCGCTTTATGCGAAAGGATCGGGCGGCGTATGACGAGATGTATGAGCTGATCCGACCGGTCGTGAAAGCCAAGACGGTGCTGGAGCTTGCTACCGGCACGGGATTGATTGCAAAAAACATCGTAAACGCGGCGGCACACATCGAGGCGACGGACACCTCTGCGGAGATGATCGCCGAGGCAAAGCGGGATACCAGCTCTGCCAAGCTGCACTTCTCCGTTCAGGATATGTTCCGCCTGCCCTATACGGACAAGTCCTTTAATGTGGTGATCGTGTCCAACGCGCTACATATCGTGCCGCAGCCGGAGAAAGCCCTGCAAGAAATCAAGCGGGTTCTGAAGGATGACGGCGTGTTGATTGCGCCGACCTTTACCCACGCAGAGAACTCTTTTTCCGGCAAGTTCAGAGCATTTTTCATGAAGCTGGCAGGCTTCCCCCTCCACAGCAAGTGGACGAGCGAGGAATACCTGCGCTTCCTACGGCAAAACGGCTGGACGGTGCGGAAAAGCGTTGTTCTGAAAGCGTCATTTCCGTTAACTTATACCGAATGTGTGAAATCGGAGGTGTGATAAGATGTCATTTTTTGAGAACACTAGAAAGCCTGTGGGGCTTGGCGGGAAAATCATGGTCGCCATGATGAACCTGGGGCACAGCCCTGTGGCGCAGTGGGGACTACAATTTCTGAATGCCGCGCCGGACGCCAGGGTGCTGGACTGCGGCTGCGGCGGAGGGGCGAACATCAAGAGACTTCTGAAAAAATTCCCGGAGGGTATTGTCAAGGGCATTGACTATTCCCCCGTCAGTGTAGAGAAATCCAAAAAGGTCAACGAGGCCGCCATAGCGGAGGGCCGCTGCACCGTCCTGCAAGGCAGCGTGGCGGATATGATCTTCGCAGATGACCGGTTTGATGCGGTCACGGCCTTCGAGACCGTATATTTCTGGCCCGATCTGCCGCAGTGCTTCCGAGAGGTTTATCGGGTGCTGAAGCCCGGCGGGACATTACTCATCTGCAACGAAGCAAACGGCGATACGGACAAGGACAAGAAGTGGACGGAGATCATCGGCGGCATGACCATCTACAAGGACGCCGAGCTGAAGACGTATCTGGAGCAGGCGGGCTTTCACGATGTGCAGATACACAAAAAGAAAAGCTGGCTCTGCATTACAGCGTGGAAATGAGGGGGGCTAAATCATGAGTATCTTTGCATCTATCTTACGCAGCGTATACAAGCTCTCCGGCGCGAAAAAGGCGTTCGCCTTGCCGGAGGACGCACTGCGAAAGGAAATTGAAAAGCAGAACCGGCATCGTGGCGTTTTTACGCCCACCGACCGCAAGGCATATTATGAAACGATCGCGGTAAACGGCTTTCCCTGCCTGATCGTGCGAGAGCATCAAAAACCGTCCGAGCGCGCGATTCTCTATTTATTTGGCGGCGGCATGGTGATTGGCCCCGATAAGGGCGACCTGCCTGTGATGCGCAAACTCTGCCGCGAGACCGGCTGTGATGTGTGGTTTCCGTTTTACCCGCTCTGCATGGAGCAGTGCATTACTGAAACATACGCGATGGTGTACGAATGTTATCGAAAAATGATTGAACTGTACGGCGGCGGAAATGTCAGCACCTGTGGTTTTTCCTCCGGCGGTGCGCTGGCTTTGGGGATCGCGGCGCACAACAACGCGCAGCCCGAACTGCTGCCGCAGCCGAGACACATCGTCGCCGTATCTCCAGGCGAAGTGCCGTGGAACGATGCAGAAAAGGCGCGGATGCAGGCGCTCAATGAAAGGGATGTCTCCATAGACTATGCCTTTATGGTGACGGTGGAAAAATTCATGCGGCACGGCTGCGAGAATGTGCCGGACTATATGCTCTCCGGCTCTCGGGGAGATTTTACCGGCGTAGGCGATATTCACTTCTTCTATTCTGCCGACGAGGTGCTCTACGGTGCTTTGCCCGATTTTGAAAACGCTTGCAAACGGGCAAATGTCCCCTATACGGTGTTCGCCCGCCCGAAGATGGTGCATTGCTACTGTATGCTGCCGATCTTTAAGGAGGCAAAAGAGGACTTTGCGAAAATCGCGGACATTTTGAAAAAATGAGATCGGAAACGGTCGTGTGATGATTGAAACACGGAGGCAATCAGATGAAGGACAAGAAGCTCTTATTCGACCGCAAATGCCATGTGCTGTATTCCAAGCCTTGCAAGAAAGAGATACGGGCAAAAATCGCCCTGCACTACCCGGAAGCAGAGCGGGAGGCGATATGGGAACAGGTACAGCGGCAGTATGCGGACTTCCTCTCCGACTGGCGCACCGACTTGGGCGGCAAACGGAACTTCCACAACGGCGTAGGCGGCACCTACGACTGCATCGCCATCATGAGCTATTATGTGGTCTGCAAAGCAGTTACTTTGTTCCGTGAAATCGAAGAGATGGAGGAAAATCTGATTCTTCCGACCTTCCGCAAGCTGAAATTCGTGGACTGCAACAAGCCGTTCTGGAGGAAGCTGATGTACAAGGCGTTTGTTCGTGCGAAAAGCGGCTGCGACAAATGGCACGATTACGAGATGTCGGTTGCGCCTTATGAAACCGACAAGCCTATTTATTATGAATTTACATCGTGCCCGGCGGCGGAGTTTGCTATAAGGCACGGTCTTACGGATATTATGCCCGCCCTGTGTAATGTGGACTTTGCGTCTATGGAGTTGCTCCATGCAAAGCTTATACGGACGAACACCTGCGTGAACGGCTGCCGGTGCGACTATACCATCTGCGGCGATAAGGATCCGTACGTAAAGTCGCATCCCGAATATCGGGATGAGGCGGGCTTCAGGAGAAACAAATAAAAACGCAATGCAAAGGCGGTGAAACAAATGGAAACTTTTCTTGGAATCATGATTCCTTTCTTAGGTACAACGCTGGGCGCGGCCTGCGTGTTCTTTATGAAAAAATCACTCGGCGATCCGGTGCAGCGCGCCCTTGCGGGCTTTGCCGCCGGTGTGATGGTGGCAGCGTCTATCTGGAGCCTGCTGATCCCCGCCATTGAGCAGTCGGAGGATATGGTGAAGCTGTCATTTCTCCCCGCCTTTATCGGATTTTGGGTCGGCGTGCTGTTTTTGCTCCTGCTTGACCGTTTGATTCCCCATCTTCATGTGGGAAGTGAACAGGCCGAGGGTCCGAAAAGCAAGCTCGGGCGCACCAGCATGATGGTGCTGGCTGTTACCTTACATAATATCCCGGAGGGAATGGCAGTCGGCGTGGTGTATGCAGGCTTTCTTTCGGGAAATATGCAAATTACGGCGGCAAGCGCACTGGCGCTATCCCTCGGCATTGCCATTCAGAATTTTCCCGAGGGTGCTATAATCTCCATGCCGCTCCGGGCGGAGGGGGAACGCAAGGGCCGAGCGTTTCTCGGCGGCGTGCTTTCCGGCGTTGTCGAGCCTATCGGCGCGGTGCTGACGCTTCTCGCGGCGCAGCTTGTGATTCCGGCGCTGCCGTATCTTTTAAGCTTTGCCGCAGGTGCAATGCTCTATGTGGTGGTAGAGGAACTGATACCGGAAATGTCGCAGGGGCGGCACTCGAATCTCGGCACGGTGTTCTTTGCGGTAGGATTCAGCGTCATGATGACGCTTGATGTAGCTTTGGGATAAGGAAGTAAATGATGATTTTACAGGTGATTTTGGAAGGCATAGGACTTGGCGTTCTGCTCATTTTGGTTTGCGCCATCGGTATCCGCAAGGGCGCGGTGAGCATGGTGCATCTTTACAGCCCTAAAGTTCAGGACAGGTGTGTAACGCTGGGACTTACAACACACGAAAAAATCAAGCGGAACGCTTTGATTTTCAAAGCTGTATGCGTTCCCGGATACATCGCCTATGTGCTGGTGTGCGTCTATGCACTCAACGGTGCGCGGGGCTTTCTTGCAGGCTTCTGGCAAATGCTCGTTATTTTATCGGTGATGAACCTGATGGACCGTTTCCTTGTTGATGATTTTTGGGTCGGTCACACAAAGGCGTGGACAATTCCGGGAACAGAGGACTTAAAACCATACATCACCGCAAAAGACAAAGCAAAAAAGTGGCTGTTCGGCACGGTGGGCATGGCGGTCATTTCGGCAGTGCTGGCGGCAATTATGATGCTTTTTATGAAAATATGAGGTGATAGAAATGCTGTTTCAAACTTATGGCAACAGGAATCATCCTGCGGTGCTGTTCTTTCATGCAATGGGCGTGACAGGAGCAAGCAGCGAACCGGTTGTGAAATATTTGCAGGATCGATATTTCTGCATCTTACCCACCTCCACCGTGTACTGCGATGGGCAGAAATATGTCAGCAAGGCGGACGAAATACGGCAGGTGGAGGACTTTCTGCATCGACAGGGCGTGGAGCGGCTGGCGATGGTGGTCGCTTCTTCTATCGGCGCAGACCTTGCCATGGCGTTTCTGACGCAGACGAAGCTGCCCGTGGAGCACGCTTTCTTTGACGACGGGCAGTTTGCGCAAATCGGAAAAGGCACGCGCCGTATCATGACGCCGTTTCTGTATTTTGCTATCAGGAGCCTATATTGGTCGAAGGGCGGCACGCTGAAAAAGATACTGTGGTGTGACGACGACTCCATAAAGCCGTATTTTATAGACGCAGGGAAAAATCTGACCTATACAAATTTGCGGCGGCAGATTTCGGACAGCTTGGAGGATAAGCCCTTTCCGTCACTTCCCGAAGAATTGCAAAGAAATATCTATTTCGAGTTTGGCAGTATAGAAGATCATTTCAAATACCGTCAGGCGGTGATGAACGCCTATCCCTACGGCAATTATCCCGTGTTTGAGGGATACGAGCATATGCAATATCAGATTCGCGATCCAAATGGGTTCGCCGAAATGCTGGCACACATCGCCGAGCGTAACTGTATGCCGGAACTGCCATTTATCAGAAAGTGAGTGATACCCATGAAATACAAAATCGAGAAAAACACCGTACAGGAGACGCTAATCATTCCGCTGTATGCGCGGAAGGTCTGCTCAGAACTATACCCGAATCTCTACCGGGACGAAACAGCGGTTCGCCTGATTGACGAGATCGACTACAATTTTTCTGAGGCGGAGAAAAACTCCCGCGGCCTGATGCAGCGTTTCGGTTCATTGGAGGTAGCCATGCGGCAGAACGACTTGGCATGGGAGGTGCGGGATTATCTAAAGACGCACCCCAATGCGGCGGTGGTCAATCTGGGCTGCGGGCTGGACAGCACCGGAAGAAGCTGCGACAACGGCAACTGTAAAATTTACAATCTGGACTTTCCCGATGTCATAGCCGTGCGTAACGAGCTCCTGCCCGCCGGAGATCGTGAAGAAATCATCCCATGCGATTTGAATAATACCGAATGGTTTTCAAAAATCGACGCCTCCGGCGGCGCAGTATTTTTCGCTTCCGGCGTGTTTTACTACTTTTTAACCGAGCAGGTCAAAGCTCTTGTGCAGGGTATGGCAGACGCTTTTCCGGGCAGCGTGCTGGTGTTTGACGCGGCAAACCGGACGGCGGTGAAAATGATCGCCAAAACCTGGCTCAAGAGCGCGAAAATCAAGGACGTGGGCGCATATTTTGCGGTTTCGGACGCGAAAAGCGAGCTTTCTCCGTGGAACAGCCGCTTGCAGGTCACGAGCCGCGGCTATATGCTGGGCTACAACGATCTGCGTGACCCATCCGTCAGCGGCTTTTTCCGTTTTCTCGCCAGGGTCGGTGACGGCATGATGAAAATGCAGATTGTGAAGGTCGGATTCGGAGGCAGAAAATGAAATCGAGTAAAGAAAAACGGGCTCTTATTGCCGGTATGATCGGGTGCTTGCTCTATGTGATCGGCGACTTTTTGTTTGCGGCGACCGGGAAAATCCAAAGCACGGAATCCGCCGGACACCTGCTGGTTCTGGTGCTGGTGCTGGGATTGGTTCTGCTGCGGGAGATGGCGAAATGCGGAGAATGTAAGGAGACAGTGCAATGAAATACTTGGGTATGCCCATGGGGATGTGGACAATGTTTGCAGGCTCATTCCAAAAGCAGCTGACAGCGGTATTCGGATATGATACGGACACGGCAAAAGCGATTGCGAAAATAGCGAAGCCGAAATACAGGGAGATCATCTCCGAGTTGCCCGAATTTGAAAAAGGCGACCGGTTCAAGATGAACATTGTCAACTGTGCAATGCTCGGTGCGTTTATTCTCTCCATGCCGGAGCGCCCAAAGGTGGACAGACTGACAGATTACTACGCAAAATCCATGATGACAAAGCCCATGAAATGGTTCTGCCGCAAAAGCGGAAAGAGCAAATTCACCGAAAAGGACATTGCAGGTATGAAAGCCACCGCCGCGTTGAGAGCCGCTGACCGCAACCCCTACTCGTGGAACATGGAGTTTTACGAATATCCCGACGACAGCGGCTACGAGGGGCGCTTCACCAAATGCGGCATCTGTGTGCTGATGAAAAAGCTGGGGCTATATGACCTCACTCCCGCGCTGTGCCGTCTGGACTACACCATGAGCGAGGCGGGCGGCGCGACTGACTTTGTGCGGCAGTACACTCTCGCCTCCGGCGGACCGTACTGCGACTGCGGATATAAAAAGAAGCTTTAGAGGAGAGATAAAATTATAAAAGCTACTTATCTTTTTCCGATTTTCCGTGAAGCTTCGGCAAAATTTGCCGTCTCTGTCTCGCAATAAAAAAAGCAGGATTGTTTTAAAACAATCCTGCTTTCTTGTCATAACCGGACAAAACAAAATAAGACAATCCGAAAATCCGTATTTAGATATTGATGTCGGGAAGTTCAATGGGTCCCGAGACGTCGGTTGTAGTCGGTTCAGTGCTGATGGTAATAATATCAGCCGTGCAAAATTCCGTTATTTCAAATGACGGAGCAGAATACTCTTCTTTCATTCTTTTTTCTCCTTTTTTTAAGTCCTGTAAGCTGCGGCGGATTTTCCGTATCGCATCATAGCCTGCGTTAAATCATCAAGAGCAGTACCCTTATATGCACTTGACTGCTGAATAACACTTGCGTATGATTCGACGCTGAAAAGCATTGTGTTGCTGCAAGGAATGCCGTTTTCATAAACCGTAAGCAAAAGCTTATCGCTCAGCTCGTGTGCAAAAAGCTCATTACAATAAACATAATATGTGCCGTCACCGTTATTCACAAAATCATTTTTGTCATAGGTAAATTTTGTGTTCCTAAATGCGATTTCAACGGTCTTGTTTTCAACGTCCTTAGCGGAAAACTTAGCCCTGAGCATAATTGAATTGTTGAGCACCAAGCCGCAAGTATTCCATTGTGCCGTAGGACTGCTTATCGTTTTGTAATTTAAGTCGCTGATATTCTTAAACTTCTCTGCCCCATTGCTGCCCCAGCTTTTTTGAACAGCGGTCAGCTCGGAATTAACAAGATTATCCGTCTTATACCCTACATATTTCTGTGCCATCGCACCGTAATTCAGCAAATCCACAAGCAGCGTGCGAAGCTTTGAGTATTCATCGCTGCTGTATCTGTCAAGCAATGTATAGGCGTACTCCTTGACGCTCAACGCCTTTTCGGGGCTTGTGTATTCCTCGTTTCCCTTTTTGGCGTGCAACACCGCAGTAACCTCATCATTCATAAGCTGCGGATTTATGCCTTTGTATGAGAATACGTAGTAATCCCCGTTCTGCTTATATTGTGTAGCCTTTTCTTCTTTTCCGTTACATTTAAATGTCATATAGAAATCATCGTAAGACGAAAGACTGCTTTTAGGTACTTTGAAATTCATTGTTATGCTGCTTTCGAGCGATATTGAAGCCTTGTCAATTGCAAGTGCGGGCTTTTCTTCCGGAGCAGCTTTGTTTTTGTAATAATATGTAACAACCGTACCGTCTGAAACAATCGGCTCATTCAAGCCGTCGGCCTTCACAAATTCATAACCGTAAAGTGATTTTGCCGGCGTCAAACCAAGCTTTGTGCCATACGGAACAGTAAATGTTCCTCCGGCAGTATTCGGTATTTCTGTGCCGTCCTCAAATTTATATTGGATTGAAACGGTTGTGTAACGCTGTGTTTCCGTATTATCGTCCGCTAAGATGTTACCGTTTTCGTCAAGCACCTGAAATGCCACGGTATCACCGTTCAAAAGCTGAGCGTCGGACGGAATTTGATAAATAAGCGAGCAGCTCTTCAGACCTGAATTGAAATTGCTTTTGATGTGGTCCAAAGCACCTATCGGCCAGAAATTCGCCTTATCATTCCAAACGGGAATGTCAAAGGTTTGAGTAGTCTGAAGCGGATTACCCGATGAATCGGTTGCCACGCTGCCGTCGGAATGCCTTATCCACATTTTGAACCTTATCTGCCTTGCTTGCTTATCCGAAACATTTTGAATGGCAGTGCGCAGTTCGATTTTTTTACCGTTCATATCGGTATTAAATCTGCTTTTACCGTTACCGCTCAAAAGCCTGCCGCTGCGATTTGAAGTATAAGTATAGTACGAGCTTGTTTCAAGGTCCGTAAAATCAGATGGACTTGAGTAGGCTCCGGTGTACTCCTTAACCTCAGGCGTGGCAACATAGAGCTCTGCATCCTTGACAAGCTGAGACATTCTCTTGTAGCCCTGCAAGCGGCAAACCTCGCAAAACTGATAATTTGTATCTCTCATTATACACTCGTAGCTTGAGACAAGCATTTTTGAGCCGTAAGCATTGCGGCAGGTATAGGTGTTTCTGAAGCCTAAAAGCTGAGTCCATTTTATCTTTGCCGGGTCTTCAACCGAGGAGAGATTCAGAGACTTCAGTTCCTTATCCCCAAGTAAATATCCGGTGCTGTACTCATCGCCGAGGCCGAGCAAGCTATGCCCAAGCTCGTGTGCAAAGGTCTTAGGCGCACGATAGCTGTCTGACGGTGTAATAAAATAGTGGAAGCCGTATTCGCGATTGTTATAGGCACCGCCGAAATCGGATTTTGTATTTACAACCACGGCGAACTGCGCAATATAATCGTGAACATAGTAATACGGTTCATACTCGTTCGACTCTCCGTTAGGTTTCGTCGGAATCGTGTTCGGGTCGGTTGTTTTTTTGATATGGGCATCGTGAATTTTCTCTATAAACTCAGGTCCGATGCATCTTTCCAAAATATGGTTCTTCCATTGACTTCCGTGGAGATTGTTAGAAATAACCGGAGAATTGTAGCTGTCAACTATAACATCGAAGAAGGTACTCCCCCCGTTATCAAAGGTAGACTCTGAGGCTGTGCAGAGGGCGTAAACGTTAAATCTGTCGGCATAGCTGCGATACGGCTCGTATTTCATAGCCTCTTGCCAAAGTCGTTTTACATCATTGATAAATTTACCCTGCTGACTTTTTGTATATCCCTCACCGCAAATGACGACAACCATATTTTCCGTGTCGCTGCGAGTCTTCTGAATAGTGTATACGGGAATGGTAGGATTAGAGTATTTCCCGTCAGCCGAATACCATGGTCCGAGCGTGGGCTGAATGCTTTGCTCGGTGCTGACATTCCAATCGGGATTTGCCTCTTCCGCAGGCTCTGAAATTGTATAATCCGCCTCCTGCTTATTCGGAGCAGAGCCGACATAAGGATTGCCCTGAGTGCCGCTGCCGGAGGTTGCGACAAAATACTCGGTATCGAGATAAAACGCAGGTCTTACGCCCAAATCGGAATACCACGGAGCATATCTGCCCACCTCGCCCGACGAGCTGACATAACGCATATCATGATTACAGTCGGTAACGGGAGTGCGAAGCCAATAAGGCCAAGCCATACCGTCATTGTTGTATGCGACATAATAGCCTTTAAGATTTTTCCACACGGCGTTAGCCTGTTTCACATCGAGAAGGAACACCTTTTCGGTCGTGGTTTCAAAATATGAATCATCATAATTAGCCACAGCCTCCGAAATATCGGTGTAGTATGACAAATCGGATTTTGCGTCGCCCTCAACAATACCCTTATTGTATTCGGGATGAGAGACAAGAGAACGCTGGGTAACGGTTTTCATAGCGGCAATTTCCGACTTTGAAAATTCATTTAAAAAGCCTGCTTTATTATTATAGGCCCCTGTTCCGCTGACATAACCATCCTTCGGCGGGTTACCGCAAAGCCAATCGACCTTACCTGCAGCCGCAGTTGAATTGAGCCAGGAACGCATATTGCTGTCTCTCCAATAATTTGAGCCGTAATCGGCGCGCTTATAGCTTCTGCTGTGCGATTTCGAATTGCTGTTGTCGTTTGTCTTGGCATCATACGCAAGAGTGTCAACAATTCTGTCTGCAAGCATAAGCGGACCGTTATCATCAATACTCACGCAACGCCAAAGAATCGAGGCATTATTATATGTTCCCATTTTGACATAATCGCCCACTTTAATATCAGGCTTTGAAGCCGCCTGAGCGAACATAGGCAGCAGCGAAACAGCCATGCACATCGTAAGCAATACTGCCGTCAGTTTTTTTACCATTAACTCAATCCTTTACCAAAGATATTTGCTTTTATTATATATGACTTGGTTATAGGTGTCAACACAATTATCGTTAAACTTTTGTCAAATGCAGCGGTTGCACCGGCAGGCCGGTATCAAGGAAATTACACAATAAAATCGTAAACAAAAATTTCCGAAAGCGCTCTAAAAAATTTGCGGCAATATTATACGGAAATGCTTGCACAATATCCCGATGTGAATTTTACTTGTTCGTTGCAGGAATCGAACAGTAGTTTGATTAAAAGCAAATTCGAGGGATATGACAAAGACGATATTGTTTTGAAAAACAAATCCGACGGGGACGGATATACGTTTTATTACGACAGCGATGAAAAAGGCTATGCTTATTCATTATTGATTGAAAAGGGCGACAAATTGTTTTATTCAAGATTTTCTGCCGAAAATGTAAACGATTTTGAATATTCAAAAGAGCAATTTGTTTCGGACAGTTTGTCTGTTTTTAACGATTAGGATAAGTTTTAATTTGATATTAGTGCGTAAATAAAAGCACGGAAAAGGATGATCGATGCCTTTGCCGTGCTTTTTTATTACGATGGAATGCGTTGGAATTTCGACAAAGCCTTCTCACTCGGGAAAAGGCTTTGTGTTTGGTTTTTTGATTTTATTTATTCGCAGTCCCCGCAGCCCTCTTCGGAAAGAGTTGTTGAACTTTCAAGTTCGCTGTTGTCAACACCTTTAACTTTTTTGTCTATTGTATAATTGTTGTCGCCGTCGATACAAATTAATTCGCCGTAATTTTCGTCATTATCATAATCGGTGATTGCGTAAAATTTGCCATTGTATTTGCCGAATGACCAATTGATAACATCGTCGGCAATCTTTTCGGTGTTGCCGTTTGAATATTTATAAATATTACATTCACCGGTCTTTTCGCTGTAATCGGTTGCATAATAATATGTGTCTTTTTTATTTGGGTCATAATAAATATTAAACGGTGCGGCATCTTCAAATTCCTTGTCCTTGATATGGAGCGTGCCTTTGTGGTTTGAATTGTCGCCGAATCCGTCAAGAGGCATAAATTCGCCGTTTGCATAGAGGCAAACATAGATATTTTCGGCAATTGTTTCGGCATCGGACATACTTTCTGCCTTTTCAGGAAGGGAGTATATCGAAATTGAATCCCACGAATTGTCATCGGAATTATTGTCATATTTTTTTTCAAATGTTACAACAAATTTTGATGAATCCGAGTTGTAGTTAACCGTTAAGCAGTAGTAGCCTTTCTTTTCAACAGAAACGAGTTTGTTGCCGTTGTAAATTACATTATGCATTATGATTTGTTCGCTGATTTTTGTTGATACACTTTCGCTGTCTGAAATTTTTGTAATATCAATCTTTTTCATACTGTCAATCGAGGCGTCATATACCGAGAAATAGACATATTCTGTAAATCCTGCCGAGTCGGTGCCGTTCGGCAAATTGTTAATTTGCATAATTGATGGATACGAAAGGTCGCTCGCGAGTTTTTCGCCGCTCTCATTATAAAGTGAATATGATCTGTAGCTGCTGTCGGCTTTAAGGTCTTCTCTCAAATTGTTTCTGTCAAGCGCGGCTTGATAGTCGCTGTATGCTTCGTCATACTTTTCCTGCGCTTTATCATAAGCGGCTTGGTATGCGTCATAATCGGTTGTTGTGTATGAATAGCCCCAATCGTCGGTTTCCTGCTTTTGGTATTTTTCAATGTTTGGTGCATAATCGTCCCAATTGGGCTCTTTGGCTTTGGCGTCCTTATCCTTCATCGAGTCATTTATCAAATCGTAGTAGGTATATTTTTTGTCGCAGACGGTGTAATAAATTTTGCCGTTTGCAGATGTGAATGACTCAACTTTATCGGCGATTTTTTTGTCGTTGCCGTCTTTTGCGGATGCGCTGTAAAGATTGTCATTCTTTTTATACAGGATAGTATCGCTATCAATGTCGAAGACATATTCCTGTGCACCCTCAACGATTTTATTTTTGTCGCCTGTTGATAAATCAACGGTGCATACATTGTATGTAGGGTCGCCGTATTCATCTGCCGCTTGGTCATACTCGCCCTGATTATATTCTGTTGCTACAAAATAGCTGTTGTCACTGCTGAATGATGAAACATTTGCATCGGAAATCAGCTTTTCGGTTTCACCGTTTGCATCTGTTGCACAAACATTTCCGTCTTTTGCATAAATGATTTTATCAATGCTACCAACAACCGCTTCAATCGTCGAAATATTTTTTGCAACAAGTGTGCCCTCGTCCTTTTCGTTGCCGATTTCCTTATAATAGATGTCGTAGGTATAGCTTGTTATATTCTCTCCGTCGGTGTGTTCTTCTCTGTCGGTGGTGTAAACGATATATTTCGAATCCTCCGAAAGTTTGTAATCACCGCCGTAATCATTTGTTACCTCAAATGTTTTTGCCTCATCACTGCCTAATGACTGAACCACAAATAGTCGGCTGTCGGTGTAATAAACCATCGGTTTTGTCGTTTTCTCTTTTTCGCCGCCGAACAGAACAATCAAAAGAACAACAACGGCAATAACGATTGCCGCAACGATAACGCCGATTGCGATTTTTACGCCTTTTTTGCTCTTTTGCTTTTTATGTTTGCCGTCATTACCGTTGCCTGTGTCTGTCGGCGGTTGAGTTTGATATGTCTGAACGGTAGGGATAGATGTCGGCTGATACTGCTGCTGTTGAGCCTGTTGAGGCGGTTGATATTGTGGCTGCTGTTGCTGATAATGTGCGCCTTGCGCCTCTGAGCCGCCGACAGGAACATATTGATTTTGAGTCTGCGTCGGATATTGCGCTCCCTCATAGCTGCTGTCATGTACTGTCGTCTGTGGGATAGGTGAACCGCAGTTTGTACAGAATTTTGAATTGTTTTCATTTTCCGCGTTACAATTCGGACATTTCATTTTTCCTTCCTCTTTCCTTATTTCATTTAACACTATAATATCATATATCGACACCGATTTGCAATTGTATTTGAAATAAAAAGTGATGTTTGGCTGATTTTGCGTGACATTCGGAGGCGGAGCGCAAAAAAGCACCCTCCGCTTTCATTTAAAAAGCAGAGAGTGCTTAACATGGTTAAAAGCATTTCATTTGACCGCAAAGGCCGCAAGTATCAGCTGCAAATTGAGCTGATAATTTTTTCCGCGTCAAACGGCTCGCCGAAATGATTTTTATAATCCGAATTTAATATATATACCGTTACCTTATCGCTGCTTTCCGCTACGATACTGAAATATGACGAAGACCGCATTTCAAATTTGTCTGTGTAATTACAGTATTTATATCGGTAATCGCCCTTTGTTCCGTCTGTATATTTAATGCTTTTTCCGCCGACCGAGGTCTCCCTTAACAGTTCTTTTTCAAGCCTTTTCTTAATAAGCTTTCGCGAAGCCGCCGTTCCGCCGGTATACTCATATACGGTAGCTGTATAATAGTTATAGCTGCCGTCGCTTTTAGAATAATTATCAACAGTATAATAACCGCTTAAAAAGCCGTTTGAATACAGCTCGTTATCCGAACGCTCAGCCTCGTAATCAGACAAATCGACAAAATTACCCAAGCTGTATTTACTCTCGGCGGCTTCTTTATAGCTGCTCGTCTTTTCGCTGCCAGAATTTACAAATACCGCGACAAAAAACGACACGGAGAAAACCACGCAGAAAGCCGCTATACATAAGGAGCTTATCTTAAGCGCGGATTTTATTTTTGCGTCATTGACAAAAAAGTAAGCGATATAGCAAATTATTCCGGGTATCAAAATTATGCTCGGTATAATCAGTTCAAAGGTATCAACAACAATATATATCGGTGTTGTTGTCACTTGGTTTTTGACAAAAGCCCAAAGGAGCCCCAATAACACCACTGCAATTAAAACGACGACGAGATTTTTAATCGATTTCTTTTTATCCATATTAACCCCCCGCTTTTTATAAGTAACAGAATATGTGTTACTTCCGCAACATATTGTTTATATTCAATATATTATATTGCTTTTTTTGTTTTGTCAACAGCGGCTGCTTTTAAGAACGATAAAGGAAATTAAATGCACTTTACCGACACGCAAACACGGTACACTCTCCGCTTTTATTACGGCTTGTTCACACACAACGAAAATGCAAAAACAGGATACAGCTTTTGCTATATCCTGCTTTTTGGCAAATGACTCTAATTTTGGTAGAAACCCGTTAAAAGGGGGGGTGCAATTACGGTTTGGAGGGGGGTGCATTTTCGATGTTAGGGGGGTGCATTTCTCGATTTGAGGGGGTGCATTACTCTACCCGTGAGGACAGCAATAAACCGCAGGCGTTGAAACCTGCGGTCTTTTCATTTTTGTTGGGACTCAAGCCTCGATTTCTGTGCCGCCCCGGAATTTGAATCTCATCCGTCCGTCAGAGGTGGTTGCTTTCTATATTTTGGAGTGATAAATCGGGCTTGCCATGCCCGAAAAGCGTTGATATATCTACACTTTTGACGTTTTGCTCATGGCTAAAGGAACTTTTTAAAATAGGTGATTGCTTTTCATAATGCGGTGTGTTATAATTTTTTGAAAAATATTTATACTTTTCTAAGGAAGCTCTGATTAAATCTGATGTACAGATTACGCCGTCAGATTGTGCAAAAGCCGTGCAGGAACCCTGTCGGATTTCAAGCGGTTTTTGTGCAATATGGCGGGAAATATGCAAGTAAGATGTGCTTCAAAGCGTATGCTGTGATTTATTCAGAGGTTCCCTAATAAATTCGGCGCATTTGCTTTTATTCCTATTGAGGCACATTTTTTCGGAGAAAACTATGAACACCATAATTTTTGCGTTTGCGGGAAAAGGCGGAGTCGGAAAAACATCTCTTTCCGCAGCGTTCATTCGAATTCTGTCGGAGGCTTACCCGGAAAAAAGAATTCTTGCCGTTGACGCAGACCCTGCTGTCGGTCTTTCAACGGCGCTGAATATGGAACCGGCACTCACTCCGGATGACATCCGGTTGAAAATTGCTGAAAGCATTGAAAATGGAGATACATCAGACGCTATTGAGCTTTTAAGCGAGGCAAGGTTTCACTTGCAGGACTGCATAACCGAAAGCGGCAACATTTCTTTTCTTGCGACAGGCCGTCCTGAGGCTGCCGGCTGCTACTGCAAGGTCAACGCTTACCTGAAACAGGTGATTGAGACAATTTCAGAAAACTTCGACTACGTTGTAATGGACGGAGAGGCAGGAATTGAGCAGATAAACCGCCGTGTTATGGAAAACATAACATATCTTATTCTCGGTATCGTTATACTTTTTATTATTCGTAAAAGACAGGAGGTACGGCAATGAAAAAAAAGTGGACTTTGTTTCTCACCTTTCTTAAAATCGGCGCCTTTACATTCGGTGGCGGATATGCTATGATTGCGCTGCTTGAAAACGAATTTGTAGAGCGCAAGAAGTGGATCAAAAAGGACGACTTTCTGAATATGGTAGCCATTGCCGAGTCTACACCCGGACCGGTTGCAATCAACAGCGCCACATATATCGGCTATAAAATTGCAGGCTTGTTCGGTGCTGCGTTGGCTACCGTGGCGGTTTGTATTCCTTCGTTTACCGTAATTTTTTGCATCTCACTGTTTTTTGATCAATTCTTAAGCCTTACATGGGTTTCCCGTGCTTTCCGCGGAATACAGGTATGTGTGATCTATCTGATTTCCTCTGCCGGGCTGAAAATGCTGAAAAACATTGAAAGAAATGCCTTCAACACGGTCATTTTGCTGTCGGTCATTGCTGCAATGCTGGCGTGCACTGTTTTCGCCGTTTCTTTTTCTTCCGTTTACTATATTCTGATTTGCGGTACAGCAGGACTTGCGATTTTCTTCCTGAAAAAGCTGCGGAAAGGAAACGGAAATAAACAATGATCTACCTGAAATTATTCCTGAATTTTTTAATGATCGGTGCCCTTTCCTTCGGCGGCGGATACGGAATGGTTTCCCTTGTAAGAGAAACAGTCATTTCAAACGGCTGGCTAACGGAAAGCGAATTCTTAAATTTCATTGCCGTTTCGGAATCAACGCCCGGTCCGCTTGCCGTTAATATGGCGACATTTATAGGTTCCACGCAAGGTGGCATTCTCGGCTCGTTTCTTGCTACGCTCGGCGTTGTTCTTCCGTCTTTCGTTATTATACTTTTAATTGCGGCGGTACTCAAAAACCTGATGAAATATGCCGGTGTCAACGCTTTTCTCTCCGGCGTCCGCCCCTGCGTTATCGCAATGATTCTCGCTACGGCAATCGGTATGGCCTTATCAACATTGCTTGGTTTTACGGATATTCATTCGGCACTTGTTCCGGATCCTAAATCCATTTTGGTCTTTGCCATTCTGTGGCTGACACATTTCGGATATAAAAAAATCAAAAAAACTGCACCGTCGCCGATTATAATGATACTCTTTTCTGCCGCGCTCGGCATGTTGCTTTGGGGAATATAAAATACAGCCTGTGCTAATTTGCCGTCCGAAACCGGGCGGCTTTGCTGTTTTTACGGAAATATACTGCTCACTATTCCGGACTGACGGACGCCGCCATTGTAGAATAAATCACTTTGCAGTAACTGTTACGCCCGCAACCTTAATCAAAGATCAAAATTTATTCTAATCATTTTCCTGTTAACTATAAAAAGCACAACGCCACAGAGTTTTAAATCTCTGTGGCGTTGTACTGATCTCAATCGGTCACTTTTTGAAAGTATCCTTATGTGAGCCTGCCTTTCAAGCGGCTTTCGGGCATGAAAAAAGTCCACGATAATTCTATCAACATTACGGTGGACTTTTGGCGGAGAGTGAGGGACTCGGCTCACTTCGTTCGCCCTCGAGTTTGCTCCGCAAACTATCCTATTGTAGACTTCTTTTGACAAGACTTCGTCTTGCAAAAGATTGTAAGGGTTCGAATCCCTTGCTGTCTTATCAACAAAAAAATAAAGGGTATAGCAAACGCTATACCCTTTATTCTTGGCGGAGAGTGAGGGATTCGAACCCTCGGTCCCGTTAGGGATTACCTGATTTCGAGTCAGGCCCGTTATGACCACTTCGATAACTCTCCGTATTCGATTTATTGAGCTCAACAAAGAGCTTATATATTTTACCAAACGTACATACCTTTGTCAAATGATTTATTCAAATATTTTAATTTATTGCAATCAATAAGGGTTTTGTGCCTACGCAAAACGGATTTGCATGGTAAAATCCGTCAATGTTTGCGCAAAAACGGCGATTACAGCATCATTTCAGATAAAAAAGTTTCTATCGGCACGGTAAAGGTAAAGGTGAATGATTTTATACGAATACATTATTGCATTCCGTATTTTGTCTTAATTCGTTCAAGAACCGAGCCTATAGGCTTTGCAAGCACTATTATAAATGCAACATTGGAAACTACATAGGTAAGCGTAACGGGCACAGCCGACGTAACAGCGGCAATATACCGCGTCAGATTAAACGTGCCGTCATACCAAAGGGTTGTATAAATATCCATAAGCAAAGAATACAGCACTCCCGAAACGGCACTGTAAATTATTCTGAACACAAGACTCTTTTTAAGCTGCGGAGCGAAAACTCCGGCTATAAGCCCGACTATACCCCACGAAAACATCTGGAACGGTGTCCATGGACCCTGCCCAAAATAAAAATTCGATATTACGGCGGTCAGCGCACCCGTCATAAAGCCTGCCTGTGGACCGAAATACATTGCTGTTATTATAACGAGTGCCGTCACCGGTTTTACGCTGGGTGCCCACGCAAAAATAAGTCTGCCGACTGCCGACAACGCGACCATAACAGCTATTAAAATCATTTCCTTTGTACCGCTTTTCCCCTTTTCAAAGGCGAGAAAAAACGGAACGCACGACAACACGGCAACGCAAAGCGAAATCCATGCATACTGTTTATCTTTAAACACTGTGGCTCCGAGCAAAACCGCCGCAGGCACCAAAATGCACGGAAAAATATACGAAAGCCATTTTTTAACCATTATCTTCTCCGTTTCCGCGACAGCACTCAGCCGCCTCTTCACTCGTTATCGCTGTGGGACAAAGCGGACGGGCTATGCGGTTCGCCGCCGTCGTATAAAAATTATTTTCTGCAAAAAACGAATTCGGCGCATCGGAAGAAATGATTTCGCCGTCAAAGAACAGCGCGCACCTATCGGCACCGACAGCGGCAAACTCAACATCATGAGTTACCATAACAACCGTTATTCCGTCCGATTTAAGCTTCTTCAATACATTCAAAAGCGAGGACTTTGAAAAGGCGTCAAGTCCCTTTGTCGGTTCGTCCAAAAGCAGTATTGTAGGCTCTGAAAGCAACATTTTCGCAAGGGCGCATTTTTGCTGTTCACCGCCGCTGAGGTCATAAGGATGCTTCGTAAGTAAATCCGTTATACCGAGTTTTTCGGAAATATCGCGTATTTTTTCTTCGCGCTCTTCTTTTTTATACTCCATCGCCTTGAGCATTTCTTCGAGATCGCCCGAAACGGTATCCTTTAAAAATACCGTCTGCGGATTTTGCGGCAGATATGCAAGCTTCTTTCGGTACAACGAATTGCCCTTATAATCCTTGATTTTTTTGCCGTCTATCTTTATTTTGCCGCGATACGGCTTATTAAGACCCGAAATAACATTCAGCATTGTCGTTTTTCCCGTGCCGTTGCCGCCGAGAATACAAACTATCTCGCCGCGATACACTTTAAGATTTACACCGCGCAGAATGTCGGGCAAATCTCTTTCATATCTGAACCAAACATTTTTAAGCTCGATTGCCGTATCGGTTTTATCGGAATATTCTGATTTATCACCGTCGGAAAAGTCTATATTCCTTTTGAAATTGCGTCTGAAAAACTCCTGCCCCTCTTTAACCGTAAGCGGGCAGACTTCGTCCGACGAGAGCAGATTGTAAAGCCTTACGGTACTCGGAAGGCCCTTGAGCATAGGGTGCTCGGGATTTATTTTTTTAAGATTTTTGCCGACGGCACGCGGTGAATCATATAAAAGCACGCAGCCGTTTTCCATAAGCAAAACCTTGTCGGCTATCGGGAAAACGGCCTCAAGACGGTGCTCTACCAAAAGCACGGTAATACCGAATTCGGTATTCAGCTTCTTAAGCGTCGCTATAAAATCAGCCGCGGCTATGGGGTCAAGCTGACTTGTGGGCTCATCTAAGATAAGCACCTTGGGCTGCATTACCATAACCGACGCAAGATTTAAAAGCTGCTTCTGACCGCCCGAAAGCTCGTCGGTTTTTTTGCGGAACCAATCCTGTATACCGAAATAGCTCGCCATCTCGCCCACTCTGCGGCGAATTACGTTTTGCGGCACACCGAGATTTTCAAGACCGAACGACAGCTCGTGCCAAACCTTGTCCGTAACTATCTGATTATCGGGATTTTGCCCGACAAACCCTATGGCACATGCACTCTCGCGAAGGCCGAGTGAATCGATGCTTTTCCCGTTATAGAGTATCTCGCCGCTCTTTTCACCTGCGGGAGCAAGCTCGTTTTTAATCAGCTTTAAAAGGGTGGTCTTTCCGCAGCCCGTTGCGCCGCATATTACAGTAAAATCACCCTGCCCGATATTAAGAGAAATATTGTGAAGAGTGTCTTTTTCCGCCTTGGGGTAACGGAAATTCAAATTTTCGATATGTAATATTTCCACTTTAAATTCTCCTTTACCTCAATAAAAAACGGAAGAAACGATAATATAAAAAACGAAATGTAAGTAATTAACGATTTTAATGAAAGGCTGATTTTGCCGAGCTCCGGATAAAATGTAAAATCGATGCTTCCGCTGCCGACGCCTATAAGTACGACAGCAAAAAGCAATAATCCCGACAATAAAACCGCCGCGTCTCTCGCCCCGAATTTAAACAGCGAAAAGTTTGTTCTGCCGTGCAGACCGTATCCGCGCGCTCTCATCGACGACGACAGCTCCATGGAATTTTCAAGCGACCACGAAATCATCGCCGTAAACACTCGTATTCCGCCGCGTAATCTGTCAACATAGCTTTTTTGCGAATAAAGCCCCATTGCCTTTTGCGCTCTGCTCACATTTTTCATCTGTCTTTTAAACATCGGAACAAATCTGAGAGCCATGGAAAGCACAAGCGACATTTTCGGAATGATTCTGCCGAACAGATACAAGAATTTATCCTCGGTCATAATTTCATTATAGCACTTACACCAAAACAGCACTCCGACAACCATCACCGAGATAAAAACGCCGTAAACAACCGCTTCAAGCGTTACAGGGTTACCGTTCATAAAAAAAAGCGGAGTAACGCCGTTATGTGAAAACAGAGGATTTGTAACAGCCACAAGCAGAAAAAGCGGAAGATAAAAGCCCATATCGCTTAAAATAGCCTTTTTCCTCACGAGCATAAGCGAAAACATAATGCCGCCGAGGAGTGCTGTGAGCTGTATTACGGGATTCCATACAAACATAGCCGTTAACAGCACAGATATAAAATATGTAAAAGTAACAGCCGGATGATATCCGCCGAAAGCTTTCATCCCGTTTCATCTCCCATCCATATACAGCCGACGTCCTTGCCGAGATCGCAGGTATAGACCCATGCTATTCGGTCGCCGTCCTTCAGTTTGTATTTTGAGCATCCGTAATTCGGAAATTCGCCGTTCACCTGATACATCCAACCCGAAAGCGGTCCGCAGGAAAATTCGTACAGATAATTTATACCCTGAACGTATACGCTGCCATAGCTGTTTTTATCGGCACCCTGATACTCCATCTGTATTTTATTATACCTTACCGCCCTGTCAAGTATATCAAAAACGGTGTCGCCGGGTCTTAACACATATTCGGTTTCCGGCAATATAACGCCGTTTTGCGGCACGTATTTATCGGATTGCAGGGCTTTGTCAAGCTCGTCGTAATTTTGAAGCACGGTATCACAGCGAATACTGATAAAAACCGTCTCGCTCTGCGGGGTTATATCGTCGATATGAGTAAGGTAGTACTCGTCAACGGACTGAATGTTTGTGCCGTGAATCAATACGGCTATTATCAGCGCCAACGACAGGAGCGCCAAAATATCTTTTTTCAATTATGACTCCCCTTCCGCGAGAAAAAATTACCGCATTTCGTCGTCTTCATCCTTATACATTGCCGCAAGCTCCTCCATTTCGAGAGTTTTTTTCATCTTACGGCGTCTGATTCTTATAATTATAAACACGGTAAGTCCTACCGCTAAAACAAACAGTACAACAGATATTACTATGGCGCGAACGATATTGTCAAGCTTTGTCTTTGTCTTGACGACATCCTCCCAACGCTCGATTTTTGCTCTGTCATATTCGCTGAGCGCGTTATAGCGTTTAACGATTTTATTCACCTTGCCCCTATCCTTGAGCGTGATTTTATCAAACGGATAAAGCTCGGCTTTAATGTCGTCGTTCAGCGAATCTATTTCCGCCTGAACCGCGGCAATTTGCTCCTTTGCCGAAACAAGCTTTCGGAGATATGCGTCTTTACCGTCAAAATCTTCACTCCTTTCGAGCTTATCAAGCAATGTTACAACCAAAACATACTGCTCCGTAGTGAGTTTTTCGGGAAGAGAGTCAACCATTGCACGGTCGGAATCGGTAAAATACAAAATGGCGTCGTCGTTTGCGTCATCATCCGAAAACACAATCACCGCGGTTTCACCCGCTATTTCCGAAACGTCTATTCCGCGTTTTTTGGCTTCATCGGACAAAGTCCAATAATTGCTCACGTAGCACCGCTCTGTTTCGGGCAACGAATAAAAAACCGCAAGAAGCTCGCGAAGCGTTTGTTTATCGGTCTTATTGCCGATTTTAGAAATGTCGGAAGTAAGGTCGTTTATTCGCGATTTAAGCGCGGAGCTCTGCTCTTTTCTAAAATCGAAAAGAGTTCTCATACCGTTTTTTTGCCGCCAAAGAGATGCCATGGTATAAAGGGTCTGCTCCGACGCCATGGTATTTGATTTATCGGGCAAAGATGTGGGATTGTCGGGGTCGTAAGTAAACGAATGGACAAATCCGCCGTCCGTCATTCTGTACCGCATTATACCGTCAAAAAGGGTGTTGCCGTTTTTTATGAAACGGCTGTCCGAGAGAGGGTCGATATTAAGACTGCACAGCGCCACCGCCACCCAATCGGTACTCTCTACATTCTGAGTTCCCCAACTTTTGTAGTCGCCCGTGTCGAGTTGCAGACGCGAAAGGCACAAAACCGCTTCATCAACAACCTCGTGCACCGTTTTGCTCTCATCGGCGGACAACGCTTTTCTGTGATAAGAATATATTTTTTCGGAATTATAATATGGTGCGAGTGCCGTTATCGCCATAGCGGTAATATCGGGGTCTGCATCATCCGAGCTCAGGGCAAATCCGCCGTCGGAAAGTTGCTTTGAAATTATTTCAACGATTATATCGTCGCGGGTGTTGTACGCTCCGTCAGGCACGGCATAGCGCATACTGTCAAGAGTTATAAGCCCCCATATCCAGCCGTTTATGCCCTGTCTTCCGAGCGGCGTTGTCTTGCCGCGGTCGTAGGTTCCGTCCGCTATCAGATTTATCGGCGCGCCGTTTTCGTCGGTTCCGAAATTTGTCGGGTCGCCGCCCATAGCGAGAACGGCGAGTGCTATTCTGTGCCACTCGGTTGCCTTTGCGGCACTGAGCCTTCCGCTTTCGCGATAACGCTCCTCTACCCTGTCTTTTATGACCGCAAGGTAGCCCTCGTTGTTATCCTGTACTCCGAGTCTGCCGAGAGCTATGGGATACCAATCCCCCGGAGTAGTACCCGCATTTTCCAAATATTTATCGTTAATCAAATATCCGTCGGGTTCCGAGCCGTTATCGGCTTTTTTCCATGCGATAATACCGTCCGCGACGCTAAGGAAATTGTCGGACGTATACTCCTTATTCTCTTTTGCCGATACGATGAAAGAAATTGAGGATATAACACACAGGACGCATAAAAACACCGAAATAACACGTTTTGTCATTTTTGGGAAGAGCTCTCCTTAACAGATTTTTCTTTTTCGCCGTTTTTGCGGCGTTTCTTTACATAAAACACAATAAAGCATACTCCGCCTGCCAAAACGGTAAATGCCGATACCAAGCATATTACCGTGACAAGCGTTTTTGATTTTTTGTTTTCCGACAATGATACGGCGTTTTCCGTGCTCTCTTCGCTCTCGGAAAGAGCCTCTGAAGCTTCGGTTATCTCCTCCGTTTCCGCATCGGTCTCGGAAAAAGCGGATTCCTCCGCAGCCGAAGCCGCGACAGCGTCGGCAGACCCACCTGTCTCTTATACACATCTCCGAGCCCACGA
>ENA-OYBY01000131-OYBY01000131.1-human-gut-metagenome-genome-assembly--contig:-NODE-131-length-36825-cov-5.296791_pt1 | contig 36825 bp, 32 predicted proteins | sample MGYA00244625_ERZ652863 | MGnify/ENA primary metagenome ERZ652863 (study PRJEB26926, sample SAMN06164696) | human gut metagenome | biome: ENVO:00009003; feature: ENVO:2100002; material: ENVO:00002003...
CGAGATCTAGTACGGTCTCGTGGGCTCGGAGATGTGTATAAGAGACAGGGTTATCTTAAAGGTGTCGCCGGAAGAGGTGTAGGATACGGCAAAGCAGTATGACGGAATCTTGTTTTCGAGAAGCTCACAGGCGAATTTATATCCGCTTATTTCCTTACCGCCTACGTTTACGGTTTCGACGTATCCTACTCCCGTGCTTATGGCGCCGTCGTGCTTTGTGACCTTTACCCAGTCCTTGGCGGAGCCGGAGAGATTTATTGAGCTGTCAAATTTATTTGCAAGCTCCTTTAATTCACCGGATGTCAGAGTAATCTCCGTTTTGTAGCCGTCTGCGTTTTTATCGGATGCGCTGTCTACCGTTTTAAGGTAGGGGAAGGAATTACCGAAAACAACGTCTGCCGAGGTGGTTTTGCCTGCCGACAGCTTAAATGTGGGAGTGAATGCCGGTTGACCGTTATATACGACATATTCGCCGAATACCTCCGAAACGGCATTCAGTATGTTATCGCTCACCGTTTCGGCGGCATTAAGACCGCTCACGTTAAAGTTTGTGTTGCGGTATTTTAAATATGTATAAACGGCAACTGCATCTGCCTTAATGGCTTCGGAATTGTAGCTGTCGTCCACATCCGCGGCCACAATTTTTGCGAGTGCCTTTTTTGCCTCCGTTTTTACGCCGTTGAGCACAATGTATTCGGGGAGAGCGTTTTCGTTTGCCGCATTGTCACCCTGAGAAGCGGCGCTTGCGGCGTCCTCGGCCGCTCTCGCAAGGTCGTCCTTGTCAATTCCGTTAACCGCTTCATTGCGCATAAAAACAGAGAGCGGAACCGTATCCTTGGATATTTCCGGGGGAACGGTCGTTTCCTCGGAAGTCGTTTCGGGCGCGGTGTTTGCGAGTGCCTCGGCGGCTTTTTTGTCTCTTTGATATTTCACAAGGAAAAATGTGCCTGCCGCAACGGCAAGAGCGAGAATTATTACAAGTATTGAAACAAAGACTTTTTTCCCTTTGCCGGGAGTTTTTTCGGTTTCGGGCTCTGCTGCGGCTTCGCCGGAAATCTCTATGCCGACGGAGCTTTCCCCGGAGGCCTTTTCGCCGATAAGCTCTATAAGCTCCTCTGCGGCGTCTCTTATGAAGCTTTCATCTTTTTCATCGGGCTCGCGGTAGAGCTTTCTGACTATTGCGGAGCTCTCGCCTGCGACGGCAATGCATATGTAAGAACAGCCGTCCGTATTGCAAATATCCGAAATGCACGCGCCGAAATCCGCAGAGGCAAGCTCCTTTGCCGATTTTGCCATCTGTGCGGTGTAGTCGGTGACATTAAAGTCGCCTTTGTCCTCGACATGCGGTGTAAATGTGAAGAACTCGAAAAAGTCTGGTGAAACAGAGCCGAAGGATTTTACATATTCGGAATTTTGATTACCGTTTACCGCAACACGGCTGCCGCTCTCGCGAAGAATATTTATGGTTTTGGAAGTGACTTCCCCTACACTCTCGGGAAGCGCGGGAGGCGTCTGCGCGGCTTTTTCGGGAGCCGGTGTCTCTTGCCTTTTTGGCGGAACAGACGGCTTTACCGTTGCGTTTTTCGGGGCGTAAGCCTCCTCGCGGACAGCTATGGTCTCGCCGCTCGTGAGATACGGAATAACGCCGTTGCGAAGCACCGTGTCAAGGCGTGCATCGTCAAGAGGCAGATACATTATCTGTTGATGTCCCTTAGAAATGACAAAGCCGGAATTTACTCCGTCGCGGGTTAAAAACGGGACGGCACCCTTCGGCATCTGCGATTGAAGCAGCTTTTGCGACTCGGGAATTTCCGCGGCGCGTCCGAGTGCTTTTTTGACCGTCGGATTTTCCTCAATGTCAAGAGAGAGTGCCTTTGTAAGCAGCGTCTTTGTTCTGACATATATCTTCGGGTCAACGGCAATAACTATAAGCTCGGAGTCCGCGAGTGCTTTGCCGAGCGACGGGAACATCTCCTTGAGAGAAGAAAATCTCTTGAAGGACACGTCATCGTCGGTAAAGGCGTTAAGACTGCCGGAAATTTTGATTTGAAGCTTAGTAGCCGGAATGTCGTCACTCGAAATAAGTGAAAACAATTTCAAATTCATATCCTTGTCCATCCTTGTTTATAAATGTGTATTAAAAACCGATTATTCGGCGGGCTGCCATTTTTCCGCCGAAGCAAAGGGGTTCTTTTGACCTTTTTTATCATACCATACCTGCGGATAGCGCGGATTTTCGTTGACCGTGACGAGCGAAGTGTCTACATTTTCGCTTTCGCCGTCGCGCAGAAGTCTGCCGACAACCACAAGTCTTGCGTTTGAAAATTCGTAGCTGCAGGTGGATAGTGTAATAAGCTTATCCGTATAGTCTACGCTGACGCCTGTCGAATAAAGCTTTCTCTCGTCTATTGCCGCTATAAATGCGTCAAAGTTTTCCTTTGTCGGGAATTTGGGCGTGTTGTAGTAAAAGAGGTAGCCGTTATCCTGCTCGGGCGCGCTGCCTGCTATAAAGGCGGCATAGATTTTAAATTTATAGGTCTTAAACAGAGTGTCGTATTCTATAATCGGCGACTCCTTAAAGCCGTCGGGCTTCTTGTATTTGTCAAGCTCGGCAAATACAAGGCCGTCGCTCATGTGATGACCGTAAATTACAGTGTTCTGGCTGAGATATTTCGGGTCACAGCGGAAATCGAGGAACGGGCAGCCGTAACGGCTGTAATTGCCGTAGAAATCCTGCTTGAGGTACTCGTCGTTATCCTCGGCCTGCACAACCTGGACATCAATTGCCGTATTCGGAACGCGAATCCAACCGACAAGGTCGTTGTTTATGGCATAGAGATAAGCGTATTTCGGCATCATACCCTGAGGCAGAGTGACGTTTGGATATTTGGCAAAAAATTCCGCCCACGCCTCTTCGTCGGTAAGGTTTGAATCGGCGTCGATAACCTGGCCTTTAATGTTAGCGTTTTGCTTGTTGGCGCTGTTTTTCTGACCCATCAGCACGCCGAACCAAACAGCGCAGCCGATAAGCGTGAAAACAGAGACGTCCATTATTACCTTTCTGATTATCTCGGAAACCTTGTCATGCTTATTCGGGAAGAACGCCGCAAGACCGCTCTTGAACATCTCACCGAAGGTCTTGACGGGTTTCTCATCTTCTTCCGGTTTTTCTTCCTTCTGCTCATCCTCGGGCTTTTCTTCCGGCTTTTCTTCCGGCTTTTTATCCTTGGAGGGGCGAACTATTGCGATGTTTTCTGCGGGAGCTTTTTCCTCCTCGCGAGGCTTCTGATATTGATTTGTAATATCGATGAAGTGGTTATCGTCGCCGGAATATTTGTTTCTTCTCGACGTCTGCTCGGTTTCATTTTGAGAGTTGTCGTTTATGGCAGACAAAATATCATTGTAGATTCTGTCGGTGTTTTTATCGATAACCTCGTTTTTCTTTTCGCTTTCGTCTTTTGACTCCGCATTTAAGTTTTGCGGCTCCGCTTTTTCGGTGCGAGACTGCTCTGTTTCGGCCGGCTGAGCGTTATTTGGCTCAGGCTGTGACTTATCCTTCGACTCGTCACCGAGGGCAGAGAGTAAATCGTTTATCTCGCTGTCGGGTTTTTCGTCCTTTGCGGTTTCGTTGTTTACCTTATTTTTAAGCTCTTCAAATGATAAAAGCTCGTTGTCGTTGTTTTTCTTGTCCTTGCTTTTGCTCATTTAAGCTCTCACTCCTTTCGGATACCATCTTTCGGCGTTTTTATATGGATTTGCTTTTTTATATTTGTCATACCATATCTGCGGATAGCGCGGATTTTCGTTTACCGTCGCAAGCGAGGTGTCAACCTCTTCGCTTTCACCGTCTCGTATGAGCCTTGCAACCAGAACACAACGGGCGTTTGTCTCGCCGCGGCGCGTTGAAATATCCATATCGCGCGTGCAGGTCGAGAGGGTGAGTATTTTGTCGTCGGTATTTACGTCTATTCCCGTCGAATAGAGCGAGCGTGACGCAATCTCGTCAAAGTACTCCGCGTAGTTTTCGCCGCTCATAAACGGGTATATGTAATTGAAAACATAGCCGTTGTCGTCCTTTTCGTCCGCGTTTGTCAAAAAGACGGCTATGACCTTCCATTTGTAATCGTGATAGATAGTGTTAAACTCAATTACGGGATTTTCTTTCCAAAATTCGATGTCCTTGTATTTTTCAACGTCCGAGAACATGGTGGAATCGAGGTAATTGTGACCGTAAATAATGGTGTTTGTGTCAAATTCGCCGTCGGTTATCGTGTTGCGGTAATCGACAAACGGAGTTCCGCGGCGCTCGTAGCTGCCGTAGAAGTTGCGTCTTAAATAGTAATTGTTGTCGGAGCCGTGCACAACGGGATGATTTACAGTTGTACCGGGAATTTTTATCCAGCCGACAAGGTCGGGATTTACGGAATACGCCTTTTTGTATTTTTCCTGAATGCCGTCCGGGAAAACCGTGTCTCCGTAATCGTACTCGGGCACGTCAAACTGAGGATTTGCAAGGCTTGCTATTTCCGCCGCCTCTTTTTTGCTCTTTATTATATCAACGCCGTATTTCACACAGAAGGTTCCGGAGACTATCAAAACAATTATTGATATAAAGAGTATAAATTTGCTGCCCTTGCTCATCGGCTTCTTTTTTTGTTTCTTTTTGCCGCCTTTTTTCTGCGGAACGGTGTTTTCGGTGATGACATTATCGTCGTTCATCGTATTGCCTCCATAATCATTTCAAGAGCGGTATCCGCGCTGATGCTGCGGTTTTGCTCCCTGACATCGCCGGTAAAATTGTTTAGAAGCTTTTTAACTATTGTGCTTTTACCGTCGGAAACGGCTATATAAACAAGGCCCACGGGCTTATTTGTATCGTCCGAAGACGGTCCCGCTATACCCGTAACGGCAACTGCTATATCGGCCTTTGTAAGAGACAAAACGCCCTTTACCATTTCACGCGCGGTTTCGCGGCTTACGGCACCGTATTTTTTTAGGGTTTCCCGGGAAACGCCGAGCACATTTTCTTTGAAACGGTTTGAATAACAGACAACGCCGCCCTCGAATACCTCGGAGGAGCCGGATACGTCGGTAATGCGTTTTGAAATGAGTCCGCCGGTACAGCTCTCTGCCGTGGCAAGCTTAAGTTTTTTACTTTTGAGAAGTTCTACCGTCTGTTTTTCAATACTCATAATTTTTTCCTTTAAAATGTGATAAGCTCCTGCTTTACGCCCTCGACCGCACGGCTTATAAGCGCGTCGCTGTCAAGCGATAATTCGGCTTTTTCGATTTCTTCGGGCTTCGGGTGAAGACGCGGATGCTTCGGTGTAAATACCGTACAGCAATCCTCAAACGGTCTTATCGAAATATCAAATGTGTCTATCTTTCTTGAAATAACGACTATTTCGTTCTTATCCATACCTACAAGCGGGCGAAGCACCGGTAAGCGCGAAACGCTGTCGGTAGACATCATCGCAGTAAGAGTTTGGCTTGCCACCTGACCTACGCTCTCTCCCGTGACAATAGCCTCGCAGCCCTCTTTTTCGGCAAGGATATTTGATATGCGCATCATATAACGTCTCATAATGAGGGTGAAAAGCTCCTCGGGACATTTATCGCGTATGTTTTCCTGTATCTCGGTGAACGGCACGGTTATAAGCTTGATTGTGCCGCTGTACTTTGCTACTTTAGCGAGAAGGTCGTGAACCTTCATTTCGGACATGGGCGATGTGAACGGGGGAGAGGCGAAATGTACGGCGTTTAAAACAACTCCGCGTTTTGCCATCATCCAGCCTGCAACGGGGCTGTCGATTCCTCCCGAGATAAGCAGCGCCGCTTTGCCGCCCGTGCCGACGGGCATACCGCCTGCGCCCTTTTTCTGGTCGCCGTGAATGTAAGCCGCGTTTTCGCGGATTTCTATTACTATGGTTAAATCGGGATTTTTAACATCGACTCTGATGTGCGGAAAAGCGTTTAAAACCGCCTCGCCGACATCACAGCATATTTCCGGTGATTTTAATGGGAAGGTCTTGTCTGCGCGTTTTGCCTCCACCTTAAAGGTTGAAGCGTTTTTAAGAGCCTCGCTTAAATACACGGGAGTCGTTTTGAGGATTACATCCATATCCTTTTCGACTGCGGCGGCGCGCTCATAGCCTGCAATGCCGAATATGCGTGAAATTTGATCCTCTGCCTCTTCCATATCAAAGCTTTCGTCAAAAGGCTCTACGGTTATTGTTGACTGTGAGCGGATTACTTTGAATTTTCCGAGCGACTGAAGACGCCTTTTGATATTTTTTGCGAGCGTTGACTCGAATGACGAGCGGTTAAGGCCCTTAAGCGCAAGCTCTCCGTTTTTTATAAGTATTATTTCTTTCATATTGCTGTTTCTTTATCCTTTGTGTTTTCTGAGTTTTTCGACAGCGATTTTTATGACATCGGCACAGCGGTCAATTTCATCAATCGAGGTGTCGTTTGAAAGGCTTATCCGTATGGCTGAATCTATTCTGTCGGGCGGAAGCCCCATGCTTTGCAGCACATTGCTCCTGTGCCCTTTGGAGCAAGCTGAGCCTGCCGAAATGTATACGCCGTTCATCGAAAAAAAGTTTACCGATACCTGAGACGGTATTTCGTCTATGGAAATATTGATAATGTACGGCAGGGCGTTTTCGGGGGAATTTATATGTACTCCGGGAATTTCTTTTATACGCTCTCTCAGACGGAGATTGAGCTTTGTTACATACTCAAGATTTTTTTCGACGCTTCCGCCGTTTTCAACAGCGGCGGCAAAGCCTGCTATTGCCGGCATACCCTGAGTTCCCGAGCACATATTGTTCTCCTGACCGCCGCCGAGAATATACGGATTTATGCGCACGTTTTTATTTATATAAAGCGCTCCCACGCCCTTGGGACCGTGAACCTTGTGTGCGCTGACACTCATAAGGTCTATTCCGCAGCTTTTGGGACAGAGCGGAATTTTCATATAGCCCTGCACATCGTCAACGTGCAGAAGAGCGGGAGAATTTTTGCTCTTTATGATTTTTTTGAGATTTTCTGTGGGCATCACAGAGCCGACTTCGTTGTTGACGGCCATTACAGATACCAAAATCGTATTTTCGTCTATGGCGTTTTCGAAGTCCTTTAAGCTTATATTGCCGTCGCTTTGCGGCTGTACTCTCACTACCTCAAAGCCGTTTTCCTCGAGGCGTTCCATACATTTTTCAACGCTCGGATGCTCTAAAGCCGTAGTGACTATTTTCTTGCCGAGTCGCTTTTTTGCGCCGACTGCACCGAATATCGCTGTGTTGTTTGACACGGTGCCGCAGGGGGTGAAATATATTTCATCGGGGCTCGCTTTTAAGCTTGCGGCAATCGTACCGCGGCTTTTTTCGAGAAGCATATATGCGTCAACGCCTTTTTGATGAAGCGAAGACGGATTTCCGTAAAGCTCGGTCAGTGCGGAAATTTCTGCGTCCACAGCGGCCTTACAGGGCTTTGTGGTTGCGCTGTTGTCAAGATAACATTCCATTTTGACCGCTCCTTTAATTCAAACTTAATCAGTATATTATTATACACTATAAGGCGCGGTTTGGCAAATAAATAAGCGGCTTTTTTCAAGTATATTTATGTTTTTTTTGCGAAAAATATCGCAGAGGTGAAATTTATGGAAAAGAAGATGAAAAGACGCTCCTATGTGCGCGTTGTATCCTTTGCCGCAGCACTTGCGGCGGTGCTTGTCACAGCGTCGATATGCGGCAATGTGCGCGCGTCAAAATATAAAAGACAGATTACTTTGTCGCAGCAGCGAGCTCTTACAGAGCTTGACGGAAGACTGCGTGAAATAGGTACAAGCCTCAAAAAAGGGGTATATTCAAGCACTCCGCCGATGCTGAGCGGTATGGCGTCGGAGCTGTCAAGAGAGACTCTTGCGGCAAAAAGCTCGCTTTCCGTGCTTCCGCTTGAAAATACAAATCTCGAAAACACATATAAATTTTTATCGCAGGTCGGCGATTTCACCGAGACCTTAAACCGCAAGGTTGCCTCAGGCGAAAGCATCTCCGACGAGGAACGTGAAAATCTCCGCTCCCTTATCACGTTTTGCGATGCGCTGTCGGGAGAGGTTTCAAATATACGCGCGGATATGTTCGACGGAAGCTTCAGCTTTTCACAAAAAAGCGGTGAGCTTGCCTTAACGGGTGAAAAGACGGAATATCTTGCAGGCGATATGGAGGACGCACAGCAGTCGCTGAGCGATTATCCCACGCTTATTTATGACGGCCCGTTTTCCGACCATATTATGTCGGCTCAGCCGAAAATGACGAGCGGAGCAAAAGAAATATCAAAGGAAAACGCCCTTGATGCGGCAGCTGCCTTTCTCGGCTGCGACAAAAAGGAAATATCGTTTTTAAGCGAAGAGGCGGGAAATGTGCCTGCGTATTGTTTTTCTCATAATAATAAGACGGTTGCCGTAACCAAAAACGGCGGATATGTTATATATATGCTCGACTCGTCCTTTGCAGGCGAAGCGAAGCTGAAGACAGCCGATGCGCTGAAAAAGGCTTCCGAATTTTTGGCGTCTCACGGCTATGCCGATATGAAGGAGAGCTATTACAGCACGTCGGACGGGGTCTGCACCGTAAATTATGCCTACAAAAAGGACGGTGTTATTTATTATCCCGATCTCATAAAGGTAGGCGTAAATCTCGAAACGGGTGATATTGCGTCATTTGACGCAAAGGGCTATATTATGAATCATACCGAGCGCAATTTAAGCTCCGATATTTTGTCACAGGCGGAGGCTCAAAAATCCGTCAGCGGTCTTTTAACGGTGCTCGATTCAAAAAGAGCCGTAATTCCGACAAAGAGCAAGGGCGAAAAGGATTGCTGGGAATTTCATTGCGCCGATAAGGACGGCAATGAGGTGCTCGTCTATATTGATACAAAAACGGGCTATGAGGACGATATACTTCTGCTTTTGTATTCCGACGGAGGAATCCTGACAAAATAATAAAAAGAAAAAATACGGAAATAATAATTTTGTCCGAAATGAGACAAAAGAAAGATTGTGGTGATAGATATGAAAAAGGCTGTTGCAGCTGTTTTGCTCGCCGTGCTTCTTGTTTGCGCCGTGTTCTCTTCCTGCGGTAAAAAGGAGGACGGAGCCGTTACCGGAAACGGAAATACTACTCGCTCCGCCGCGCAAAATGCGGTTACAAATGCAGGCGACGCCGTAGGTGACGCAGTCACCGGCGCCGGAGATGTTGTCGGTGATGTTGTTACCGGAGCCGCCGATATAGCAGGCGACGTTATCACGGGTGCGGGCGACATAGTAAACGACGCGGCGACAGGTGCGGGCGAAGCCGCAAGCAAGGCTGTGTCGGACGCGGCAAGATAAAATTGACGAAGCCACGGTTAGCGCTAACCGTGGCTTCACTTTTTTATTTAAACCGGAGCGCTTGTGCTGCGGCAGCTTATCAGTTGCCGTAACCGTATGCGCTGAACGGATTGTACGAGTTGCTGCGTGTTGTGGACTCCGTCTTTACGGAAGAGGAATCGCCCTTATCCTCAACGAGGGTTGCCTTTACTTCAAATTCATTGATGTTGTAATTGCTGTCTATTCTGCAAATCGTAAGCGTAAGCGTATCGCCCACGGCAGATTTATCGATAAGGTCCGGAAGATCGTCTGCGCTGTCAAGGTCCTTGCCGTTGACCTTGGTAATTAAGTCGCCCTGCTTTACGTCCTGAGACGCAAGACTTGAATCGGACTGAACACTCTGAACTATCAAGGAACCTGCCGGGAGATCCTTAAGGCTTACAATCATACTGTACATCTGACTTGAAGACGCCGGCGAATAGGTTATTCCGAGTTTAGGTCTGTTAGTAACATAGCCGTTTGCAACTATTTCGTCGTAAACTTCCTTTGCTGTAACGCTCGGAACGGAGAATGCCATTCCCTCGTAATCGGTGCTTGCTATTTTAGATGAGTTTATGCCTATTACCTGACCGTATTCATTGACGAGCGCGCCGCCGGAGTTGCCGGGGTTTATGGCTGCCGTGTGCTGAATACAAATCATCTCATAGCCTATCTGGCTGTTTACGGGGCGAGAAATCGCGGATACTATACCGTTTGTGAACGAGCCTGCAAACGCCGTTCCGCCGGGGTTGCCTATTGCGTAGACCGTCTCGCCTACGGAGAGCTTGTCGCTGTCGCCGAATTCCGCGGCTTTAAGACCCGTAGCCTTGATTTTTAAAACTCCGATGTCGGTTTTAGAGTCATATCCCACTACGGTAGCGTCGTACTGTGTTTCGTCGGATAGCTGAACTCTGACGGAGCCGCCGCCCGAAATTACGTGAGCGCAGGTCATAATATATGTGTACTGCTTACTGCTGTCCTCGCCGACTATTACGCCCGAGCCCTGACCCGATGCGGAGGAGGAACGGCTGTCGGAGTATACGAGTATGCCGACGGAGCTGTCCTTTATTTTATCATAAACGCCTGCCGCGGTAAGACTGCCGCTCTTATCGGTAGAGGAAGCGGTTGGAGTTTCGTTTATCGTAACGGTTGAGCTGTCTGCGGAAGCCTTTTCGCTTGTCTGCTTTTTGGCACCGTCCTTATTGCTGAGAGAAACCGCAATGCCCGTAACACCGAGTGCCACACAAACCACAACTGCGATTATGAGGGCTATAACGCCGCCTTTTTTATGCTTTGACGGCTTATTGTCAACCGGTTTTTTCGGCGGTTGGCCTGAATTTCCGTAATAGACATAGCTGTTATTTCCGCTGTATGTCGAGCTCGGACGGTATGCGCCGTTTGAGCCGTAGTAACCGTTGTTTCCGCTTGAATAGCCGTTGTTGCTGCCGTTTGCATTTGAACTGCCGTTATTTGTGTTTCCGCCGCCGTTCGAGTAAGGGTAGCCGTTATTCGGCTGATAGCCGCCGTTATAAGGACTGCCGCTGTTCGCTCTTTGAGCGTCATTGCCGGCTTCGGGAGCACTTTGGAAATTACCCGTGCTTTCCGGGTTGCTTTGCTGCTCGTTTCCCGAAGGGGTGTTGTTATTGAAATCGTCCATAAAAAGATCTCCTTGATTTATCTGATGAAGACAAGAGCTTTTCTCTTATCGTTGTCATAATCATAACCGACGGTTATTACAGAACTGTTAACTCGATTTAAATAATCTGAATACTTTTACTGCTGCTTCGGCGGAAGATATTTCGGAATAGTAAACCAAAATTCGGTGTATTTACCCTCTTCACTGTTGCAGCCTATCGAACCGCCGTGCATTTCGACTATCGTTTTGCATATATAAAGACCGAGTCCCGCACCCTTGACGTCATAGCTGCGCGATTTATCAACCTTGTAGAAGCGCTCGAATATTTTTTCGCGCTCCTCCGAGGAAATACCTGCGCCCGTGTTTACGACCTTTATAAGCGTTGCGTTTTCGTCATCGTCTGCAAATACGCTTATAGTGCCGTTTTCCGTGAATTTGACCGCGTTGTCCACAAGATTGTATATGACCTGATGTATCATATCCTCGTCGGCGGTGACCGTTACGGAATGAAGCCTGTCAAGCCCGGATATTTCAATGTGCTTGCGCTCTATTATCTGCTCGAACGACAGCAGGACGTTGAATATTTCCGCGCTTATGTCAAACGCCTTCGGGTTCAGCTTTAATTCACCCGCTTCGATTTTGGACATATTCAGCATTGCCGTAACAAGCCTTGACAGACGCTTGGTCTCATCGGAAACAATGCTCAAATAGTGTTTTTGCTGACTTTCGGGAATGGTGCCGTCAAGGATTCCGTCTATGAAGCCTCCTATGGTTGTCATAGGGGTCTTAAGCTCGTGCGAGACGTTTGCCACAAAGCTTCGCCGCGAGCTTTCAAGAAGCGACAGATCCGATGCCATCTTATTGAATGCGCGCACAAGCTCGGCGAGTTCGTCGTCACCCTTTACCTTGACTCTCGGGCCGAAATCGCCCTCTGCGTAAGCTTTTGTCGCCTCCGACATATCGTGGAGCGGTTTTATAAGAGAAGCGGTGAGAAAATATACCGCGATAAAGCCTACCGAGAAAGCCATAAGACAGGCAAAAATGAACATTTTAAGGATATTCGTCGCATAGTTTGTGAAGCCCGCCGTCATAGGCGCCACGGCAAAAACAACTGCTGCGGTTTCTTCGCCGACCTTTACCGGCTCCGCCGCGACAAGCTGCTTTTTCATATAGACGCCGTTTAAGGTGGTCTTTGCAAAATAGTCGCCCTTTTTCGCCTCGTCGATTACCTCCTGAGGTATTGTGTAGCCGCCGTGCAGACTGCATCTGCCGTTGTTTGAGATACTGTAATTCTGTGTTATGACGTCCTTGCACAATATTATGTTGCCCGAGGTATCGGTTATGTAAATATCAGCCGAGATAGCGTCCGAAATCATCGAGAGGTTACTGCATATCATCGCTATCGAGCCGGAGGCATCGGTTTGAATTCTTGATGAGAGAACAGATGAGGTAGTGTTCGCTATGTTTTTTGCGTTAGAGGAGAGAAGCTGCTCTTTTTGACTTGACCAGTAATTCGAGAGGAACACACCGAGCGTTACTCCCAAAAGCAAAAAGCATATGAGTACCATTGCCACAAATACCGACAGAAATTTAGTGAACAGTGACTGATGACTGAATTTGCGGTAGGTGCGGTGCAATACCGTTTTAAAACGCGCCTTTACGCTCTGCTGCATTCTTATCAGTCCTTAGTTTCAAATTTATAGCCTACGCTCCAAACGGTTTTCAATTCCCATTTGTCGGAAACGCCCTCAAGCTTTTCGCGCAGACGCTTTATGTGAACGTCTACCGTTCTTGAGTCGCCGTAGTAGTCAAACCCCCATACCTCGTCAAGAAGCTGGTCGCGCGTAAATACACGGTTGGGATTTGAGGCGAGATGATATATAAGCTCGAGCTCTTTCGGAGGAGTGTCTACGGATACTCCGTTGACCTTCATCTCGTAATTTGTAAGGTTTATCGAGAGCTTGTCGTAATTTACCTCTTTGACGTCGCTTGTGTCGGAAGCGGGAGCGGTGCGGCGAAGTACGGCTTTTATTCTTGCCACAACCTCTTTTGTGTCAAAGGGCTTTGTAACATAGTCGTCCGCGCCGAGCTCAAGACCCAGAACCTTGTCAAAGGTCTCGCCCTTGGCGGTGAGCATAATTATCGGCTTGTCCGAGAATTTTCTGATTTCACGGCATACCTGCCATCCGTCAAGCTTCGGTATCATTATGTCGAGCAGCGTGAGGTCGGGATTTTCCTGCTTGAATGCATTTATTGCCGACACACCGTCGTTAACTATTTTTACGACGTAGCCCTCTTTTTCGAGATAGAGCCTTAAAAGCTCGCAGATATTGGTGTCGTCATCGACGACGAGTATTTTTTCGTTTGGCATAAAATACCACCCTTTCAAACCTCTTATAATCAGAAATTATAAAGTACATTTAAAAATAATATGTGAACAAATTCGTAAGAAATTTAAAATAAAAGGGACTATAAAAAACAAATTTCTTTATAGCCCGATTTTATGATTATTTAAGCGACGACAGAAGTCCGCCTTTTTTGATTATATCCTGTATGAACGGCGGAAACGGCTCTGCCCGGTAGCTTTTGCCCGTGGTGTTGTCGGTTATTACGCCGCTGTCAAAATCTACCGAAACCTCGTCGCCCTGCTCGATTTCGTCGCCTGCCTCCGGACATTCGAGAATCGGCAAACCTATGTTGAGCGCATTTCTGTAAAAAATTCTTGCGAAGTTTTTGGCGATTACGCAAGAAACGCCCGCCGCTTTAATTGCAAGCGGAGCATGCTCTCTTGAGGAGCCGCAGCCGAAGTTTACGCCGGCAACTATTATGTCGCCCTCTTTCACGTTATTTACAAATTCCTTGTCTATATCCTCCATACAATGAGCCGCAAGGTCCTTAGGGTCGGAGGAGTTGAGGTATCTTGCCGGAATTATGACGTCCGTATCCACATGGTCGCCGTATTTATGAACTTTGCCCTGTATCTTCATATAAATCGTTCCTTTCTTACCTGAGCTGCGAGGGTGAGCATATATAGCCCGTAACGGCACTTGCCGCCGCTACAAAGGGGCTCGCGAGATAAACCTCGCTCTCCGGGTGTCCCATTCGGCCTACGAAGTTGCGGTTTGTGGTGGAAACGGCTCTTTCACCCTTTGCGAGTATGCCCATATGACCGCCGAGACACGGGCCGCATGTCGGGGTTGATACAACCGCGCCCGCTTCTACAAATATTTCGGTAAGGCCCTCTTTAATGCATTGCAGATAAACCTTTTGTGTTGCCGGAATTACTATAACGCGAACGCCGTCCTTTACCTTTCTGCCCTTTAAGACGGAGGCGGTAGCGCGCATATCCTCTATTCTTCCGTTTGTGCAGGAGCCTATAACTACCTGATCTATGTCGATTTTTTCAATTTCGTCAACGGTGTGAGTGTTTTCGGGAAGATGCGGAAAAGCAACCGTGGGTTTCAGATTATTTAAGTCTATCTCTATTGTCTCGTCATACTCGGCGTCCTCGTCTGCCTCGAATATACGAGGCTGTCTGTCGGTCCTGCCGCTTATGTATTCGAGCGTCTTGTCGTCTACCGGGAAAATCCCGTTTTTGGCGCCGCATTCTATTGCCATATTCGCTATGCAGAAACGGTCGTCCATTGAGAGTGAGCCTACACCGTCGCCCGTGAATTCAAGCGAACGGTATCTTGCTCCGTCAACGCCTATTTTACCGATAAGGTGAAGTATTACATCCTTGCCGCTGACAAATTCGGGCAAGGTGCCTTTTAGTACAACCTTAATTGCGGACGTAACCTTAAACCAAGCCTTGCCGGAGATCATACCGGCAGCCATATCGGTTGAGCCCACACCCGTAGAGAACGCGCCGAGTGCGCCGTATGTGCAGGTGTGTGAGTCGGCGCCTATAACGGCGTCGCCGGAAATAACGAGACCGCTCTCCGGAAGAAGCGCGTGCTCTATACCCATTTTTCCCACGTCAAAGAAATTTTTGATTCCCTTTTCCTTTGCGAAAAGACGAACCTGTTTGACATTTTCGGCTGATTTAATATCCTTGTTGGGGGTAAAATGGTCCATAACAAGTGCTATTTTGTCCGTTGAAAATACGTCCTTAAAGCCCTTTTTTGCCATCTCGTTTATGGCGACGGGCGAGGTTACGTCGTTGCCGAGCACGAGGTCGAGCTTTGCCTCTATGAGCTGACCTGCCGTAACCGACTGAAGGCCGGCGTGCGCCGCGAGTATTTTTTGGGTCATTGTCATTGACATTCTGTTATTCCTCGATTCCTTTTATGTTTGTATCGCCGCTCTCAAGCGCGGTAAGACCGGAGCGTGAAAGCTCGATTATTCCGTGCTTTGTCATTTTGCCTATGAATTTGTCGATAAGCGACGGCAGACCCGTAAGCTCGGCAGTTATTGTTGTGTGGCCTATATCCTTTACCTTTGCGCCGAAGCCGTTGATTGTTTTAAGCACGGCTGTGCGCTGGCTGTTTGTGGCGTGAACCTTTATAAGCAAGAGCTCGGAGGATACAAGGCGCGATTCATTGAGCTTTACCACCTTTATTACGTCCTCAAGCTTTGAGAGCTGACGCTCAACCTGCAAAAATTTGTGCGGCTCAACGTCGGATACTATTGTTATTCTTGAATATACGGGATTTTCCGTTTCGGCTACGGTAAGGCTTATTACGTTGTAGCCGCGTCTCGCAAAAAGACTTGCGACGCGCAAAAGCACGCCCGTGCGGTTATATACGAGAGCCGAGAGGAATATTCTCTCAAGACTGTTTGCATTATTTTCTTCTGCCATTTTTGTTTTCCTTTCCTTTGCGGCTTATTCGGCTGAAAAACGATACACCGTGTCAGATACAAACGGATGGTTTTCGTCAAACAGATTTTGTATGAAATCGGGGTTGTTTAAAGCGTTCGGGTAGTACTGCGTTTCAAGGCAGAAACCGGAGCGGTGAGTGAGGGGCAGCTTACCTTTACCGATTTGCGAGCCGTCCATATAGTTGCCTATGTAAAACTGGACTCCGGGAAGATCGGTATAGCACGTCATTTTCCTGCCGCTTTCGGGGTTGTAAACCATTGCGAATTCGCGCAGAGCACCCGTGTAATTTTCGAGGCAGAAGTTGTGGTCGTAGCCCCTGCCTATTATAAGCTGCTCGTCGGGAGACGATACGTCTCTGCCTATCTTTTTCGGTATTCTGAAGTCAAACGGTGTGTTTTCAACGCTTCTGATTTCGCCTGTCGGGATGCTGTCTTCGTTCATCGGCGTATAGTATTTTGCAAAAATCTGCATTTCATGAGAGAGGATGTTGCCGGAAGCGTATCCGCCGAGGTTAAAGTATGAGTGGTTTGTGACGTTTATCGGAGTCTTGCCGTCGGGTCTGCAGTCATAGTGTATTTTGACCTCGTTTTTGTCGGTAAACGTGAAGGTGACTTCATTTTGAAGGTTTGACGGGAAGCCCTCGTTGCCGTCGGCGCTGAAATATGAGAATTTAACGCTGTCGTCGCCGAGTATTTCATAATTCCAAACGGCGTTTTCGTATTCGTGATTACCGTGAAGGGTGAATTTGCCGTCGATGTTTTTTGTTATCGGGTAATTTTTGCCGTCTATGGTAATACCGTTTCCGGAAATTCGGTTTGCGACTCTTCCGACGGTGCGACCCTGCGAATCCGTACAGCTCAGCTGACCCTCCATAGTGTCAAAGCCGACAAGCACATCGGCAAAGTCTCCGTTTCTGTCGGGAACCGATATTTTATTGAGCGTAGCGCCGTAATTCAGCAGTTCGATTTCGGCTCCGCTTTCGTTTTTTATTGTGAATGAAAAGACTTCTTTTCCGTCGGCGGTTTTGCCGTAGAGAGATTTGGTCATTTTCAAAGCTACCACCCCATTTTTAGCATTTTAATAAGTATAATATCCGTGCGCGCCGTTGTCAAGAAAGACGAAAAAACTTGCGAGAGCGAAAATAATGCTAACCGGAAAACAAAAGTATTTTTATTGACTTTTCGGCGTTTTAAATGTATTCTTAACATATATTATGTATTTGAAGGGAGTGTGCCGATTGGAGCAATTTTTAACTCAGTTTGAATTCCTGTCGCGATATGCTTTGGCTTTTCTTGCGCTTATAATACTTCTCCGGTGCATTTTTTCCCTTTTCAGGCTCAGACCGCGCCGCGAGATTATGGCAACGCTGATAAATCTTGCCGACGACAGCGAAATCGAGATACGAAATTGGGAAACCTCGATAGGCCGTTCGCGCTCGTGCGATATATCGCTCAGAAAGTACGGCACGGTATCGCGTTTTCACGCCGTTCTGGCTCTCAGAAAAGACGGCTGGTATGTCTTTGATACCGAGTCGAAAACCGGAGTTTACGTAAACGGCGAGCAGATAAAAAAATCAGCCAAGATAATCGACGGCGACACCGTCTCGTTCGGAAACGCGGTTATGAAGTTCACCTCAAACGGCTACGGCGTTGAGAGTGAGGAGGCTGAGGACGGTAAAAAGGTTGACTTCACAAACGCCACAAGACTTGTAAATCTTGCCGACAACAGCGCGTTCTATTTAAACGGCACGTGCCTTATAGGGCGTGACAGAACCTGTAATATATGCCTGCCGATGCAAAGCGTCTCGGGCGAGCACGCCGAGGTCTATCCCGCAAAGGACGGCTGGTATGTTGCGGACCTCAATTCCAAAAACGGCACGCTTTTAAACGGCGAAGAGGTTTTCGGCGCATTCCCGCTGTATGACGGCGACATTATTTCGATAGGCGATTACAGCTTCCTTTTCCGCGAATAAAGCGGAGAAGAGGCCATATTCAAAGAAACGGAGGACGCATCTTTGGCTCAGGAAAATGCTCGTAAAAAGCAAAAAAAGACGAGAACCAAAAAATACAGAAAGCCTGTAAACTGGCTGATTCTGCTTATAATTATGACTGTTTTTCAGCTCGTTTGCGCCGCTCAGATAAATATGAACAGTCCCGACATACCGCTGACTACATTATATATTGTATTCGGTGCATATATAGCTATCGAATGGGCGTATTTTATATTTTTCGGCGGATTTTTACACCGCAAGAGCTTTGAAATAGAGCTTATAGCGTTTTTTCTTACCGGAATAGGTCTTACACTCACCACAAGCGTGTATCCCGACAAGGCGTTTGTTCAGCTTGCGGCGGTGATTATGGGTATTGCGGTATTTATAGTTATGCTTTGGGTGCTTAGCGATATAGAAAGAGTCGTAAAGCTGCGTATGCCGGTGGCGATAGCTTCCGTTATCGTACTTGTTGCCACAAGGCTTTTGGCGCACAATATAAACGGTGCATACAACTGGATAAGAATAGGCGGCGTTTCGATACAGCCGTCGGAAATAGTGAAGATAGGCTTTGTCTTTGTAGGTGCGGCTACGCTCGAATACCTGCAATCAACGAGAAGCCTTACAAAATATCTTGTGTTTGCGCTTTCCTGTATAGGCTGTCTGTTCCTTATGAAGGATTTCGGTACGGCACTTATATTCTTCTTTACATTCTTAATAATGGCATTCCTGCGATCGGGAGATATAAAGACCATATTTCTTGTATGCGCGGCAGCTCTCGGCGGCGGCGGTCTTGTGCTTACGTTTAAGCCGTATGTCGCAAAACGCTTTGAAACATATCGCCATGTTTGGGAGTATGCAAACGACCGCGGCTATCAGCAGGCGAGACTTCTCATATATTCCGTCAGCGGCGGTCTTTTCGGACTCGGAATAGGAAACGGCAAGCTGAGAGATGTATACGCAGCCACAGAGGACTTGGCGTTCGGAATGGTATGTGAGGAATTCGGAATTATTATCGCATTTGCCGTGCTTTTGACCTTTGTCGCCCTCGTGGTTTACAGTATACGCTATGCTGTGGCGGCTCGATCGTCTTTTTACTCTATTGCTGCGTGCGCTGCGTCGGGCCTTCTTCTTTTCCAAGCGGCTCTGCACGTGTTCGGTGTTACCGATCTTCTTCCGTGGACGGGCGTTACGCTGCCGTTTATCAGCCGAGGCGGCTCGAGTATGATGTGCTGCTGGGGACTTGTGGCATTTATAAAGGCCATTGATGTCAAGACGTACAAACGGTACGATAAGGTAGCGGTGGCAAAGTCTTAAATTAAATCTGCCGAAAGGGAGTGTGAAACAATGAAAACCATGTCAAAAAGAGCCTGGGTGCTCTATGTGTTTATAGCGGCATTTTTAGCAGGGCTCATTGTGTTGTTTTACACATTTTACACGAACGCCGATTCGTGGGCTATGAAAAAGGCAAACAGGCACCTGTATTCATCAGGTACGCTGTCGGTTGCGGGCAGCATTAAGGATGAAACCGGAGCGGTGCTTGCGGAAACAAAGGACGGTAAGCGCGTTTATAACAGCGACAAAACCGTAAGAACCGCAACCATGCACACGGTAGGCGACTCTGAGGGCTATATAGCGACGGGCGTTCAGACATCGTATAAGGACGTCATAACCGGTTATAATTTTGTTGACGGCATATATAACCTGAAAAAATACGGTAAGGGCAACGACGTAAATCTCACCATAAACGCGCAGCTCTGCGCGGCGGCATACAGCGCCCTCGGAAGCAACAAAGGCACGGTCGGCGTTTATAATTACAAAACGGGTCAGCTTTTATGCGTTGTATCAAGCCCGTCTTATGATATTGCAAATAAACCCGTCTCAAGCATAAATAACGATAAGACAGGTGCCTACGATGGTGTTTATTTAAACAGGTTTTTCTCCGGCGTTTATACTCCCGGCTCGACATTTAAAATGATAACCTCGATTTGTGCCATTGAAAATTTGCCGGATATAGATTCGCAAAAATTCAAATGCACGGGCGAATACAAGGTCGGCGGCAGCTCGGTTAAGTGTCTCGGGGTTCACGGAACCGTGAATTTCGAAAAGGCTCTCAATGTGTCATGTAACAGCGCATTTGCGCAGATTGCGATAGAACTCGGACCAGATAAGCTTATGGCCACGGCAAAGGAGCTGGGGCTCGGCAATCAGATGTATGTAGGCAATATAAGGCTCGCAAAAAGTTCGTTCGATGTGACCGGCGCGTCGGACCTCGACGTGGGCTGGGCAGGTATAGGTCAGTACACCACTCGCATAAATCCCTGCCAGATGTTAACCATTGCAGGCGCGGTGGCTAACGGCGGCTCATCTGTGCCGCCATATCTTGTCGGCAAAATAACCTCGCAGACCGGAAAAACGATTTATGAGGCAAAGCCCGGCGCGGCAACTCAGCTTATTTCCTCGGATACCGCGTCAAAAATGAACGATATGCTTCGCTCAAATGTCAAGAATTATTACAGCGACAGTAAGTTCCCCAACCTTAAAATGTGCGGTAAGACCGGAACGGCGGAGGTAAGCTCCGAAGCCGGCGGCGCAAAGCCTCATGCTTGGTTTGTCGGCTATTCGCAGCGCGAGGATCTCCCGCTTGCGATAGTGGTTGTTGTCGAAAACGGCGGCGGAGGCTCATCCGTGGCAATTCCCGTTGCCAATAAGACTATGCAAAAGGCTCTTTCCTTATATGCAAAATAAAAATTTTTCCGCATACGACAGCAAGGCTCGTGTGCGGAATTTTTAAAGGTGATAAAATGAAATTCTACTTTCCCGAAAACTACGGCGCTCTCGGCGACGGAAAAAACGACGATTCACGCGCTTTACAGTCCGCTATTGACGAGGCCGAAAAAAACGGCGGCGGAACGGTTGTGCTTGAGAGCGGAAAAACGTATTATTCAAGCTCGGTCATAATGAAGAAAAACGTTGAGCTGCATTTGCAAAAAGGCTCGGTTTTAAAGGCAACCTCAGACATAAACGGATACTTTCGTCCCTGCGATTTTATAAACGATGAGACAAATACCCTTATAGGCAATCCCGTTACGGGTAAGCCGTCGTTTGCCTTTATATATGCGTATAAGGCGGACAATGCCGCAATAACCGGAGGCGGAAAAATCGACGCAAACGGTCACAGCTTTGTAAAGAGAAAAGACAAATACTATGTCACCGGCGACTTTTATCCGCGTCCCACGGTTATGTATTTTGAGGCTTGCAACCATATTGTGTTTGAGGATTTCACTGTGGTCGATGCACCGTTTTGGACGCTTCATCCGGCAGGTTGCGACGATGTTTTAATATCAAAAATTCACATATTAAACGACCTCGATGTTGCAAATTCGGACGGTATAGACCCCGACCACTGCAGCAACGTGCGTATTTGCGACTGCCACGTAGAGTGCGCCGACGACTGCATCTGCCTTAAAACTTCAAAAGGCAATTCCGAATACGGACCGTGCGAAAACATACTGATAACGGGCTGCACGCTGATTTCAACCTCGGCGGCGATAAAAATAGGCACAGAGGGCGTCGGCGATTTCAGAAACATAATAGTTTCAAACTGTGTCATTTCGCGCAGCAACCGCGGTCTTTCAATTCAGATCCGCGACGGCGGCAACGTCGAAAATGTCAAATATTCCGACATTATAATAGGTACGCGCCGCTTTTGCCCGGATTGGTGGGGGACTGCCGAGCCGATAGTCATAACCGCGTTTGACCGCGACGAAAACACGAGGGCAGGCCATATCAAAAACATATCTTACCGCAACATAACCTGCGTCGGAGAAAACGGAGTTATGATATGCGGCACGGCGGAAAACAAAATTGAAAACGTAGTTTTCTCGGACGTTGACGTAACTCTCTCAAAAACGTCAAAGTGGGACTGCGGTCTTTACGATATGCGCCCGGGGCTTAATAAAGAGGTCGAAAAGCATAAAAATGCCGGCTTTTATCTTCGCTTTGCCGATAACGTTACGCTTCGCAACACAAGCGTGAAGTGGGGAAATGTCTGCCCCGAATATTCGGCTGCTCTCGAAGAGGAAAACTGTGTCGGCACCGTACTTGAAAATTTCACGGGTGATAACGCCTGAAGGCTTTGAGAATGCGGCTGCTCGTTCGAGCGTGAAATTTCCTTTCAAACGGCTTCTTGTATGTACGTTTATACGCATTTTGCTTAAAAATATTTGACACAGCGCGTATAAAATGGTATAATTCAACAATGGAGTTAAGCTCTCGCCTGCTTCGGCAAGCGAGAATAGAAAGGGAGTATACTGTAATGAAAAAGGCGTTAAATAAAAAAGTGCTTTCCGTACTGATTGCGGCTGTTATTTTACTTGTTACCGCATTTCCCGTGCTTGCGGCGGATCCGTTTAAGCTCACTTCTTCGGCTGAAGCAAAGGATTCGGTCGTCACCGTAAAAATTTACCTTCCGCAAAATACGGAACTCGGGACGCTTTCGTTTACACTTAAATACGATACAAAATTGCTCACGTATGTTTCCGCCGAGTATTCGAGCGGAGACGTCAGTGCCACAAATTCAAGCACGGCAGGCGAGGTTAAAATAAACGCCGTTTGGAAAAACACCGCGCCGCTCGGCGGCGAGGTTGCCACCATAACCTTTAAGGTGAACGACGGAGCGACCGGCAAAACCGAATTCCCGATAAATGTCGATTTCTCAACCGATGCCAATAATCAGCACATTGATTTGTCGGCCGTAAGCTCTTCGATTGACTTATCCGAAGCAGCTTCGATGCCGGCGGCAACCGATGAAACCGTCTCATCGGAGGGCAAAACGGTAAAGGCCGGAAAAATTCCTAAGACCTCGGGAAAGTATGCTGCGATAGGATCGGCGGCTGCCGTTTTGTGCGTTGCCGCGGCGGCTGTTGCGATTACGGTAAAACGCAAGAGAAAATAAAAAACAATGCTGAAGGCGGAGCTGTAACAATGTGCTTACAGCTCCTTTTTTATGCGATTTGATATGTGTCCGAAAACACACTTAAAATTTCGCTTTTCGTTGACATAATGCGATGTGTAATATATAATATATCATGTATGTTTAATAAGTTGCCCGTTTAGCATTTTTTATATTCGGGTACGTAATTTTTAAGGAGGAAACTCTAATGGTAAAAGCAATTGTCGGCGCCAACTGGGGCGACGAGGGCAAAGGTAAAATTACGGATATGTTTGCGAGTGAAGCAGACATAGTTGTTCGTTTTCAGGGTGGTGCAAATGCAGGGCACACCATTATAAACGAACACGGCAGATTTGCATTGCATCTTATGCCCAGCGGTATTTGCTACGACAATGTTACCTGTGTCATCGGAAACGGCGTCGCTCTTGATATAAACAAGTTCTGCTCGGAGCTTGAGGATGTGAAAAAGGCAGGCGTAAATCCGAAGCTTCTCGTGTCAGACCGTGCTCAGATACTTATGCCGTATCATATTCTTCTCGATACCTATGAAGAGGAGAGACTCGGCAAAAACGCGTTCGGCTCCACAAAGAGCGGCATCGCTCCGTTCTTCAGCGACAAGTACGCAAAAATAGGCATCCAGTGCAACGAGCTGTTTGACGACGAAATGTTAAAGGCAAAGCTTCACAATATAGTTACTCTCAAAAATCTCATTCTTGAGCACGTTTATCATAAACCGCTGCTTGACGAGGACGAGCTTTACAACACCTGTATGGAATACAAGAAAAAGATAGCTCCCTACATCTGCGATACGCACGCATTTATACGTGACGCCTTAAAGCAGGGCAAAAACATCCTCCTCGAGGGTCAGCTCGGCACGCTCAAGGATCCCGATTTCGGTATATATCCCATGGTTACGTCGTCCTCAACCTTGGCGGGCTACGGTGCTGTCGGAGCCGGAATTCCTCCGTATCTCATAAGCGAAGTTGTAGCCGTTACCAAGGCATATTCTTCTGCGGTAGGTGCAGGTGAATTTGTTTCGGAAATTCTTGACGAGGACGAGGCTCAGGAGCTCAGAATTCACGGCGGCGACAAGGGTGAGTTCGGTGCTACCACGGGCAGACCGAGAAGAGTCGGCTGGTTTGACTGCGTTGCGACACGTTACGGCGTTGAGTGCCAAGGTGCCACAAAGATTGCCATGACCGCTCTTGACTGCCTTTCATATCTTGACGAAATCAAGGTTTGCACAGCTTACAAAATAGGCGATGACATCACAAAGGATTTCCCGAACACCTCGCTTCTTAAAAAGGCAAAGCCGGTATTTACCACATTAAAGGGTTGGCATTGCAATATAAAGGGCATTCGCAATTTCTCGGAGCTTCCGCGTGAGGCACAGGAATATGTCGAATTCATCGAAAAGGAACTCGGTCACAAGATAAATATGGTATCTAACGGACCTGAGAGAGAAGCTATAATTTACAGATAATTAAGAGGATATTATGGAGAAAATACTTGTACTCGATTTCGGCGGTCAGTATAATCAGCTGATTGCGCGGCGTGTACGCGACAACAATGTCTATGCGGAAATACTGCCGTATACCGCACCGCTCAGCGAAATCAAAGAGGGCAATTACAAAGGTATTATTTTTACCGGCGGACCTAACTCCGTGTTTGATATGAGTTCGCCGCACTACACAAAAGAGATTTTGGAGCTCGGAATACCCGTACTCGGCATATGTTACGGCTGTCAGCTTATTTCGTGGATGGTCGGCGGCAATGTTGAGACCGCGGAACAGTCCGAATACGGCAAAATCGACCTTACGGTTACAAAAAAACAGTCTGAAATTTTTGCCGACGTCGATGAAACGAGCGTAGTTTGGATGAGCCATACGGACAGAGTTAAAGTGATGCCGTCAGGTTTTGAAATAACCGCAAAAACGGAAGCCTGCCCGATAGCAGCTTATGAAAACGAAGAAAAGAAAATATACGGCGTGCAGTTCCACCCCGAGGTAACTCACACGCAGTTCGGATTTAAAATTCTTCACAATTTTCTGTATAATGTTTGCGGCTGTCACGGCGACTGGAAGATGGACAGCTTTATTGACGATACCGTAAAGAGCCTTCGCGAAAAAATCGGAGACAAAAAGGTTATTCTCGGCCTTTCGGGCGGTGTCGATTCCTCGGTCGCGGCGGGACTTCTCTCTCGCGCCGTCGGCAAACAGCTCACCTGCGTTTTTGTTGACCAGGGACTTATGCGTAAGAACGAGGGCGATTTCGTCGAAAAGACATTCACTTCGCTGTTCGATATGAATTTCGTGCGCGTAAACTGTCAGGACCATTTTATAAATGCTCTTAAAGGAGTATCCGACCCGGAGCAGAAGAGAAAAATCATAGGCACGGAATTTTACAAGGTGTTCTGGGATGAGATAAGAAAACAGGCCGAGAAGGGATTCTTTGCACAGGGCACCATATACCCCGACTGCATAGAGTCCGGTAAGGGCGATGCCGATAAAATCAAGACGCATCACAATAAGGTCAAAATGCCCGACGACGTTGAATTCATCGACGTTATTGAGCCTCTTTCAAGCCTGTTTAAGGATGAGGTCAGAGCAGTAGGCGAAAAGCTCGGAATTCCGCACGAGCTTGTCTGGCGTCAGCCGTTCCCTGGACCCGGTCTCGGTGTCAGAATTATCGGCGAGATAACAAAGGAAAAGATTGAAGTTCTCCAAAATGCCGATTGGGTGCTACGCGATGAAATGGCGAAGAACGGTTATGAAAAAAACCTCGCACAGTTCTTCTGTGTGCTTCCGGGAGTCAATACGGTAGGCGTTATGGGCGATCACCGCACATACGATAACCTTGTGGCAATCCGCGCAGTAACAACCGACGACTTTATGACAGCCGATTGGGCGAAGATACCGTACGATATTCTCGCCAAGGTTTCAAATCGTATCACAAACGAGGTAAAACACGTAAACCGCGTAGTTTACGATATAACCTCCAAACCCCCCGGCACCGTCGAGTGGGAATAATAAAAGAGAGCCCAAAAAACCAGTAATATCAAGGGCTTTCGAGCTTCGACCACCCGCTTTGATAACAAAATGATAACATCCATTGAGGCGCCCTTTATTCTCTACCCCGAGTGGTTTCGGGGTTATCAGAATAAAAAAGGTGTGGCTTTGGAACTAATGTAACCGTATTATAAGACGAAGAAAGCCCGTAACTGTGGATAAAACAGTTACGGGCTTTTTGTCATCTTTAATCTTCTTTCAGGCGGTCTTTGAAGGCATCTGCCAGTACATCACTGAGTTCCTGAGAAGGCACCTTAACATATCCGCTGCCGGCATCGAACTTCGGGTAGTTATAACGCCAGCGATCATATTCCTCTTTGGAAATTTCACCGTTCTTGAAAAGCTCTGCCTGCTTCTGCCAAGCTGCAAAGAAATCAAACAGGAAGGCATTGCTGTTCCCTCTATGAGAGTCAAGACGGATGCAGAGCTCATCATTGACTTTATCAATTTTCAAGCCGTAAAGATCTTCCAACGCAAAGAAAGTGTGCATTAGACCGAGCTCCGAATCAATATCCGGCACAGACAAAGCCAACGGAGATACATCAAGCACGTTGGCAAGTGCTCCAGTCAGAACGGCTTTTGGTGTTCTTGAGCCGGATTCATACTGCGCCATACGAATGTCAGCGGTCTTTTCGGGGAAACCGACGGCGATGCCGAGCCACTTCTGTGTCATACCTTTCAAATTGCGAATGAAACGAATTCTTTCACCGATTGCCATTGTTCTTATCTCCCATCTATGTACTGCAAACACAGTATAGCATATATGTTATAATATTGTCAAGATAACCAAAGCAAGAAAGTTAAATATTTTCTCAAAAACCTCTTGACATAAGCAAATTAGTTTAGTATAATGAAATGGCATTAAGCAAATATGCTTAATATAACAACTGAATAGCCGTTATACGCCACGGTAATGACGTATCCGCTCGGGCAAATCGGAATGCGGTCAGAAAGTTCTCCGACACTAAACAACAAAACTATCTGAAAAGAAAGAAGGTGAAAAAATGGACAACAAGTTTATGCGGGTTGAAGAAGTCGCAGAAGTTCTCGAGGTATCTACCTCTTTTGCTTATAAGGTGATCCGCCAGCTCAATGACGAGCTCAAATCAAAGGGGTATATCACAATCGCAGGACGCATCAACAGAGAGTATTTCTATGAAAGAGTATATCACAATGGAAAGGTGGTGATCTAAATGCCGGTTTATAAGAATAGCGATAACGGCACCTGGTATGTGCTCGCCAGATACCTTGACTGGAAAGGCGAACGTAAGCAGAAATGCAAACGGGGCTTTTCCACAAGGAAAGAAGCACTCGAATGGGAACGAACTTTCCAGCAGCAGAACGCTTCCGATATGGACATGACATTCGAGGCGTTCTATGAACTGTATAGGAACGATATGAGACCGAGATTAAAGGAAAACTCGTGGATGACCAAAGAGCATATCGTAGAAACCAAGATTATGCCTTATTTCGGAAAGCGCAGTCTCAGCGAAATCAGCAACAAGGATATTATGGCGTGGCAAAATGAGCTGCTTGCCTACCGTGATGAAAAACACAAGCCGTATTCCCAGACCTACTTGAAAACGGTACACAACCAACTCAGCGCCATACTGAATCACGCAGTCAGGCACTACAGTCTGCACTGTAATCCTGCTTCAAAGGTCGGGAATATGGGTACGGAAGAACGCAAGGAAATGAAGTTCTGGACTAAGGAGGAATACAAGAAATTCTCCGATGAAATGATGGACAAGCCCGTTTCCTTCTATGCTTTCGAGGTGCTCTATTGGTGTGGCATACGTGAGGGCGAGCTGCTGGCGCTTACGCCGTCTGATTTCGACTTCGATAAGGGTACGCTGCGGATAAATAAATCCTATCAGCGCTTGCACGGTGAAGACGTCATTACTACCCCGAAAACGAAGAAAAGCAACCGCACAATCAAGATGCCGGATTTTCTCTGTGAAGAAATGCAGGATTATCTCGGTATGCTGTACGACGTCGATAAAAATGACCGTATCTTCAATATCTCAAAGCACTATCTCGGCAGAGAAATGGAACGGGGCTCAAAGGCAGCCGGAGTAAAACGTATCAGAATCCACGATCTCCGTCACAGTCACATATCGCTTCTGATTGATATGGGCTTCTCAGCAGTGGCAATTGCAGACCGTGTAGGTCACGAAAGCATTGAAATCACTTACCGATATGCGCATCTTTTCCCGTCAAAGCAGGAAGAAATGGCAAAGAAATTAGGATATGAAAGGAAGGAAATAGAAGATGTCCGCTAAAAATGTAGATAACCATAACCGTTTCAGAAATATTACCGTGGGTTTTCGGGTATCCCCTGAGGAAAACGAAGCAATCAATGCGGCGGTGAAGCTCTCCGGGCTTCCGAAGCAGGAATACTGCTACCGTCGCTGCCTTGAACGTGATATCGTGGTACAAGGCAATCCGAGAGTGTATAAAGCTCTCAGAGATCAGCTTGCCGCTGTGCTCACGGAATTACAGCGAATCGAGAACGCAGGCGGCGTAACCGATGAACTGCGGGAGCTGATCGAGCAGATCACCGTTACGCTATACGGAATGAAAGGAGAACAGAATGAATGATGAAAAAGAAATGACCGCCCTGAACACATCTGTTGGCGCAGATGACGGACAGTCACTCAATGCAATACCTAATAATAGTATAACCAATGAAGACGCAGATTTCAATAGTTTTGAGCAAATTCAGCGAAAAATGATGCGTATGCTTGATCCGAGATACCTTCACACCGTATCTATGACCGAGCTTTACGACACCGTTTACCGAAGCAGGCCGCCGCTTATCGACGGTTTGCTCTATCCCGGCACGTATCTGTTTGTCGGTGCTCCCAAGCTCGGCAAGAGCTTCCTGATGGCGCAGCTTGCTTATCATATCAGCATGGGAACGCCGCTTTGGAACTATCCCGTCCGAAAAGGCACGGTGCTGTATCTTGCCCTTGAGGATGATTACAGCCGACTGCAAAAACGACTGTATCAGATGTTCGGGACAGAGAGTACGGAAAACCTGTACTTCTCTGTTTCGGCAAGTCAGCTTGGCAGCGGACTGGACGAGCAGTTGCAGAACTTTGTCCGGGAGCATCCCGATACGGAGCTTATCATCATCGACACGCTTCAAAAGGTGCGTGAGGTCGGCGGTGACAGTTACAGCTACGCCAACGATTACGACATCATTGCCCGGCTGAAACAGTTTGCCGACAACAGCGGTGTGTGTCTGATGCTGGTACACCACACCCGAAAGCAGAAGTCAGACGATCCCTATGATATGATCTCCGGCACCAACGGTCTGCTCGGTGCAGCGGACGGTGCTTTCCTGCTCCAAAAGGAAAAGCGCACGGCGAACGCTGCAACGCTTGATGTGTCCGGCAGAGATCAGCAGGATCAGCGGCTCTATCTCAACCGCAATCCCGAAAAGCTGATATGGGAGCTGGAACGGACGGAGGCAGATCTTTGGAAGCTGCCGTCTGAACCTCTCCTTGATCTGGTAGCAAAACAGCTTTCGAACAACACTCCCGGCTGGCAGGGTACACCGACGGAGCTGGTGTCTCTGCTTGGTGTGGATATGAAGCCGAATGCCCTGACGATGAAGCTGAATATCAACGCCAGCCGACTGCTGAATGAATATGGCATCCGCTATGAAAGCAGTCGGTGTCACGATGGGCGGCGAATCACGTTCCACCGGGAGCAGCCGACAGCGTGACGATGTGTGACGGTCGTGTCGACATTTTCGACAGCGGTGGCGGTGTCAGAAATACCGTCACCATCGACACGGACCGACACGCAGAAGTTTCGGCGGGGTGCAGGGTGCCCTTTTCAAAGGGCGGCTCTGCTGGGTGCTTACCGCAGTAAGCAGGGCAAAGCTCTACACCCCCTCGGAGAGCGCAACAGCACCTTTTGATAGCCAACGACTGTCAAAAGTGCTTTTGCGTTACTCTTGACAAGAGTAACAGAACCGAGGACGAGCAAGTTTGTGAGATTGGAGGTATATAAATGCAAAGAACGATAAGTGCAATGGTTGGCAAAGGCTCGGTAAATCACAACAGCCGAAAGTTCAAGGCTGAAAATGTTGACGGTGAGCGCAGCTATCTTAATATAGATTATTGCAACAAGCCGATAAAAAAATCTATCACGATTTATTCGATGAAGCTCTCAAAAGATACAACGATAAGCAAACGAGAACCGACAGAAAAATTGCAAATTACTATGAAAAAATCCGTAATTCAAAGCAGGAAAAGCCGTTCCACGAATTGATTTTACAGATAGGCGACAAAGAAAATATGAGCGCTGACAGCGAGAACGGCGCACTTGCTCGGCAGGTGTTAGATGAATATTACCGTGGATTTCAAGAGCGTAATCCACAGTTAAAAGTATTCTCAGCGCACATTCATATGGACGAAGCAACGCCCCACCTGCACATTGATTTTGTTCCGTTCACTACCGGGAGCAAGCGTGGGTTGGAAACGAGAGTATCGCTTAAACAGGCACTTGCGACTCTCGGATTTAAGGGTGGTACACGCAGAGAAACAGAGTGGGCGCAGTGGGTACAATCCGAAAAGGAACAGCTTGCCATCGTTATGGAGCGCCACGGAATTGAGTGGGAGCAGAAAGGAACACACGAAAAACACAAAACTGTTTCAGAGTTTAAGCTGCAGGAAAAGGCAAAAGAGCTTGAGGTTTTGGAAGCGAAAATTACAGATAAAACAAAAGAACTCAAAAGCGTAGCGGAGCGCGTGAATGACTATGATGAGTCTGAAAAAGGCATCAAAAAATTCAGTGACTCCATTGAAAACGACCCTGAATATCAGCTACCGGAGCCACAAGGATTAATGTCTGCTAAGAGTTATAAGACAAAATTTGCAGAACCGGTTATTCAAAAGTTGAAATCTCTTGTTAAATCCGTAATGGTCAGGTTCTTCAATATGCGTGATGATTACAACAGGCTTAATCGTTATAACAGTCAATTGTACTCTGAAAATGAGCATCTAAGAGGCGATAACGAAGCTCTGAAATCAGAAAATTACAAACTAAAGCAACAGAATATGGATTACAAACTGCTTAGAAAGTTCTTCGGTAATGAAGCGATAGACAAGCTTTTGGAGCAGGCAAAACAGCCCAGGCAGCGTGAAAAACGCTTGAGGAATAAAAACAATTTTGAAAGGTAGGTAAACACAATGGAAAACAGAATTTACGATGAGAAGAACGGTCTTTGGTATGAAAGGCAGGGCGATTATTATATCCCTTGCTTATCACTTCCCGAAGAAGAACAGAAGCCTGTCGGCATTTGGGGACAGCGGCATTTGCGGTATATCAGGCAGCATAAACGAGTATTTTACGCTAATCTGCTGACCTCTTGCAGCCTGAACAGCTACCTTACAGATGTTAATGAGCAAGCGGAAAATATGTTTTCTCGGCTGATAAAAGACCTTGCCGAAAAGGAAAATGTAACAGAAAAACTAAAGGCTGAAAATCAAATGCTGTGGGTACAGCGTATGAACAGTATCCGTAATCGTGTAACGGAAGTTGTGAATGCAGATTTAATCTACGCATAAGAAAAAATGGCGACAGAAAAAATTTCTGCCGCCATTTTTTGCTTATTAAATTAAAAAGTTGTTAACCTCTGTTTCAGAAAAACCAGTCCATTTCAAGCTCATTTTTTTAATGAGTTTGTCGAGAAGCAGAATATAATATTTTGCTTTTGAATCAGATTTGAAGTCGTAATAGTACGCATACCCGTGTGTAATGGTTCGTCTAATTTCTTTTATGTTATCGCTGACAGTTTCCGCAGACTCCTTGGCTTCGGACAGTAAGTCTGGGAACCAGTTAAAGGCGTATATTAGTTCGTCTTTCAAGGAAAATCTGTTATTTTGAGCTTTTATGTGTTCAAGTTTGTCAAACAAATACTCAAATGCCATAATTTGCTCGATAAATCGTTGCGGAGATAATAAGGATTCATAATCACATAAATGACCTAAAGGTATACTTTTCGTTATTTTGTTGCCAGAATCCAATGCTATATTGTCAATTATTTTAGGTATGTACTTCATAACATCAAACTCATAAAAGAAACCGTCGTTTCTTGCAACTGCATTCTCAGACATAAGCGGGCAGTAAAACCAGCCAACCTTGTGTTCTTTGCTATATAAGATAATACGTCTGAAAGGCACTTCTGAGTGGGATGTCATAAACATTGCAAGACGATTCAAAACCACGGAAATATCCAAGCACTCCTGAATGTTTTTGTTATGAAGCGGAATCATTATTTCGCCTTTTTTATCGTAATCTTCTAAAAGTCCTAATTTATTATTATATCCGATATAATAAGATAACTCATATTGTTTATCTTGCATTGAAAAGGGAATCTTATATATTTCTCTGGGTTCCAAGGAAAAATTGATGCCTTGTCTGACCATATCTATGTAATTGTACTGATACCTAAACACATCATCAAGGAATGGCGATTGCACACCGATAGTATCATATTCCTCATCTTTGTCAAACATATTAACAATATAGCACCGCAGATAACAGGTGCTGCCTATAGAATTTTCTACTAAAAAAGTAGCGTTCCTTCCGTGAAAACCATTGTCGAGACATTGTCCATAAAGTATATAATTATCCTTGTAATTGTTTTCTTTGCAAAAATCGCTCAGAATCGGTTCGTCAGAGAATAATTCCATACGATACCCTTCAATTACAAACGGAATCTTATTGTCACTAAAATATACAAAACCTTTAACCATCAAATCACTTCCTATAACCACCCTGTCTATCGTTCATCATCTTCAAAAAGGTCAAACTTGCTTTATCTCCAAACATAAAACGATTAGCATATGACATTTGAACTGCATTATAAGCGAATACACTTCGTTCAGTAAGTTTGATTTCATTGCCTACTGGCATATCTTTTGAAATAATAGGAGCATCCTGGTCTATAATTCTAAAAATAATAGCTTTATCTCCGCTTAGCGGGATACAAATATCATTAAATCCGAGCATAATCCCTTGTGCTGGATTATCCGATATAACCAGCTTTATGTTACCTGACACTGTACCTATATACCAGTTATAGTTTTCTGTCAGTTCCTTTGCTGTTTTAAGCAAAGGAGCAATACCTACTAACTGGTACAGTTGGTTGTCCTTGCCCGTCTTATCCATTCCCTCAACTTGTTCAGCTGTAATACCCATTTTTCCCAAGTGCATCAATGTCTGTTCTCTAATATTATCTAATTGATCACGATATTTTTCAGAACGATACGCCAAATCGTGAAGGAATATAATGAGTTTCAGCATATTGTTCTCATCATATAATGCCTCGTGGTTGTTGCATATTAATTCAAGTATCTTAGAAGCATCTGCTTCCTCACGAGAAAGTTCCTTTTCTACAAACTGTTCGTCTGCTGCGTCAATAATAGGTACAGCATCTGGGTACAATTTAACCATTTCTTCAAGTGCTTGCTTTAATTCTACCTTGTCGGTATCGTAAAAGTATCTTTTAGCTGCATAATTTTCCGGACGCTGACGAGTAAGAATTGTATCATTCATCAAATTCCAAACACAAATTCTCTTCTGATCTTGAGCAAAACGCTTCATATACATTCTAGGAACATAATGCTGATTTTTCACTTTCCCTGACATAACCGTTATCTCCAAATATACATAAATCTATTTTAACGATGCTTTTCAATACAATTCAACAACTCATTATTACTTGTCCAATTTTATTATCTATTGATTAATTGTTCATATTGCAATCACAAGAAAAGCATTTATAGATAAACGTACTTTATTCCATTATTTCGCTCAAAAGTTTCCAACTGTCGCTGTTAATATCCTCGGAATAGCTGTCCATACAGATACACAATTCCTCACTCTTGCCGTCATAGCGAACAATGCCGCCTTTTAAGTTGTAGCGGGTAAGATAATCTTTCAGTACCTCAAACTTTTTCGGCGTGAAAATATCAATATCTTGGCTGTTGCCGGAACGGTCAAAACCGCCCTTTGTTTCAATTATCCAGGTTTCTCCATTTACACCGATAATGTAATCGGGATAGAAGTTCTTTTGCTTTTCGGAATTATCAGCATATACGATAGAAAGATACTCGTTACCTTTGTCACCGTTCTTATAAACCCAATCTACGCTGTCTGCCTTTTCACAGAATTTTTCGAATTTACGCTCCGAAGAAGAACGAACCTCGGCAGAAGAAAGGTATCCTTGATATACGTTTTTCTTCATTTCAAGCTGTGTTTTTGCAGTGCCGTCATAGGTGAATATACAGCTTTGCGGAATACGGAAAGTTGCTTTAGAAATACTCTTGTCATCAATTACAAGCTGTGTAAGTTCGGCTGCCATCGCTTCACGAATTGTATATTTAAGCAATTCAGCGTTGTTGATAACAAAAGTGTAAACCTGCCTCGGCTCAAGAGCAAGAATTTTTCTTGAATATGTAAAATTCTTGTCAAACAGCTTGCGGATAATGGTATTCATATAGCTGTATTCCATACCGATTTCCAAACCAATTTTACCGATTTTATTATGGTACAAATGACCGTGTTCGTGCGTGTCTAGTTTTTCCGTAACTACAACGGTGTTCATATCGTCGGACTTAAAATCAAGCGTAGCGGTTTCGCCCGAATAGGTATGGCGTAAAATTGCGTCATTGAATACAAAGCCTGCTGTTTGTAAACGAGTCATATTTTCCGTTTTATTTCCGCCTGTTTTGTATTCCTGTTCAAAATATTTTGCAACGGCAAGCAGAGCCTTTTGTGGATTTCTTGTCTGCGTTACCATAGTACGCTGTTCGCTTGTGAGTGTAATATCCTTATACTCGTTTTTAAGAAAAAGCGTTTGTGCTTCCAATGCACCTTTGCCCAAGCTCATCTTCACACCTGCTGTGAATTTTTCGTCGAATGTGTAAAGATAACAACTGTCAAGTAAATCGCTGCCGTAATGTTTTGCTTCGGGCATACGGCGAATACGACCGATAGTCTGAATTTCAAAGGTTTCGTCCATATTGTCACGCAGTTTTACAAGAATATGCGCTCTCGGACAGTCCCAGCCTGTAGCAACTGCTTGCTTGATAATAACGGCAACGGACTTTGCGTTCGGCTCGTCGATACCTTCAAGATTTTCGTGCATATCGGAAAGCCATACCGCCAATTGCTGATTTTCGTAGGTCACACCTTGCTTTTCAAAATAACGCTCCACATCGTCCTGCAATTTCTCCGATTTATTCGGTATCTGCACAACGATAAGTGGGTTAATATCTTTACCTGCCGAAAGAAAAGCAGAGCGTAATTTACGCTGTTTATCGTATGCCTTTTCAAGCAGATATTCCGTTTGGCTCTCGGTTTCAATAACCTGCGGAAAATCCTCGTTGATGATGAGCATTTTCTTGATGAGTCCCTCGGCGATAACATCTTCTTCGGGTATTTCAATAATTTCCGCATTCTTAATGCCCTTCGGCGTAGCGGAACAACGGATAATTTTATCCGTATGGAAATACTGAATTATCTCGTCCGCCTTAACCGTATTATTTTGATGACTTTCATCAACGATAACAACAAAATGCAGACCGTCATTTAGAGCGTGGTCAATATGCTCGATAAAATTAGTGCGTTCGCCGTCTTTGAGAGCGTTGTTGCCTTTCTTGGTCAGCTTCTCCCAGTTGATAAAGCAACTGTCGTTTTCTTCAAAACCGCCCGTCATAACATCGCTGAGCAATTTTGTCTGTGAGGCGTGGATATACTTATCCATTTTTGTCTTGCTCTGTTCTTCAAGGTTGCCCTTGCCCGGCGTCAGCCAAACAAAAACAGTTTTCGGAACGCTCTGTATGTATTGGTGCATAAAGTATGTAAGGATTATGGTCTTTCCGCTGCCCGTAGGACTTTTTAAAATAATATCCCTTGCAGGAGAGTCCATCGCTTCAAACAAATCTTTTACCGCTTTAAGTTGAAATTCTTTTAATTGCATTTTTAACCCTCCTGTAAATCACGGTAATAGTAATCGGGAATTATGCTGATTTCAACGCCGTTTTCCTTTAGTGCCTTTTCCTGTACTTCGTCGGGGAGTAAATCGTGTCCCATATAGAGTTTACGGCATTTTGCGAGCTTGTCCGTATCTGCAGTAAATGCTTCAAGTTCTTCGTCGGTCAAGGCGATAGCGATTTCAGCGTTGCCCGTGAAATTCACGCCGTTTTCAAGTTCAACAAGTTCACGGATATGCTTTAACAACTCGTCCGCATATTCGTAATACATACGATCAGAGATGGGAATATAGTCAACTTTATAATATTTCAGTGAAGCGGCATAACCCTCTTTGTCAATCACACGCTTAATGCGTTTATATGTGACCTCTCGGCAGATATTGTTCTCGTTGTTGGTGCAAAGGATAAAGCTGCGATTCCCGTTATCTTTTTCATTTTGTGCAAGTACAGCTTGTGCGGTCGTGCCGCTACCAGCAAAGAAATCTAATATGACAGCATTTTTGCTGCTCATGCTGTTTATTTCAAATGCTATGAAATATTGAATTAATTCACTTGGCTTTGAGAATTTGAAGACATCTTCTGTACCGAAAACACTTCTAATTTCTTGTGTTCCATCTTGTGTAAAGGGACCATTAAGTATAGATAGTGGTTTTCCACGGCGAATATTTCCATTTTCATCAAACAGATATTTTTTTGCACGAACAGAATAAGATCCATCTTTTTGCTTGTTAAATTCAACTTCGTTATTTCTAATAGCTGCTTCGAGTCGTTCTTTGCTCCATACCCATTGTTTTCTTGGGTGAATAATATCGCCATTATATTCAATGTCATACATTAAATTAGGACGGTCAGCGAGACTTTTGGTCATTAATGGCTGAGTTAGATCTGTCTCTTATACACATCTCCGAGCCCACGAGACCGTACTAGATCTCG
>ENA-OYBY01000193-OYBY01000193.1-human-gut-metagenome-genome-assembly--contig:-NODE-193-length-29893-cov-6.240767_pt1 | contig 29893 bp, 30 predicted proteins | sample MGYA00244625_ERZ652863 | MGnify/ENA primary metagenome ERZ652863 (study PRJEB26926, sample SAMN06164696) | human gut metagenome | biome: ENVO:00009003; feature: ENVO:2100002; material: ENVO:00002003...
GAGATCTAGTACGGTCTCGTGGGCTCGGAGATGTGTATAAGAGACAGAACTGGAACTGCGGGACAAAGAGGCCGGTGAGGGGGCAGATGCCCTGCGGGAGCAGGTCAAGGCTGCGAACCGAAGCCGCCGCAGCTACAGCGACTTTCTGCGCCGGTTCTGCGTCACCCGGGAGGAAGTCCACCTCGACCCGGACGAGTTCGACCTGAACTTCTACACCTACGGCCTGTCGGTCTATGGCAACCTGCCCCTCATCGAGCCGCTGGAGACCCGGGAGAGCAAGAAGATCGAGGAGCTGGCCCTCGTCATCGACACCAGCTATTCCACGTCGGGCGAGCTGGTGCGGGCCTTTCTGGCCGAGACGTACACCCTGCTGAAGGGCAGGGAGAATTTCTTCCACCGGATGAATCTGCATCTCATCCAAGCGGATAACGCCGTCCGGCAGGACATCCCGGTAAAGAGCGAGGACGACCTCATCCGTGCCATGAACCACTTCGAGCTGCGGGGCGGCGGCGGCACCGACTTCCGGCCCGCCTTCGAGTACGTCAGCCAGCTCTGCGCCGAGAAGAAGTTCTCGAACCTGCGGGGCCTGCTCTACTTTACCGACGGCATGGGCAGCTACCCGGCCCGCCGCCCGGCCTACGACACGGCGTTCCTCTTCTTGGGGGACCGCTTCGACGACGCCAACGTGCCGCCGTGGGCCATGAAGGTGGTTCTGGACGAAGAAGAATTTACCGGTGAGGCCGCCCGCAGCGCCTCGGCGCTCTCCGAAGCGCTGGCGGAGGAGGACGACCTCTACCGCGACCTCAACAATTCGTGATAACGAGGAAAAGCAATATGAACATCAAACGAGCCAAAGAAGAGATCGAGCATACCGTCCGAGCCTATCTCGCCAAGGACGCTCTGGGCGAGTACGCCATCCCCGCCATCCGCCAGCGCCCCATCCTGCTGATGGGGCCTCCGGGCATCGGCAAGACGCAGGTGATGGAGCAGGCGGCGCGGGAGTGCGGCGTGGCGCTGGTGGCCTACACCATCACCCACCACACCCGCCAGAGCGCCGTGGGCCTGCCCTTCATCCGCCAGCGCAACTACGGAGGCCGGGATGTCTCGGTGACGGAATACACCATGAGTGAGATCATCGCCAGCGTCTACGCCAAGATGGAGGCCACGGGCCTGAAAGAAGGCATCCTCTTCATCGACGAGATCAACTGCGTCTCTGAGACGCTGGCCCCCACCATGCTGCAGTTTTTGCAGTGCAAGACCTTCGGCAATCAGGCCGTGCCTGCGGGCTGGGTCATCGTGGCGGCAGGCAATCCGCCGGAATACAACAAATCTGTCCGCGACTTCGACATCGTCACCCTCGACCGCGTCCGCCGGATGGACATCGAACCGGACCTGCCGGTCTGGAAGGATTACGCCCGCGCAGCCCATCTCCACAGCGCCATCCTGAGCTATCTCGAGCTGCACCCCCAGAACTTCTACCAGATCAACGCCGACGTGGACGGCACCCAGTTCGTCACCGCCCGCGGCTGGGAGGACCTGTCCAACCTGCTCAACACCTACGAGTCGCTGGGCCTGCAGGCCGACGAGGAGCTGATCCGTCAGTATATCCAGCACCAGAAGATCGCAGAGGATTTTGCGGCCTATCTCGACCTCTACTACAAGTACCGCGACGATTACGGCGTGGAAGACATTCTAGCTGGCAGAGCCGCCCCCGCCGCCTTTGCGCGGCTGCTGCAGGCCCCCTTCGACGAGAGACTGAGCCTTGTCAGCCTCCTCCTGTCCGGCCTCGAGACGCGCTTTGCCGCCTCCCGGCGGGCCGACGCGGTGGCCGACGGCTGCTATGCCTTCCTGAAGGAGACCAAGAAGGCGTTTGCCGGGATGCCCGCAGAGCTGGCGCAGGAGCCGAACTGCTGGGCGCAGCTCTTCGGCCAGATGACCGCCGACTACGAGGCCGAGACCCAGAAAAAGCGCACCGCCGGTCTGCTGGACAAGCCCGCGCTGGAAGCCCGCCTGCAGACCGCCAAGACCCTGCGCGGCTGGGAGAAAACGCTGCTGCGTGCCGCCGCGCCGGACGCAGACACCGCCTTCAAGGTGCTGCGGGAGCAGTTCGGCACCCTGTCGGAGGCCCGCGACACGGCCCAGCAGAGGGCCAGCGCCGCGCTGGAGGCGGCCTTCGACTTCATGGAGCAGGCCTTTGCCGAGAGTCAGGAGATGGTGGTCTTCGTCACCGAGCTGACCCTGTCGCCCGCCGCCCATGCGTTCATCGCCGAAAACGGCTGTGAGCGGTATTTCCAGTACAACAAAGACCTCCTGCTGGACCACCGCAAGGCGGCTCTGAATCAGGAGCTGGAAGCCGAGCAGCGTCGGCACGGGATGCTGTAACATAATGCAAAAGAGGGACTGCACTTACCATGCAGTCCCTCTTCTCGTATGCGGAAAACAAAAGAAAAAGCATCTTGATGAAATCAAGATGCTTGGTGGTTGCGGGGGCCGGATTTGAACCAACGACCTTCGGGTTATGAGCCCGACGAGCTACCAGACTGCTCCACCCCGCGATATTTACTTTTCGCTGTCAGCCTCTCGCTGACTGCTCAAGTATAATACCACAGGATGGGGCGGATGTCAAGCATTTTTTCAAAAAGGTTCCGGATTTTTTTCGGCGGAGATCATTTGCGGGTGCGGCGGCGCACCAGATGGACGATGAGAGCGGCTGCGGCCATGAGGGTCAGCAGGGGCCAGACGCCCACGACCCAGACCGTCAGCTGCTGGAGGCCGGAGACGAAGCCCGACCAGCCGTTGCGGAGGGCGCTGGACAGCTGGGAGAGATAGGATTCCTCGGTGGGGGTGTACTCCTTCACCTCAGACAGCGAGAGGTAGACCGTGGAGCACTCCACCTGCTGGCTGTACCAGTTCAGCTGCGACTGCCAGCTTTCCAGCTGATACTGCACGTCGCTGAGGGAGGATTCGATCTCCAGCAGGTCGGAGAGGTTCTCGGCGGTGGCCTGAAGCTCCTGCAGGCGGGTGCGCTGGGCGGTCAGGTTCGAAAGCCGGGCCTCGATGTCCATATACTGGGTGGTGACGTCCTGCACCTGCTCACTCTTGTCCACGAGGTTGCCTGCCTGCGCGGCGGCTGCGAGGAAGCTGGCGTAGTTGTCCTGTGGGACGCGGATGGTGAGGGAGAGGCTGCGGCCCATGCCGGAATAGGAGGACTCATCGCTGGACTCCATATAGCCGCCAGCGGCGCTCACAGCCTCGTTGAGGGCGGTGCGGGCGGCATCAAAGTCCTTGCTCTCGATGGTAAGGTTGGCCGTGTAGATGAGCTTCGTGCCCTCCTGTGCGGCCTCGGCGCGCAGGGCGCTGGTGTCATCTGCGCTGCGGTCGCTCACGGCGCTGCCGGTGTCGGCAGCACCGCTGCTCTGGACGGCCATTTTGGAGTCGGAAAGGGCGCTGTTCACGCTGTCCATCGAGTAGGCGGCATAGGAGGCCGTCTCAGGGGCCGGTTCTGCCGTGAGTGCCGCACCGCCCGCAGCCATCAGGCGGAAGGGCGCGCCGACCGCTGCATACAGGCCGACGCCGCAGAGCAGGCCACAGGCGGCGATGCTCAGGATCTTGCGGGAAAAGCGGATGGCCTTTCTGGGCTTTGGGGCGGCTTTGGGGGTGCTGGATGCCGTCTGGCCCCCCTGCATGGCAAGAAGCTTCGCCTTCAGGTCATCCGATGCGTGAAGGTCGTCCACCTCCATCTTGTACTCAAACCACCTCATCTTCGATCTCCTCCTTCAGCATCGTATGTAACTGGGCGCGGGCGCGGCGAAGCCAGCTGAGCACCGTGTTGGTGGGGGCACCCAGCATCCGGCCCACCTCGGCGGCGGTGTATCCCTCGTAGTAGTGGAGGTAGACCGCATTGCGGTAGTTCTCGGGCAGGGCGCGCACGGCGTCCAGCACGCTGCCGTCCTCCATCTGGCCCGGGGCGGGAAGATTTTCGTCCAGCTCGGTGTCCTTCTGGCGGGCAGCGCGGGTCAGGTCGTGGCAGCGGTTGATGGTCACGCGCAGCAGCCACGCTTTCAGGTGCTCTTCGCTCTCGAAGCGGCCATTGTAGCACAGCAGTTTTTCGAAAACATCCTGCACCACATCCTCCGCATCGGCAGTGCAGCTGCAGTTGTGCATGGCAGCGCGGAACACCGTGTCACTGTATCGCTGCACGGCCAGCGCAAAAATCTCATTTTTGGTCAGCTGTCCCATAGTTCTATGCTCCTTTGAAGCCCTGTGTACAGCAGGGCACGGTGGAATTGGTGATCGACAGGGGACATTCACCTCATACACGGATGAGCGGCCCCGATTATTGCAGTTTATGGGGCAGGGCGGAAAAATCTTCCGCCGGACGCTCCATAGTTACCCAAAGTATAACATGAATACGCAAAAAACAAAAGAGCCATCTGCCGCCATGTTTTGGCAGATGACCCTGAGTGCAGATTCTGTATTACCGGTAGAGCCGCTGGAAGAGCGCCACCCGCTCGGAAAGATAGGTCTCAGCCCGGGGGTGGTGGAGCCAGCGCTTGCCCGCCTTGTCGCAGACGAGGCGGTGGCCCAATGCGGCGGGATGGGCGTCGATCTCCTCCACGTCCCGCAGGGTGAGGGTGAGACTCAGCGCCGCCGGGGCGTCCGGCAGGGGCGGGAGTGGGTCTTCCCAGACGAAGGGAGGCAGCAGCTGGACGGCATAGACCGTCCGGGTGCACTCCTCGGTGAGCAGCAGGGCGGCAGGCGCACCTTCCGGTGTGACGTGGAGGGTGGAGTAGAGCAGCTGGAGCTGTGCCGGGGCCAGCAGCCGGGAAGCGCCCTCGCCCTCCTCAGGCAGGAGGGTGAGAAAATCCGCGGCCTCGTCGGCGTAGATGCGCCGCGCCGGTGCGCGGAACTGTGCGTAGAGCGCGGGCAGGGCAAAGACGCCCTCCCGGTCCAGTGCACGCTGCAGCAGGCAGTAAAACTCGGTCAGCGGGTGGGAAGGGTCTGGCTGGGGCATCCCGAAATCGGGGCGTGAAACGTGTCCTCCGCCCATATCAGCCCTTGTAGCCCAGCGTAGCCGCCATGACGGCCTTGATGGTGTGCATCCGGTTCTCGGCCTCGTCGAAGACGATGCTCCGGGGGCCTTCGAAGACCTCGTCCGTGACCTCCATCGCGTCGCGGCCGAAGCGCTCGCCCATCTCCTTGCCCACGGTGGTCTTGTGGTCGTGGAAAGCGGGCAGGCAGTGCATAAAGACGGCGTGGGGGCCTGCAATATTCATCAGCTTCTGATCGATCTGGTAGGCGGAGAGGTCGTTGATCCGCTCGGCCCAGACCTCCACCGGCTCGCCCATCGAGACCCAGACGTCGGTGTAAAGGACGTCTGCGCCCTGTGCGGCCTTGGCGGGGTCTTCCTCAAAAGTGAGGGTGGCCCCGGTCTCGGCGGCGATCTTCTGGCACTCGGCCACCAGAGCAGCGTCGGGCTGGTACTTTTTGGGGGCGCAGGCGGTGAAGTGGAGGCCCATCTTGGCGCAGCCCACCATCAGGCTGTTGCCCATGTTGTAGCGGGCGTCGCCGAAGTAGACGAAGTGGATGCCCTTGAGATGGCCGAAGTGCTCCCGGATGGTGAGGAAGTCGGCCAGGATCTGGGTGGGGTGGAACTCGTTGGTCAGGCCGTTCCAGACCGGCACACCGGCGTAGTGGGCGAGGTCTTCCACGATCTGCTGACCGTAGCCGCGGTATTCGATGCCGTCGAACATCCGGCCCAGCACCCGGGCGGTGTCGGCGATGGACTCTTTTTTGCCGATCTGGCTGCCCGACGGGTCGAGGTAGGTGACTTCCATGCCGAGGTCGTGGGCTGCAACTTCGAAGCTGCAGCGGGTGCGGGTGGAGGTCTTCTCAAAGATGAGGGCGATGTTCTTGCCGCGCAGAGCGTCGTGGCGGACACCGGCCTTTTTCTTGGCCTTCAGGTCGGCGGCGAGATCCAGCAGGCCCTCGATCTCGTCGGGGGTGTAATCAAGGAGCTTCAAAAAGCTGCGGTTTGTAAGATCCATTGTATATATCCCTCTCTATGCAATAAAAATAGAATAATTATACTTTCGCAAGCCCTATTATAATACGGGAAGGGAAAGCAGTCAAGAACGAATGGATGCCTTGACAAATAGCGGTGATTCGACTATACTACAAACAGAAGGGGCGCTGACTGCAAAGGGTCAGCTTTCCATCCCAGAATCAAAAAGATTGACCGTCAGGCTTGGAACACTGTGGCGGTCAATCTTTTTTGTTATCATCGTTTTTCTTCTGAGAAATCTTCTCCATGACATCAATGGTCAGGCGGACTACGTCAACGATCAGCCCCAGAAGACCGAGGATGAATGTAGAGGAAGAATCAGCGACGCGGGACAGGAAAGCATGACCACCAATTTTGCAATCAGCGCCTTACTCTCAGTTCAGCATAATTTTTGGCAGATTACAACTCCAGCTCCGCCTTCCGTCCGCTGGGCTGGTAGGGGGTGAGGCGGACACCGGCCTTTTTGAACATGAACCGCGCCGCAACGCTGGAATCGGTGTCGTGGTACTTGTCGCTGTAGTAGACCACCTCCGCGATGCCGGACTGGATGATGGCCTTGGTGCACTCGTTGCAGGGAAAGAGGGTGACGTACACCCGCGCCCCTTTCAGGTTGTTGTGGGCGCTGTTGAGGATGGCGTTCAGCTCAGCATGGCAGACGTACATATACTTGGTGTTCAGCGGGTCGCCCTCCCGCTCCCACGGCATGGCGTCGTCGTCGCAGCCGATGGGCATACCGTTGTAGCCCAGAGAGAGGATCTTGTTTTCCGGGCTGACGATGCAGGCCCCCACCTGACTGCTGGGGTCTTTGGAGCGCATCGCCGTGAGCAGGGCAATGCCCATGAAGTATTCGTCCCAGTTGATATAATCCGTGCGTTTCATCGTGCAGTGCTCCTTCGTTTGCGTGAAAGTTGGTCTCGACGCCCCTATTATAGCGTGCCGCAGGGACTTTTACAATAAAACCCTCTTCCTCAAGGCAAAATGCACAAAACGAGGCCGGGAAGTTTGGCAGGGCGAAAGCCGGAAATTTCAAACGAAATATTTAAAAATCGTTTGAAGTGTGGTATTATCTTTGTAAAATATGCCACAAAAGCGGAGAGAATGCTCCGTGCGGCGGAAATGAGGGAAAAACCGATATGAAATACGCAAGCAACAACATCCGCAATATCTTGATCGCGGGCCATGCCGGCAGCGGCAAAACGACGCTGACCGAGGCATTGGTCTATTTTTCGGGCGCTGCCGAGCGTATGGGCCGGGTCGAGGACGGCACCACGATTTCGGACTTTGACCCCGAGGAAGCAAAGCGGAAGGCCAGTCTGTCGGCATCGGTAGTGCCGGTGGAGTATGAGGGCATCAAGTACAACCTCATCGATGCTCCGGGCCTGTTCGACTTTGAGGCAGGCGAGTACGAGGGCATCCGTGCAGCCGAGAGCGTGCTGGTGTGCGTGTCGGGCCGCAGCGGTGTGACTGTCGGCGCGGAGAAGGCCTTCCAGCTGGCCCGCAAGAACGGCAAGGCTACGATGGTCTTCGTCTCCAAGTGCGATTTGGAGAATGCGAACTACTTCAAAATTCTGGAAGATATGAAGATTAAGTTCGGCACCACCGTCTGCCCCTGCGTCGTCCCGGCCAAGCTGGATGACGGCACCCCCGTGTACATCAACCTGTTCAGCCAGAAGGCGTTCAAGTATGAGGGCGGCAAGCAGGTACAGGTGGAGCTGCCCGACATCGGCCACCGCTTCCAGGGCCTCATCGAGGCCATGAGTGAGGCCATCGCCGAGACCGACGACGAGCTGATGGAGAAGTTCTTCGGCGGTGAGGCGTTCACCACAGAGGAGATCGTCGAGGGAATGCGCAAGGGCGTCAAGGACGGCCTCATCACCCCCGTGTTCTGCGGCAGCGCCGTCAACCAGCAGGCTCTGGATATGCTGCTGTACAATATGCATAAGCTGCTGCCCAGCCCGGAGCACAACAGCGTTCTGGCAGAGGACGCCAACGGCGACCCCGTCGAGCTGAACTGTGCCGAGAGCGACCCCACCGTTGCATACGTCTTCAAGACTGTGGCAGACCCCTTCGTGGGCAAACTGAGCTATCTGCGCGTCATCAGCGGCAAGATCACCGCAGGCGCGTCCCTCGTCAACGCCCGCACCGGCGAGACCGAGAAACTGGGCAAGCCTCTCACCGTTCTGGGCAAGAAGCAGACCGAGGCAGAGAGCATCGGTGCCGGTGACGTGGGCGCTGTGGCAAAGCTGATCAGCGCCAAGACCGGCGACACCCTCTGCGACGCCTCCCGTGTGGTCAAGCTGCCGGCGCCCGTCTTCCCCAAACCCAGCCTGTTCATGGCCGTCACTGTGGCCAAGAAGGGCGACGAGGGCAAGATCAGCAGCGCTCTGGCCCGTCTGATGGAGGAAGACCCCACCCTGAGCTACATCAACAACGCGGAGACCCACCAGCAGATCATCGGCGGTCTGGGCGAGCAGCATCTCGATGTGGTCAAGGCCAAGCTGAAGAACAAGTTCGGCGTGGAGATCGGCCTCGAGGCTCCCCGCATCGCCTACCGTGAGTCCATCCGCAAGGCCTGCCAGAAGCAGGGCCGTCATAAGAAGCAGACCGGCGGCCACGGCCAGTTCGGCGATGTCATCATCAACTTCGAGCCTTGCGACAGCGAGCAGGTCGTCTTTGAAGAAAAGGTGTTCGGCGGCAGCGTGCCCAAGAACTTCTTCCCGGCGGTCGAGAAGGGCGTCCGCCTCGCCGCCGAGAAGGGCGTGCTGGCGGGCTACCCCGTGGTGGGCCTGAAAGCCACCCTGCTGGACGGCAGCTACCACCCTGTGGACAGCTCTGAGATGGCCTTCATCATGGCCGCAAAGCTGGCCTACAAGGCCGCGATGCCTGAGGCCGGCCCTGTCATCCTCGAGCCGATCCACACCCTGAAGGCCCACGTCCCCAATGACAACACCGGCGACATCATGGGCGACGTCACCAAGCGCCGCGGCCGTGTGCTGGGTATGGAGCCGGACGAAGACGGTATGCAGACCATCATCGCCGAGGTACCTCTGGCAGAGCTGGCCAACTTCACCACCTTCATCCGTCAGATCACGCAGGGCCGCGGCTGGTTCACCACCGAGTTCGCCCGCTATGAGATCCTGCCGGAGATGCTGGTGCCCGCTGTGGTCGAGCAGGCCAAGAAGCTGGGCAATCTGGATGAATCCGCAGACGACTAAATAAGACATTTTCCAAGCCCTGTCGGCACTTCCCTCTGTCGGCGGGGCTTTTTTGTGCCCTTTTTGGCCCGCAGAGCGGCAGTTTTTATTGACAAGGCCGCAGCTTGCTATTATAATGAATAGGTCAAAATGGCATTCGTGTGCGGTTTTGTGCGTCAAGACGCCCTGCCGTACCCCAAAAAATAGATAAGGAGATTTCCAAATGGCACAAGAGATCAAGATGTCCGCTGCTGGCCTGAAGGCGATGCAGGAGGAACTGGAATACCTCAAGACGGTCCGCCGCAAGGAGCTGGCAGAAGAGATCAAGGAAGCCCGCAGCCACGGCGACCTGTCCGAGAACAGCGAGTACGATGAGGCAAAGAACACGCAGGGTCTGGTGGAGAACCGCATCACCGAGCTGGAGCAGATGGTCAAGAACGCTGTCGTCATCGACGAGAGCGAGCTGAGCGTCGAAAGCGTCTCCGTCGGCACCCATGTCACCATCCAGATGGAGGGTGAGGACGAGGTCGAGGAGTACGACATCGTGGGCCGCACCGAGGCTGACCCCCTGAACGGCAAGATCAGCGACGAGAGCCCCGTGGGCCACGCCCTGCTGGAGAAGGCTGTCGGCGACACCGCCGAAGTCCTGCTGCCCACCGGCCATACCGTCAACTACAAGGTGCTGGGCATCACCCACGCTGCAAACTGAGCACGAGCGGGAGGAAATCATGGAAGAACAGAAGAAGAACCCCGCACAGGGCCTGTCTGAGAGCGAGCAGGTGCAGGTGCGCCGCCAGAAGCTGGCAGACCTGCAGGCCGCAGGCAGCGACCCCTTTGCCCTGACCAAGTTCCCGCAGGATGCCTACTCTGCCGACCTGAAGGAAGAGTTCAAGGACCTGCCCAACGAGACCGACAGCGGCAAGAAGGTCGCTCTGGCCGGCCGTCTGATGTCCAAGCGCGTCATGGGCAAGGCAAGCTTTGCCCACCTGCGCGACGATAAGGGCGACATCCAGCTCTACGTCCGCCGCGATGAGCTGGGCGATGAGGCCTACGCCGCATTCAAGAAGCTGGATGTGGGCGACATCATCGGCGTCAAGGGCGAGGTGTTCCGCACCAAGACCGGCGAGCTGAGTGCCCGCGCAGAGGAGATCACCCTGCTGGCCAAGAGCCTGCGCCCCCTGCCGGAGAAGTTCCATGGCCTGACCGATACCGAGACCCGTTATCGTCAGCGTTATGTTGATCTGATCGCAAACCCCGAGGTCAAGGATACCTTCGTCAAGCGCAGCCAGATCCTGAAGGAGATCCGCGCTTATCTGGACGAGAAGGGCTTCCTCGAAGTGGACACCCCCATCCTGACCCCGTTTGAGATCGGCGCATCCGCACGTCCCTTCTACACCCACCACAATACCCTGAACATGGACATGGTGCTCCGTATCGAGACTGAGCTGTACCTGAAGCGCCTCATTGTGGGCGGCATGGACCGCGTCTATGAGGTGGGCCGCATCTTCCGCAACGAGGGCATGGACCCCAAGCACAACCCCGAGTTCACCACCATCGAGCTGTATCAGGCCTTCACCGACTTCCACGGCATGATGGACTTGGTCGAAGAGCTGTACAAGCGTCTGGCTCAGAAGATCTGCGGCAGCATGGTCATCCCCTATCAGGGCAAGCAGATCGACATGAGCCACTGGGAGCGCCTGACTATGATCGAGGCGGTCAAGAAGTATTCCGGCGTGGATTTCAACGACTGGAAGACCGATGAGGATGCCATCGCTTCCGCCAAGGAGCACCATGTGGAGCTGCCTGAGGTGCCCACCAAGGGCGCTATTCTGGCCGAGTTCTTCGACGCCTTCGTTGAGGATAAGCTCATCCAGCCCACCTTCATCTACGACTATCCCGTCGAGATCAGTCCGCTGGCCAAGCGCAAGCCGGGCGACCCCGCCTTCACCGAGCGCTTCGAGTACTTCATCGACTGCACCGAGTACGGCAACGCCTTCAGCGAGCTGAACGACCCCATCGACCAGAAGGGCCGCTTCGAGCGTCAGGTCGCCGAGCGCAAGGCCATTGAGCCGGACTGCAAGGCGCAGGTCGATTACGACTACGTCAACGCGCTGGAGTATGGTCTGCCCCCCACGGGCGGTCTTGGCTTCGGCGTGGACCGTCTGGTCATGCTGCTGACCGACAGCGCTTCCATCCGTGATGTGCTGCTGTTCCCCACGATGCGCCCGGAATCTAACTAAGCTACGTGGTAATCCTTGTGTCTCCGTCTGTCCGAACAAACTAAAAATCCGACCCTGAATGTACTAAAAATTTGAATGTTCAGACGGATTTCTTAGGGGCTTGTCGGGGAAGGCAAAAATCCCAAACGGAGCGTGACGGATTTTCGCCGGTTCCACATCCAGCAGAAAACTGTAAACGAGAAAACAGTCAAGAGGACATTTCACCATCAGCGAAAGCTGAAAGTGGAGTGTCCTTTTTCTATATCCTGATATGCAAGTATACCACATAACATTGACAAAGGAGAAGAATACCATGGCATATAAGCGAAACTCGATTGAAGTTCCTGAACTGGAAATACTGCTGGCCGGAAAGAAAAAGAAATATGTTCGCTATGAAGAAGGAGCAATTCTCTACTCACTGGGTATAAACTCCTTCCGGCAAATCGCGCAGGATGCTCACGCCATCGTCCGGCTAAAGCGCATTGCACTGGTGAACGTAGAAGTGCTGGACGAATATCTGGAATCTTTTCGTGAATAATTGAATCAGCTTTACATAGCGCACTTTCAGTTTCCGCAAAATTGAAGGTGCGCTTTTTCTTTTGCAAAAATCAGACAAGGAGGTTTTGCACATGAAAACACAGTCGCAGTTGAAAATCCGAGGCCACACTAAATGACACAGGACTTTGTGTGGTTCACCGAAAGTGGGTGATGTTATCGCAAAGAAAGCAACCACAATCGCCATCGTAAACCAGAAAGGTGGCACAGCCAAAACAACTACCTGTGAAAATCTGGGTATCGGTCTGGCTATGGAGGGCAAAAAGGTGTTGCTGGTGGATGTTGACCCACAGGGTTCACTTACTGTCAGCATGGGGTGGCAAGACACGGATTCTCTGAACACTACACTGTCCACTCTCATGCAGAAAGCCATGAACGACCAGCCCATCCAGCCCGGTGAGGGCATCCTGCACCATGCAGAGGGCGTTGACCTTATCCCTGCTAACATTGAGCTGGCGGGAATGGAAGTTGCCCTTGTGAACAGCATGAACCGGGAAAAGATGCTCAAGCAGGTGTTGGACAACGCCAAGCGCGAGTACGATTATATTCTGCTGGACTGCACTCCCTCGCTGGGGATGCTCACTGTCAACGCGCTGGCTGCGGCAGACACTACACTGATTCCGATGCAAGCGCAGTATCTTTCGGCCAAAGGTCTGGAACAGCTTTTACAGACGATTGGCAAAGTTCGGCGGCAGATAAATCCGAAGCTGAAAATCGAGGGGATTTTGCTCACCATGACGGACAGCCGCACCATCTATGGCCAGCAAATCAGCAATCTGATTCGGCAAGGCTACGGAAAGCATCTGAAAGTATTCGACCAGACCATTCCCCGGTCTGTCCGTGCTGCGGAAATCAGCACAACGGGAAAAAGCATTTACCAGCATGACCCGAAAGGCAAGGTGGCCGAAGCCTACCATTCTATTGCGAAGGAGGTGGTGGGCGATGTCGAAAAACGACTTAAACGTAACACTGAAAGGGATAGATGAGCTTTTATTTTCCACCGAAGAACAGCGGCAGGAAGAAAAAAGAGAACAGGTGCAGCAGATTCCCATTGATGAGCTGCATCCTTTTACGAACCATCCCTTTAAGGTATTGGACGATGATTCTATGAAGCAGGCTGTTGAGAGCATCAAGCAGTACGGTGTTCTTTCTCCGCTGATTGCTCGTCCACGGCCAGATGGTGATGGTTACGAGATTATTTCTGGGCATCGCCGCCAGTTTGCCGCAAGACAGGCCGGACTGGAAACATTGCCCGTGCTCGTGCGTGAGATGGAGGATGATGCCGCAACGATTTTGATGATCGATTCCAATTTGCAGAGAGAACACATCCTGCCCAGTGAAAGAGCTTTTGCCTACAAGATGAAGCTAGATGCGATAAAACATCAAGGTGCTAGGTCGGATTTAACTTCATCCCAACTTGGGATGAAGTTGCAGGCTCTTGATATTGTTGGAAAGGATGCTGGTGACAGTCGTAACCAAGTACACCGTTTCATCCGGCTGACGAACCTTATTCCCGAACTTCTGAATATGGTGGACGAAAAAATGGTTTCGTTTAATCCAGCGGTAGAGCTGTCTTATCTCTTGCCCGAACAACAGCAGGAGATAGTGAAAGCAATGGACGATACTCAAAATGCACCTTCGGTTTCGCAGGCGAAGCGTATCAAAGAATTGGCACAGAAAGGACAATTCAACTCTGATGCCGTTGTAGCCATTATGGGAGAGGAAAAGAAAAGCGAGCTGGATACCGTAACAATCAAAAACGAGACTCTGCGCAAATATTTTCCGCGTAACTATACGCCCCGGCAGATGGAACAGAAAATCATTCAGCTTTTGGAAGCATGGCAACAGCAAAAGCAGCAAGCAAAACTAAAAAAGAAGCAAGAGGAAGCGCGTTGACTGCGCGACGAAGCATAAGACCCAATCGGGTCTTTTTATTTTGCAGATATGGAGGAAAATGCCTATGAATAAGACTACCCGAATCATTCGCTCGGAAGAAATCACAATCGACGCCCACATTTTCACGGTTCTGGCTGGCGGCAGAAATCCCGGAGAAATCTACTTTGCCGCCATCGCCCCGGACATGGAGCTGACCGTTGTTAAGGAGGAAGAGATGTTCAACATCCTGCCCTGCTTTGATGGAGATGATGCCTATATCAATCTCCCCGGCACTTCGCTGCTGCTCGTCTACAATCCGGCACAGGTTTTGAAACTGGCTGGTAAGCGTCATCTGACTGGCCCGGCCGTTCTGATGCGAATGAATATGGATAACAGCTATATCTCGCTTACTATCGACGATGTGTACCGATTTCAGAAGTATCTGGAAAACCACAGCGTTACGCTCATGGCAGATGGTCGCAAGCTGCCCTGCATCTGCATCGACTAAGGGAGGGCAACGCCTATGAAAATGTACGATGTAGAAATCACAGAGACGCTCCAGCGCACGGTTTCCGTTGAAGCTAATTCACGAGAGGAAGCAGAGCGTATTGTTACAGAAGCATGGAATGATGAGGTCTATGTTCTCGATTCCACGGATTTTATTGACGTTGATTTCAAAACTGTGGGCGAACGGGAGCTTTCCATGCAGAAAACCAGCGTCAGTGCAAAATTGAAAGATTTGCAGGATGCTGCGAAATCCTCGGAAGATAAAATGGTCAGCAAACCTCCGGCAGAGCACGACCGTTAAGTTGAATTTCTGCACGGGAGGTGACGAAAATGCAGGAAGAAATTGAGCAGAAAACATTCAATCTTATGGTGTCCACCGCAAAATTAACTGGACGAAAACTTCTTGAAGCTGGACGCGCTGCTTTGAAGCAGCATCAGGAAATATCTGCTCCGCATCGACAAAGCGTCCGAACGCTCCTGCGGCAGAATCGCGGCGTCTCCAGCGTGGAAATCAGCAAAACAGGTATCCGTGGATTTGAGCGATACGCGAAAAAATACGGCATCGATTATGCCATCCGCAAGGATAACTCCGAAATACCGCCTCGCTATCTGGTCTTTTTCAAAGCCCCGGATGCGGATGCTTTCAATGCCGCGTTTAAGGAGTATTCGGCATCTATTTTGAGCAAAGCCAAAAAGCCTTCCGTGTTGGAAAAACTGCATGAGCTGGCACAGGCCGCAGCAGAACTTCCCGGAAAAGTGCGTAACAAAGAGCAGGAGCGAGGATTATGACGGCTAAAAAACTCACAAAATGGCTGGCTCTTTATCTGCCCTATATCCTGCTGGGTCTGGTGGCAACGAATTTCGGCGAAGCATGGCGGCTGGCCGAGGGCAAGGAGCTGAGCAATAAAATTATGGCGATGATGGGAACGTTGCCGTTGGCCTTTGCGAATCCCCTGCCCAGCCTGCATCCACTGGATTTGCTTATTGGTCTTTCCTGCGGAGCAGAGTTACGGCTTGCCGTATATTTGCGAAGCAAAAATGCGAAGAAATACAGGCACGGCATAGAGTATGGCTCTGCCCGGTGGGGCAATACAAAAGATATTGAGCCTTTTCAAGCTCCAAAATTTGCTGATAACATTATCCTCACCAAGACCGAACGCTTGATGATGTCCAACCGCCCACCCGACCCCAAAAACGCCCGAAACAAAAACGTGCTGGTGGTTGGCGGCTCTGGCAGTGGTAAAACACGCTTTTGGCTGAAACCGAATCTCTTACAATGCCACAGCTCCTATGTGGTAACAGACCCAAAAGGAACGATAGTTCTTGAATGTGGACAGGCAATGTTGAAGAACGGCTACAAGGTGAAAATCTTCAACACGATCAATTTCAAAAAATCAATACCGGTACCAGAATCGAATCTGCCGCCGATCTCTGTTACAGGTGTTTGGACGATGTAGCTACGGATGTTTTATATATGACGGGCAACGATCACGCGCTGGAAGCAGCCGATCCGCTGGAATTGGCCGAAATCAAGCGGCGCTGGGAGCCATATATCAACCAGCTGCCAGACTATGCGTATCTCTGCAAAGACCTGCTGAACGGAAAAATGTAATCTGTTAAATGAGGTGTCAGGAGCCATACAGTGCTTCTGGCACCTTTTGTGAGTTTTCTGTGAATTTGATTAAAAAGTCCTTGACAATTTGTCTCTGGTGTTCCCAACAAGTATTTTGCAAAGCAAAATAAGCAGATGTATATACGTCTGCATTGCTTGCGGGTGCTATGAAACCTCTCAACGTTCTTCCAAAATTTGAAAATCATTTTGCAATCGAGACCGTCCGTTTTCAAGTTCAACTTGAAGCGGGCGGTTATTTTTCTGCACAAAAATTTTCGAGTTTGCAACCGCAGCAAACAGGGCGAGTTGGTACCGCCTCGAAATTTTTGAATCAGATTTTTCAAATCCGACTTCAAAAACGATTGTTGGGCTTCGCCAAAACCCGATATTCAGCACATAAACTGTGCCAACTGCGTATCTTAACAGACGCTGAATAAGCAAATTTCTTGTAGAAAAAATCGTTTCCGAAAAATCGTCGTTGATTCATTCAATATTGCACAAAACCGGAACTATTACTTCCGGTTTTGAAGGCAAAAAGCGGAAGTATCACCTCCTAAAAAATCGAGCAATTTTATGGTATGCTCTATCCAGAGCCGTTCACAAGAACCGGACCTCCCAAGTCCGGTTTTCTCCCTCAAAACCGGACCTGATACGTCCTAAAAACGCTTGTATGATTGTGATATGCTTTCTACAACTCCTCATCGAACCTTGAAAACCGAATGACCGTCTGCATGGGATACCCGGCCATGACCCCGCAAGGGAGAGCCGGAAAACGCCGCTGGAAGGGGGTAGGAAGTCCGTGTAGAGAGAACGGCACCCAAAATTTGAAATCACGTTGATACGAAAAACCAGAACCAGCAGTTCCGATTTTGCCTTGAAATTCACTTCAAAATCCTTAAAAACCGGAACTACCAGTTCCTAAAAACAAAATTTGCGATGTGATACACTAAGTCCACAGAAGCACATTCTTCATTGCTTTCACACCAGTTCAGGCACTGAATGTCCGATTTTTAGCAGAAATTCAAATCAACTTTCGTAAAAACCGGACGTAATGTGTCCTAAAAATTTTTCTGTTGATGTGTTAATCTATTTTCAAATCCATCGTTGATCCTTGAAAACCGCATGACCGTCTGCATGGGATACCCGGCGATGACCCCCAAGTGGGAGAGCCGGAAGACGCCGCCGGAAGGGGGCAGGAAATCCATGCGGGGATAACGGCTGAACTACCAATAAATTTTTGAAAGGAGATTTTGCCTATGAAGAAAAACAAGTTTGAATTTATCATTGATTCCGAATTTCAATCTCAGATTCCTGCATTGACCGATGAAGAATTTCAGCAACTGGAAGAAAACATCCTTTCAGAGGGCGAAGTCCTGTCTCCCCTGATCGTCTGGGGCAACATTCTTGTTGATGGTCATAATCGCTATAAGATTCTCCAGCAGCACCCGGAAATTCCTTATACCACCCGTTCGATTTCCTGCACCTGCGAAACCCGTGAAGATGTTCTGGCATGGATCTGCAAACATCAGCTGGGTCGTCGGAATCTGACACCCGAGCAGAAAAAGTTTCTGATTGGAAAGCAGTATCACTCTGAAAAATCCACTCGTGGGGGAAACCATGGCAATCAGTACACGCAGGTGGCAAACTGTCAAATTGACAATTTGCCATCGGTAGAAAACACGACCGAACGAATCGCCAAAGAAAATAATGTAAGTCCCTCTTTTGTAATTCGTGCCGAGCAGTTCATGAAAACCGTTGAGCTGATGGAAAAATACTGCCCCGGCATTCAGGAAGAAATCTTATCCGGCAAACTTAAGCTATCCCAACGAGAGGCTACCATTATCCGTGGAACTCCCACAGAAGCATTGCCCACCGTGGTATCAACGTGGCGAGAGGAAAAGTTAAACGGTAAACCAGACGATAGTGCAGACACCTATGAAAATTTAGAATTGCTTTCCAAGGTCACCGAACGCAATTTCTCTAGTGCTGCCACATCGAAGATCCAAACGGCTGATCCACTCTCGGAGAATCGACCTTTTATTTCATCGGGAAAGCGTAGCACCGAACTCCAGACCATTCGTGAGCTAGGAGAAAAGATGGCAACGGTTGATCATGTCGCCGATGCCGAAGGAATGTTCAGTGAAATCAACAGTGCCTCTGATAGCTTTATTTTCCGTCTTGAACAATGCTTTGCTCTGTATCCCGACTTTCTGACAAATGTAGAGATTGAAGCAAAAGTTATTGCTGCTTTGCAAAAGGCAGAAAGCTATATTGTGCATCTGAAAGAACAGTATCGGCAGCATCTTCTGGAGACTACCAACAGCCAGTAAAATGCTTTCCAAAAATTTGTTTGATGAAAAAACACTGGAGGTGAATTTTATTTCCGACTACCTGACTGTCACTACACCTTTGCCGCAATATCTGCCCTATGCTCGCTTTCTACTGGATACAGACCTGAGCCACACGGCAAAACTGCTCTATACCCTGCTGCTTGACCGGGCTACGCTTTCTCAAAAGAATAACTGGATCGATACACAGGGGCACATTTATGTGATCTATCCGCTTTCCCATCTGGCAAAAGATTTAGGGTGCTGCATTTCCAGTGTAACACGCGCTTTCTCCGAACTGGAAAACGCTCAACTCGTGGAACGTATCCGCAGTGGATTTTCCAAGCCCAGCCGTATTCTGCTCAAGGTTCCGCATACTACGCAGAATTGCGCAGTCACAGTATGCAAAAATGCCGAGGATGACTGTGCAGAAATGAGCAGTATGATTGCGCAAAAATGCACACCTAACCAACGTAATAAGAACAACCTGAAAGATAACCACCTGATAAAAACAACAGCTGCTCATTTGACCTTTGGCGAATATCAGAATGTCTTTTTAACAGCAAAGGAGTACAAGCGGCTCAAGGCTGACTTTGCAGGGCTGGATGGTCTGATCGAGCAGCTATCCGCTTATATCCAGTCCACAGGTAAGAAGTACGCCGACCATGCTACCACCCTGCGCATCTGGGCGAAACGGCAGAAAACAGAACGAAAATCGACACCGGGTATCCCGGACTACACATTCACGGAAGGAGAAAGCCTATAAAGACGATTGAAAAAATTTTTGAACAGTCCGTTTCCAGTATTCCCGAAAATCCAGAAGATTATTATGGCAAGGACGGTCTGCTTTATTGCGGAAAATGTCATACTCCAAAAGAAGCGTTCTTTGCAAAGGGCATTGCCCTGATGGGCAAGAACAAGCACCCAATCGAATGCATCTGCCAGCGCACGGAACGAGAAAAACAAGAAACCCTTATCAGCCAGCAAAAGCACAACGACCTTGTGCGGCGGCTGAAAGCAGAGGGATTTTCTGACCCGTCAATGCTGGACTGGGCCTTTGAAAACGACAATGGCCGCAGCCCACAGATGCACCACGCACACCGCTATGTAGAGCAATGGCAGACCATGCGCGCAGAGAACCTTGGGCTTCTTCTCTGGGGTGGTGTAGGCACCGGCAAGAGTTTCTTCCTTGCCGGGTGCATTGCAAACGCTCTGATGGAGCAGGAAGTGCCTGTGCGTATGACAAACTTCGCCCGAATCCTGAACGAGTTGAACAGCAGCTTTTCCGGGCGGAACGATGTTGTGGACAATCTCTGTCGCTACCCCCTGCTCATCATTGATGATTTCGGCATGGAACGTGGCACCGAGTACGCACTGGAGCAGATCTACAACATCGTGGACAGCCGATACCGCAGCCGGAAACCGCTGATCGTCACCACCAACCTGACGCTGGACGAGATACGATACCCACAGGATACCGCCCATGCCCGCATCTATGACCGCCTGCTGGAAATGTGCGTTCCGATTTCCTGCATTGGGGTCAGCTTCCGGAAAGAGAATGCACAGGAAAAGCTGGAACGCTTAAAAATTTCAATCGGATAGATCAGAAACATTTCTGAAAGAATCCGCAGGACGTCCTAAGTTCTGCTACAAGGAAATGGAGTTGCCTATTGAATAATTTTCATCGTACAGAAAACAATCCCACCCCTTCGGAATGCTCTACGCCCACACTTGATGAATGGAGCGCATTCGCGACCTTTCTAGCCGATGTGATTGAGAAATACGCATCGGTCTTGGAAATAGACAACGCAGTATCCTCAACCAACAACGAAAATCAACAAGATGCTGTTGATACCGCTCTTGCAGCATGATATAATATTCTTGTAATATTTGTCCCAACACAGTGGTAAGGTCTCCCCTTCCACTGTATTACATACACGGAACGAGGTGCTTAAAATGAATCGTCCAGATGACTCTCCTAAAAATTCCATCCTCATTTACACCACAGAAGATGGCCTGACCAAAATTGATACTACCTTTGACGGTGACACCGTCTGGCTTTCCATTGACCAGATGGCTGAGTTGTTCCAACGTGACAAATCCACAATTTCCCGTCACATCAAAAACATTTTTGCAGAGGGTGAGCTTGAACGAGATTCAGTTGTTGCAAAATTTGCAACAACTGCCGCAGACGGAAAGACCTATCAGGTCGAATTCTACAATCTTGACGTCATTATTTCTGTTGGTTATCGTGTCAAATCCAAACGAGGCACACAGTTCCGTATCTGGGCAACTGGCATCCTGAAGGAATATATGCGCAAGGGATTTGCGCTGGATGACGAACGCCTGAAAAACCTGGGCGGCGGTGGATATTTCAAAGAGCTGTTGGAACGTATCCGTGACATCCGTGCTTCCGAAAAAGTGTTTTATCGTCAGGTTCTGGAAATCTATGCAACCAGCATTGACTACGACCCAAAAGCAGAAATCTCTGTCCAGTTCTTCAAAAAAGTCCAGAATAAAATTCATTATGCCATCCACGGTCAGACTGCCGCCGAGGTCATTTACAACCGTGCAGATGCCGAAAAGGAATTTATGGGTCTGACCACTTTTGCAGGAAACCAGCCCACTTTACGAGAAGCTACTATTGCCAAAAACTATCTGAACGAAAAAGAGCTTCGTGCTATGGGGCAGTTGGTTTCCGGTTATCTGGATTTCGCAGAACGTCAGGCAGAACGTGAACAGCCCATGACCATGCAGGATTGGGCAAACCACCTTGACCGCATTTTAACCATGAGCGGTGAGCAGTTGCTTATTGGCAATGGCAGCGTTACTCACAAGCAGGCAGTGGACAAGGCTGCTACCGAATATCGGAAATACAAGGCTAAAACCCTCAGCGATGTGGAGCAGGATTATCTGGATTCCATTAAGTTTTTGGAACAGAAAACAGGCAAGAAATAACCGTTTTATGAGGTTTTCTTATGTTACAGGAAAAGACAAAGGTTTACATTTACACCCGTGTTTCCACGACCATGCAGATTGATGGCTATTCACTGGATGCGCAGAAAGCCCGCATGAAAGCCTATGCAGACTTCAATGACTACCAGATCGTCGGCGAATATGAGGATGCCGGCAAATCGGGAAAATCTATTGAAGGCCGTGCTTCTTTCTGCCGGATGATGGAGGACATCAAATCCGGCAAGGATGGTGTTGCCTATGTGCTGGTGTTCAAGCTCTCACGTTTTGGCCGCAATGCTGCCGATGTACTGTCTACCTTGCAGGTAATGCAGGATTTTGGTGTGAACCTGATTTGCGTGGAGGACGGCATTGATTCTTCTAAAGACGCTGGCAAACTGATGATCTCCGTTCTGTCCGCTGTCGCTGAAATCGAACGTGAGAACATCCGTGTTCAAACCATGGAAGGCCGCATTCAGAAGGCACGGGAAGGTCGCTGGAACGGCGGTTTTGCGCCTTATGGCTATCGTTTGGTTGACGGTGTGCTGCAAATCAATGAGGATGAAGCCCCTGCCATTCGCACGATTTTTGAGCAATATGTAAACACCGACACAGGTGCAAATGGTCTTTCCAAATATCTGGAGACCCACGGCTTTCAGAAACTTGCTCGTCAAAATGGCACCTCTCCCCTTTTCAGCGCAACATTGATTCGTGCCATCCTGAAGAACCCCGTCTACTGCGGAAGAATCGCCTTTGGTCGCCGCAAACTCGAAAAGATTCACGGCACCCGGAACGAATATCATCAGGTTCCACAGGAGAATTATTTACTGGTGGACGGCCTGCACGAGGGCATCGTATCAGAAGAATTGTGGAACGCTGCACAGGTCAAGCTGTTGGCGCAGTCCAAACGATACGAGCCAGTCAATCGCAGCAAGACGGAACAGGCGCACTTGTTATCCGCCCTTGTCAAGTGCCCAATTTGCGGTGCTGGAATGTACAGCAACAAATGCACCAAGCGAAAGAAAGATGGCACACCTTATAAATCTTTCTCTTATTACAGTTGCAAGCATCGCAAGATGCAACGTGGGCAAAAATGCGATTTCAACAAGCAAATTCAGGAAGAAGTTCTGGACAACGCAGTGGTGGAGGTTATCATCAAACTGGTCAGCAATCCAAAGTTTGCCGCTATGATGCAGGAAAAGATCAACAGCAAAGTAGACACCACCGCCATTGAACAGGAAATTGCCGCCGCCGAAAAAATGCTGCGGCAATATTACTCCGTCAAATCCAAAATCATGGAGGAGATCGACACGCTCGACCCGGATGAGCGCCACTATATCATCCGCAAATCCGACCTTGACGAGCGGCTTTACAGGATGTACGATAAGATCGAGGAAGCAGAAAATAACCTGATGGATGCCCGTGCAAAGAAGCAGGCTATCGAAGCGGATAAAGTCACGGGCGATAACATTTACAAAGTTCTCATCTGCTTTGAAAAGCTCTACAATGTGATGAATCCCCTTGAACGCAAAAAGCTGATGGAGCATCTGATTTCTGAAATTCAGATCTACCCGGAGCGTCAGCCGAACGGTCAGTGGCTCAAATCCATCAAATTCAGACTGCCCATCGTTGAAAAAGATATCGATCTGTGTTTGGACAACGAAAGTCATACCGAGTGCGTACTCTTGATGTCAAAAGTGCAGTAATATCGTGCGGTGATTCGTTAAATATCGTTCGGACATCATTTTACAGTCTGAACCGTTCTCGTCCAGTGTAGGATTTGGATGCCAGCGAAATACAGACACAAAAATACCCCTCCCGGCCATCATGGTCAGGAGGGTTTTGATTTGTCCTGTTCTTACTTAAAAAGTCGGGTAGTGGAACCCCACCTCAGAGCTTTAGAAACAGCATTCCAAGCACCACGCCGCCCACCATAAGTGCAGCAGCGGCCAAGTCGTACCAGTGCACCCGGGGCACTGTATAATAGGTACGCGGCGCCTCCCCGCAGAAGCCCTTGGACTCCATGGCCATGGCGATGGACTCCGACCATCGGACGCTGTTGACCAGCATCGTGAAGACCGGCTTCATGGAGAGCGGCCCCATTTTCAGACCACGCACCGCAAAAGCTGTGCGCACCTGCGCATACTCCCGCGCCATCCCCGGCATCAGGTGGAACGCCGCCAAGATGCCATAGGCAAACTTAGGCGGGAGGCGGCACTGGTGGAGCAGGCTCGCAATAAAGAAATCGCCCTCGGTGGAAAGTGCGAACAGGATGCCCAGCCCCGCATAGGCCAGCAGACGGGTCGCCAGCTGCAATGCCGTATACAGGTTCTGGGACATTGCCGCACGCACGCTGTAAGGCATGGCCGACAGACTGCTCATATCTACGGTCTGCGTGCTGCCGCCCCGGGCATAGTAAAGACCCATTACAAACAAGCCAAATGCCGCGACGCAGGCAGGAAGCAGGATGACACCGATCTTTTTCAGGCTTACCCGGGAGCAGAACACCAACAGCAGCAGGCAGACGGCCAGTACCAGCAGGTTCAGGCTGACCAGATACTCGAATGAGAGCAGAATGACACAGACCAGCACCGTAAATGCTTTCACGGTAGGGTTCCAGCGTTCCAGCATTTACAGCACCTCCCCGGCGGTTTTTTCCACCAGCATGGTGTCTTCCAGCCGGTAGATTTTATCGGCCCAAGCCGCAGCCAGCTCGGTATCGTGGGTGATGAAGATCACCGTCAGTCCCTCCTGCTCCACTTTCTCCCGCAGATGCTCCATGATCGCGTTCACCGAGCGGGAATCCTGACCATAGGTAGGTTCATCCAGTAAGAGCAGCTCCTGTCCGCCTGCCAACACCGAGAGGACAGCCAGCCGCCGCTGCTGGCCCTGACTGAGCATATAGGGCGAATAGCGCCGCTGCCGTTTCAGGCCGTAGCGGTCCAGCAGTTCCTCGGCACGCTGGCGGCAGGCTTCGTCAGAGAGGCCCGGCTCCCAGAGTCGCAGCCCCACACAGACCTCGTCCTCCACATTCTGGGTGACGAATTGGTTCACAGGGTTCTGGAAAACGATGCCAATATGGCGATACAGCTCTTTGAGCTTCATTTTTTCAATGTCCCGCCCCTGAAACAAGATCTGTCCCGTGTAGGGGTGCTGCCTGAGCACCGAGAGAAACGTGGTGGTCTTTCCGGTGCCGCTGGGGCCAAGAACAGCGGTCATACAGCCCGCCGGGAAATCCGCATCCGTATTCTGCACCAAAAAGGGAGCATCGTACACCGGTCGGCCCCACTTGCGCCGGATGGGCAGCCCCTTGCGGATGCTGACTCCCCGGAACTGCAGCAGCGGTTTTCCCTCTGCCGGGCGGGCCACAGTCCGTTCCGACCGGGAACCCGGGTAAAACAGGCCAAGCCGCTCAAAATCCGCGCGGTGCTCCGGCAGATTCTTGCAGTTAATGTTCCGGGCGGCCACTCTGCCGCCCTCTTCCAGCAGGATGATCTCATCCGCAGCCTCCAGCCAGAGGTCTGCCTTATGGTCGATGGCCAGAATGGTCCGGCCGGAGGCTTTCATTCTGAGCAGCATCTCCAGCAGCTGGATCGCCGCCTCGTGGTCCAGATTTGCAAAGCTTTCGTCCAGCAGGATGCAGCGGCTCTCCATGATATAGAGGCAGGAAAGGGCCGCTTTCTGCTTTTCGCCGCCGGACAGGGTCGAAAGGGGCTGATCCAGCAGCGGCGCGATGCCAAGCTCTGCGGCTGCCTGTTCGATTCGTTCATCCATCTTCCCGGCAGGGATACAGATGTTTTCCAGACAGAAGCGCATCTCCTCCCGCAGGGTATTCATGCAGAACTGCAAGTCGGGATTCTGGAACAGCACCGTCAGGTAGGCGGCGCGCTTCTGGGGGTCCAGCGTCTTTAGATCCTGCCCGTACAGCCGGATGATGCCGCTTTCCAAAAAGCCGCCGTTCTCAGGGTAGAGTCCTGCGGCCACCGCAGCCAGCGTGCTTTTTCCGCAGCCGCTGCCGCCCATCAGGACCGTAAGCGTCCCAGCCGGAATGGTCAGGCTGGTATGATCCAGAATGTTGCGCCTGCCTTTTTCCTGATAGCGGAACACGACATCTTCCAGCTCCAGCGCGAGATCAGCCGACATTCCTTAGTCCTCCAGATCCATGTCCTGCCCCTGTGCCACAGCATAGCCCTTCAGGACGCCTGCCTTGACGAGGCCATCGGCCAGCATCGGGGTGATGAAGCCATCAAAGACGATGGCGCTGATGATCCGCACCACCAGCATGATGGCCAGCACGGGAACCGCGATCTTGCTGTAGCCGCTGATGAACAGGTTGTAGATCAGGGTGAGGACAGAGCAGATGACTGCGCCTTGGATCATGGTCAACCGGTCAAACTTTTTGTAGCGTTTCAGCGCAATGATAAGCTCAAAGCCAAGGCCCTGCACCAGACCGGACAGGATGATGATGGGTCCGAAATAGTTGCCGTACAGGCATTCCAGCACAGCCGCCAGCAGCTCCGCGATGAGGCCGGTGCCGGGCTTGCGCATGACATAGATGCCGAATGCGCCTGCCATGAAGTAGATGCCGTAGAACGGCTCATAGCCCAGAGATGCCATGCCGAACGGGGTCAGCATCCCGTACAGGACGCCGCCGATGTAGGTGCAGCCAAGGTAGACCACGCCAAACAACACGGCGCTGATGGCGATCAACAGAACATCTTTCAGTTTCCAATTCTTCGTATTCATTTTAGTTTTCCTCCGTCGGGCTGTTGCAGTTCATGGTAAAGTGCAGGACATAGTGGTGGACTGCCGGGGCATTCTCCATCAGCTCACACACATGGGTCAGGTAGGTGAACACATCCTGCACGTCGCCGTCAATGCGGGTAGCGTAGTGGATGGTCTTGGGGTTCAGGCCCTCCTCCTGTGCCATATACCACACCTTGGCGATCTCGTCGATATACTGGGCATCGCCCAGCGGATACAGAGCCAGCTTGCAGTGGACCGGGAAGTGGATGTTCTTCACCAGCTCTGCATTGGGGGCTTCGCCCTCACGATTCAGCACCGTATCCCCAGACACGTCCCCCGGGCAGCCCTTGGAGAACTGTCCTTCCAGCGCCATGTGGACGCCGGGGCGGTAAGCGTTCAGGAACAGGGCCTGTACAGCGTCTGCCACATAGGGCAGCTTGCCGCGGTAGACCGTCGAAAGGGCATCCGTCTCGCTCCACACGGCGGAGGTGTCCGTCTTTTTCAGCGCGCCCAGAATGATCTCGATGTATTTATCCGACATCGGGTACAGGGTAAAGCGGCAGCCTGCAATGGGCAGTTCCGTGCCACGGCCTGCCCAGGGCAGGTCCGGACGGTTGCAGCCGGTACAGCAGTTTTCAGTTTTCATAGTCTTTCCTTCTTTTTTGTTTGTGCAAAATAAAAGGGATGCTTTTCGTCCGGAAAGCATCCCCCTTGCCAGCGAGTCCAACGGCCCACTGTATCAAGCAGCAGAAATGCATTTCCTACGCCGGTATTATCCGGATCAGGTGCAGGGAGTCGGGTGTGAACCCTCTCAGCATAAGGCCCCTCCAGCATTCTGATGATTCTCTTTTTATTGCCACTGCATAGCATACCGCAGCCGTGCAGAAATGTCAAATATTTGTTGCACTTTGATGAAGGGTGGCGGCTTCCACGGTGATCATGGAGACGTTCATGGGCTTCTGGCGATGTCTATCGGTTCACGAAATTCAGCGCCAGCACAAGCACCAGCATATGCACAGGGTAAAAGGCATAGCAGGCATACTGGAATGGTTTGCTGTGGCAGCCCTGCCGCCCGCGATACAGCCAGATGGGCACCAGCGCCAGCAGCGCAAACCCCTGCTGGCAAAGCTCAAACTCCATGCCGAACAGCCGGATGGGGTACATCAACCCGCCCAGAAGCTCCACATTGATCCAGTACAGGGTCAACGCCTGTCCCAGCAGGCACCACCATTTCCGGCCCCGGAAGAGGTAGAAGGCGAACACAGTCAGCACGCCAGCGCCGTAGTAATCCGTCATACCCAGCGTTCCCAGCAGCGCTCCTGCTGCCACTACTACGGCACACACCGGCAGTGAGACCCAGAGCTTTTGCTTTTTGCGCACCGTTTCCATCAGATGCACACCCAAAAGCCCCAGCAGCAGCGTCCAGATCACGTTCTGGTGCACCGGGTAGAACCATGTCCCGCCATACATCAGGTCAAAGGGCACTTCCGAAAGCAGTGCAAACAGCAGCAGCCGCAGGGCATAACGCTTCAGGTTTCGGGTGTGAAAGTAGCCTTCTACCGCCATAAACGCAAAGATGGGAAACGCCAGCCGCCCGGCACAGGTCAGCCAGTCCTGCGCCGGCAGAAGGGTCGCCCAGAGGTGATCCATCAGCATCAGTGCCATGGCAATGATATGAAGTGCTGCTGCGCTAAGCTCAAAGCGGCTGACAGCAGAGGGTCTGCGGCTGTATGTCTGCATTCTGTTTTCCTCTTTCTTTTGTCGGGATACTGTCTCTTATCGTGTTTCCGTGCACAGCTCCTTCCAGCGCTGCGCCGGGATCACCGGCTCGGTGACAAACGTCTCCGGGTCAGGGGCAAGGACGTGCCGCGTCACTCGAAAAAGCTCGTTCGCGTCGCACAAGATGCACGCCGCGTCGCCAAATTTTGTGTTTTTCGCTGCACCACAGTCCAGATACGCCTGCTCCAGCTTGACGAAATCCTCCGAGATGTGGGGCTGCTGCGCATTGTAGTGGCGGCGCATATAAACGGTGTGCTCTGCCCCGGCTTCATCCACCACAGTGAGCTGCAAGGGCTTGTCGGTAAGCCGGTTGGGGACGTTCAGCACCTCCTCCACGCTGTGAAGGAAGGTGTTCCGGGCATGGCTGACGCCCAGCAGCAGGATCTTTCCGCCGACCGCCCGTAGACGGTCGTAGCAGCCACCGGGGGTGCAGGGGGTGTTGTTTTCCAGTTCCCCTGCCAGATATTCTGCTGCGCCCCTGCCGCAGGCCGCGATGCTGTGCGTAGGATGAAGAGAACGCACTACCCCGGGCCGCTGCCGGAACAGTTCCGGCAGGATGCCCACGCAGCAGGGACTGCGGCGGACATCGAACACCGGGTGGTCCTGATCGATGGACTGCCATGTGTGGGTGGGCAGCAACAGCAGACCTTCCGCAAAGAACTCCATCAGCGCGTCCAGAACCGTGTCTGCACCGCCCTCGACAGCACCAATGGACTTCATGGCGGAGTGGATGAGAATGGTTTCAGTGCCAGTCAGCCCCATGGCAGCAAGATCCTGCTGAAGGGTCTGTTTTGTGTATGTCATGCGGTTTCTCCTTTTTCACATCGCGGTTTTTAAAAATAGTGCCCGGTCAGAGCGTCATCGCTCTCACCCGATTCACAGGATGTACTCCATCTGCCGTTCCTTTGTTTTCATACCCATCTTTTCGTAGAAGTGCTCTGCCGGGGTATTTCCTGCCCAGACGTTCAGGGTCACTTCATAGCAGCCCAGTTCTTTTGCCTGCTGCTTCACATATTCAAACAGACTTTCACCGATATGCTGCCCCCGTGCCTGCCGGTCAACGCAAAGGTCATCAATAAACAACGACTTGAAGGGCACCATATTGGTGGAAAAAGGCTGCTCCTGCATCTGACAGAAGGCATAGCCTCTGCACACATCATCCTCGTCTACGGCAACGTAGATGGGTTTATCCTCCTGCTTCAGAAGCTCTGCCAGTTCACAGACGGTGTATTTGGTGGTGTCGGGAATAAAAATATCCGGGCGGATCTCTGCATGGATCTGCAATACCTGCCCCAGCAGGGCAAGGAGTCTTGGAATATCTTTTTCCTCTGCTTTCCGAATCTTCATTTCACTTTCCCTCAAAGCTTTTTCAAAGCTGCCCGTTTTCCGCGGTGGTTCCTATGTCGGCATCCACCGGCAGCTTCTCCTCAAACATTCTCTTTATCAGACTGGAATTGGAACAGGTTCAGCCCGGTAACAGGGTCATACGCACGGTCTACCGTTCCGTCCAGAACATCGACCACCATCTCGCAGGTGGCGCTGACCACTGCCCGGTTCAGATGTCCGCCGAACACCTCGCCCTTGTCGTTCCCGGCGCTCATATGCAGGTGGGTGTAAAATTCACCGTTCATGGTGTTGATGGTGCCGGTCAGAGAAACGATCTCAAAGCTGCCGCTGAAGGTGTTGGCGTAGTATTTCTTTTCCGCCACATTGTACACGCCCACCGTAAAGCTGTTGGTGGCACCCAGCGCCTGAACGGCGGCGAGGCGGATGTTTTCCTTCAGCGCAAGCTCCTTTACTTTTTCAAGGATCTCCTCGCCCTTGTCGATGCGGACAATGATCTTACTGCCAAAGCGTTTGTATTCCATTGTGGAGTGTCTCCTTTATGTAATTTTTGTGGTCTGCCCCTTGTCAGGAAGAAGTGCGCAAACTGGAATTTTCAAATTAGTCTTTGCAAATAACCTTTGAACCTTCACCATCAATTACAATTCCCTGACGGTTGTTAATTGGGCATAGATTCAAATCCGAAAACTCAGTCATTATTTTCTCGGTAACTTTCTTAA
>ENA-OYBY01000210-OYBY01000210.1-human-gut-metagenome-genome-assembly--contig:-NODE-210-length-28151-cov-8.441629_pt1 | contig 28151 bp, 27 predicted proteins | sample MGYA00244625_ERZ652863 | MGnify/ENA primary metagenome ERZ652863 (study PRJEB26926, sample SAMN06164696) | human gut metagenome | biome: ENVO:00009003; feature: ENVO:2100002; material: ENVO:00002003...
CAGTCCTTTCGGACTTGCATCTGAGCGATGGCGCAGTGGACGTATTAAGGAATGGGAATTTCAATCATCGGCTGCTGTGTGAACTTTTGGAACATCCCGATTTTTCCCGGTGGATGACCGACCTTGAGATCTGTGTGGACGGTCTGGTCAGTGACCGCATCCGGGATATGAATGCCATGGTGGAAGCCACCCGGCAGGAACTGGAAAAGCGATACCATGCCGATGCAGAGGACCTGACCATGCGGACGCTGAAGGCGGCGCAGATCAACGAGGACGAATATTTCGGGCAGATCCTCTATGATGAGCTGGCGGCGATCCTGAAGCAGATCAAAGCGGCACATGGGACCGATAAGACCACGTCGGACGGCGCAGCGGTCGAGCAAGCGAGGAAGCAGCTTGAAAATGCACAGAAGTTTGAAGGTTCTCCGTTGGAAAAGAAGATGAATGTCCTGATGGGACAGATCGGCATCGACTATTCCAAGCTGACGAAAGAAGAACAGATGACCTTGCTGCGAGTGTTCAATAAATTCTCTATGTTAAAGCACCGCACAAAGGCCGGGATGCGGGGCAAATACAGACGCTGATTATTTACCTTGCGGCTTATAGGGAAAAACGCTGCTGCGGCAGGAAGGAGAACGTACACCATTGGTTCCTCTGCAAGCCTGCGCTGGGTGGGCAGAAACCATTAGCTGCCATCCCCATCCGCGCATCCTTCTGCCGCAGAATAGGTGCTTGCCGGAGCTGCTCACAGTCCCTTTTCCGCATCAGCCGGAACCAAGGTGTAACACACTAGACTTTGCAAACAAAGTCGTGTGTCACGAAACCCCGGCACGGTTTCTTTGGATTCTTCCGGCTATTGCGTTGCTTCCCGGTTTCAGACAATAGAAGATGCGGGCGTCAACTCGTACACATGATCGAACTGGGCTTTACGTTCGTCGCTCAGGTGATGGCTAATCAGGATCAGGGTCAGGTCAGGGTTGGACAGCAGGCTCTTCTCCACGATGTCGGCGTTCTTCTGGTCCAGGGCGCTGGTGCCCTCATCCACCAGCAGGATGCTGCGGTTATGGATCAGAGCACGGGCGATGGCCACGCGCTGCTTCTGGCCGCCCGAGAGGGCGTTGCCTTCCTCGCCCACCGGCGTATCCAGACCCTTGGGCATATTGGCAAGGTCGCCTGCCAGGGCGCTGTCACGCAGTGCCTTTTCCATCTGCTCGTCGGTAAAGTGCTCACCCAGGGTAATGTTCTCACGGATGGTGGTATTGAACAGGAACACATTCTGTTCGATGTAGCTCATTTTCTGCTGGAGCTGCTCGGGCGTGTAATCCCGCACGTCTCTCTCGTCATAAAGGACCTTGCCCTGGTAGCCGGGCAGCCAGCCCAGAAGAATCTTCAGCAGGGTGCTCTTGCCGCAGCCGGAGGGACCGGTGAGGGCGTATTTGCCGCCTTTCTTGAATTCCGCGTTCATGTGGACCAGGATCGGCTTCTTTTCATCGTAGCCGAAAGAGACATCCTTGACCGTAATGCCTTCCTGCAGGGTAGGCAGACCGAAATCAGGAAGCTGCGCCTCGCCGGCATGGATGGTAATCTTATCGAAATAGGGCTTGCTGGCCGAGAAGGACACTGCAAGTTTGGACACCTGGTTCAGTCCATTATACACGCCGGCGCAGATGGTACCGGTGCCCATAAAGGTGGCCAGAGGAATCATATCATTGAGGATCAGGACACCCAGCAGGATGACAACGGCCACTTGGCAGACGGCGCTGACATAGGCCAGACCACAGCCGATGCCGTCCTTGTTGATGGTCAGTTTGTACTTGGCCTGCTCCATGCTGTCGCTGGCTGCATCGACTCCGCTGGTAAACCGTTCATCCTTGCCAAAGAAGCGAAGCACATCGTAACCTGCCAGCAGATCCTTGATTTTACTGACGCTGTCAGCCTGGCTGGCGGCACAGGCTGTGCCAACGGTTCCCAACCGTTTGCTGAACAGACGAGGAACGAAGATCATAACCAATGCGATGACCAGAGAAATCACCAGAAGCAGCCAATGAATGGATGCCAGTGCAACGATGCCGAACACCACCTGTGCCGCAGAACCCATGATGGTGAAAAACGGAGTCCAGGCCATCTGCTCAATCTGGTTCACGTCGTTGGTAAACTGGGAGAGGTACTCGCCGCTCTCCTGCTTATGATACTCCTGATGGGTCTTGTGCAACAGGCCCGCTGCCATATCCCGGCGCAGAGCGTTGTTCATCCGGCGCACGGCCCGGCCCTGGAAGAAGGTCTCTGCAATCAGGCAAAGGACCACGGCCAGCCAGGTCAGCAGAAGAAGAATAATCCGAATGGTGAAAGCCCGCAGATCACCGTCCAGCAGTCCCTGGGTGATCTGAATCTGTACCAGACTGGTGCAGACCTGCAAACCATAGGCAACAACCATACAGATGGAGGCCGCTGTAACAGTGGGCCAGCACTTTTTGAGATAATACTTCATGATTTCCACCTCTTCTGTGATCGTTCCATCTGTCTCTATGAACAGTGGATTGTGTGCTTTGCTCTTTCTGATTCAAATTGTAGCACACAGGATGAGGAATAAACATATCGTTTTGCGTTAGTTAACTGATTACACACATTCTGATTTTCTATAGAGGCAAACTGTCTTTCCATCAATAATTTCAGACTTTTTGCACTGCATATTCATGCAGCGCAAAACATTCCGGCAGCTACGACACTCGGGCTTCAGATCAGAAAAGCTCCACCGGCAGTTAACCTCCGGGTCGATCACAATACCTTTTTCGGGATCAACCCAACCTAACTGGTTTTGCGGGTGGTCAAGCGCCACAGTGCATTTGCCAATTTTTCCATTGGCCCGGAATACCATGCTATGTGGATAGGAAGCGTAGCACACCTGTGCAAGGGCTCCGTTTCTGTGGTTATGACACGACATCCCGATCTTATCCAGATATGCAACATGTTTTGCTACCAACACATCTTTTGTATCCTGATGAAGGATGGATAGACTGTGGACGCCTTCACCACCCCAGTCACCAACAGCACGAACAAGTACGGCGAAGCGTTTGTCATGCCCAAACAGACGGTACAGATAATCATACCAACTGTAGTCCTCATCGTCGGCCAGAATATTGTGGCGCAGCGTGATATGAAAGGAATACTCTGCCGGCGGCAACTTGGAAAGAGAGGCCAGATTGTTAATGATGGTCTGCAGGGTTCCTTTGCCGGATACATGGGGCCGAGTCTTGTCGTGATTCCAACCATCAATTGTAATTTGATAGCTGGTGATCCCTGCCTGATAGAACTGCCGAAATAGCTTGTCATTCAGCAGATAACCATTGGTGGTCATATTGGCAGCATAGTGAAAGCCATACTGTTTCTGCAGATTTTGTACAATGTTGGACACTTCCAGCACAGTGTCTTTGCAAAGAGTAGGTTCACCTCCAAACCATGCAAGTATGACCTGTTTATAGCGCGGCGCTTGTGCAGTTATATAGAGGTGCTGGACAGCAACCGCTTCTTCTGCTTCTCGGAAAGTTTCTGCTTGATACCCTTCACATACTGCCCGCAGGGGGTCTTGGCAAGGGTAGCATAGAACTTCTCAATGTCGTAGGTGCGCAGCTCCTGTACCTTCCGTTTCCCGATATACGGCACGATAAGGTTCTGCACCATCGCTACGGACTGGGTGTAGGTCTTGGGAGACCATTTGTGTTTGGTGGACTGGATCGGAATCCATTTGTACAGCATCTCCTCCACCGTCATGGTGTCGGGGACAAGGAAGCTGCCGTCCAGCAGTTCTTTCTCAACCGTGATTTTTCGCTCCTGCGCCTCCTTTTTGGTCTTGAAACTTTCCCATCCCTCGCAGGGTTTGCCGGAATGGTCTTTGTACTTGTAACGGACGGAGTAGGAATCTCCGCGTTTCATAATAGATGCCATAAATTACCTCCCTCAGACCGCCGCAAACCAGTTGTCGAAACTCTGCTTGTTCACCCGGATGCTGGTGCCGATGCGCAATACCCGGAAATCTTTTGTGGTGTTGCACAGGTTGTACGCAGCACGGGGAGAGATCGCCAAAAGTTGGGCGATCTCCTCCACCCGGTAAACAAGAGGTTCGTGCTTGGCTGCTTTGGTCTGATCAGAAGATTCAATGGCAGGGGATTTGGTCGCTTTCATTGTAACCGGATTTGAGTCCGTTTGCAAGAACTTATTCGTATAATCTTTATATTTCACATCTTCGGTCATGTCAGGCCGATTCATATTCATAGGCAGACCTCCAATTCCTTGTAACTGAACGCCTGTAACCGGGCAGGAAAACTCTCTTTTTCTGTACGCAGGACATTCGGTGGACTTTATACTTTTTCTTCTCTTTTTAAGGTTACATGGTTACAGAAAGAGAAAAACGCAGCAGTCATGCGGCTTTTGGGCTGTAACTGGGGCGTAACCGAATCTGTAACCAGACGTGTAACCGCTGTTCATCAGAAGGGAAATCCCAGTTGCTGGGCTTCCGCATCCGTCATTTCGGAGAAATCTTCAGCCCCGGTTTCGGGGCTGGTTACGCGCTCCCAGCCCTTCTGAACGCCGTACTTCAGGTAACGTTTGGCGGTCTTGTGCGCCTGCCAGCCTTGGATATCGCCGCGCGAAATTCCTGTGTTCATGATCTCGCAGATAGCGCGGGTCTCCCACTCTGCCGGGATGTTGGTGTTGCCCAATGCCTCCGCATAGAGCTGCTTGGAACACACCCGGTCACCCGTGTAGTCCTCCAGAAAGGCATAGATCATGCCCGCCTGCGCGTCCTCCTGCATGAAGTCCTGTTGATGGGCTTGCAATGTTTCCTGCATGGCGGGGCTGAACGCCAACCTGTAGTCGCCGCTGTTGTAAATCGTCATGGCTTCTGCCCAGAGCTGGTCGATATAGGCACGGGATTCCTCCTCATTGTCCAGAATGTGAACTTCGGCCAGTTCCGCATCCACCGGGACGGGGATGAAGCGGCGGTTGCCTGTGCGGTCACGGGGCAAAAAATCCTGCCGATTGGTCGTGCCAGCAAAGACGCACTGGCGCAGACGGTCGGCAGGATGGGTCTCGTAGGGGACTTTATAGGTCTCCTTCTGTTTGCTGAGAAAACTCTTGATTTCCTCGATGCTCTTGGCATTGGCGGTGGCGATCATCTCTGACATTTCGATGATCCAGTGCCCCTGCAGCTTGCGATATACGTTGTCGTCGTCCAGCCGCCGCAGGTCATCCGAAAACCATTCATCCTTGACTGCCAGCAACCGGAAGAAAGTAGACTTTCCAGCACCTTGACCGCCTACCAGACAGAGCATAGTTCCAAATTTGCATCCCGGCTGGAACACCCGCTTGATGGCTCCCAGCAGAAATATCTTCATGGCTTCGCAAGTGTACTCGTCCTCCGCAGCACCGAGAAAATGGTGCAGGACGTGGGCTATCCGCTTTGTTCCATCCCATTTCAGGCCGTTCAGGTAGTCCCGGATGGGGTGGTAGCGGTTTTCGTTGGCAACGATGCGGATGGCAGATTCAATCTTCTTTTCACTGGAGATGCCGTATTTCTCCATCCGGCGCAGAATATACTTCATGTCGGTGTCGCTCAGCGTCTTGCCGGAGCGAGGCCACCCCACAGGCTTTACGATGTCGATGCGCTCACTCAACAAGTTCAGCCGGATGGCATCGGCAAGCACATGGTCGTTCTGCAAAATCGTGATACAGTTCTGGATCGTCCGCTGGATTTCACCATTGGAGTGCTTGGTGAGCATTTCCTTCACATCTCCAACGGTTCGGGGAGTGCGTTCTTCGTTGACTTCTTTGCTCAATAAACATCACCTCGTACTATTATTGAAAACGATTTTCTGACTTTTCGGCGGTAGGCGGCGTAGATGGCTTCCGCTGTGTTTGCTCTGCCTGCAAACGGCTCAACAGGTGCAGAATGGAATCCCGTGCTTTCTCCTTGACCTGCTCCTTGCCCTTCTGTCGGACTTCCGGCTTCAGCAGCTTTTCCTGCAGACGTGCAGCGGTGGATTGCATGGTCTTGAGGAACTTGTCCAGCACGCCATCCAAACGGTGAGCGGCGTACTCTCTCATAGCCTGCGGAGCTTTGCGTTCCGGGGACAGCACCCACTTCTTCGTGTCCTCGATCATCCGCATATCCTCTTTCCGAGTTTCGGTGTGTACCACGTCCGTCACGACCTCCACCGCCTTGTCATAGGCTGCTGCCGAAACATCATCCAGAAGGGTCTCCATATCCGAAACTTTCAGGGTCAGTTCGTCCAGCTTGTTCTGCTGGGCGGCAAGCTGCTCCTTCTGCTTGGCAAGGATAAAGTCCTGTTTTTCAAGATACTTGCGGTTGCCGTACTCCGCTTCCTCCTCCAGTTCCAGCCCGTGCCGTTTTGCAATTTCAAACAGCATCTTCCGGCAGGCTGCATCAAAGGTAATCTTGCGGTTGTTGCGGCGGCTGAGGGGCTTGTCCGGGTCGGGCAGCTCAAAGCCCAGTGCTTCCAATGCCTTTTCCTGCTGGGGTGCCATCTCGCCGTATTTGTTCTCGCAGTCGAATACATGACGTTCGTGGATGTGAGGTGTGCTCTCATCCAGATGCAATGCCCAGTCCAGTACATGAACGTGTTCGCCGAATTTAGCCTTAAACTCCTCAATGAACTCTGTGATGACGCTCAGCAAGTCCTCTGCGGAAGCGTGTTCATCCAGCGTTCCAAGTTGGTAGATGCTCTCCTCCGGGCAGGTCTTGCGGCTGGACAGCAGGTCGGGAATGGAGCGGTTGCGCTCTGTGTGCCGGATCTTGGCGTTGCGCTCGTTCTGGCTTTCCACAAAGTTGGAATAGCGGCTCTCATAGAATTGCCGTTCCACATCTGAGAAGGTCGCCGCCAGATCATCCGGGTCGGGTGGAGCAAGAGCCGAACGGAAACCGTGAAAGCAGTCCCAGTAGATGTTGCCCTTGGCTCGTTCAGGGGCGATGTGCTCGCTGTTGGTGAGGTCGAAATTCCGGTCGTTGTGCTTGGGGTTATAGGTGCCGTGTTTTCCGGCTCGTCCATTGTGTCGTGTCAGCTTCAGATAAACATCCCTCCATTTCAACGTCTTGGTGAGGTGGGTGCGCAGAAGCTTTGCTGCTGAATCTGCCGCCGTTTTGCGCCAGATAATACCCAGTAGTATATGACGCAGGGCATCATATCACTGGGGCAAAGAGCTGCACTCTCTGCACTCTTGCTCCGGTCAAGCTGGCGGTCAAAGATTTGCGAATCCCTGCCCACCAGCTCGTCCGGCTTTTTCAACGGGCCATTTTGGCCCGCTGATTCCGTTACGGGTAGAATCAGGTTGTCATCTTGGCAGCCTGATTTTCAACGACCTTGAGGCGTTACGGAAAAACGATGTGCTCATTTTGACCACTTGGTTTTCCGTAACAGGTCGATAAATTTCCGTTCCCTCATTCGTGAGGAACTGGGTTTCATTTGGCAGATGCGTTACGCTTAACCAAGTGCTCATTTTGAGCACTTGCAGCATCTGTAACACGTTTTCGATAGTCTTTTTGCCGACAGGCATTGCTGCAATAGCGGGCACCTGCACGTTTGGGTGTGAATTTTTCACCACAGCACTGGCAGACCAAATCCTGACGGCGCATTTGGCGGTATTCCCGCTGCCGCCGATTGTTGGCCTGATTGCCGCACCAGTAACTGTGACAATATTTCTTGGTGTAGATCGTGGTGTAGAACACCCGACCGCAGCCGCCGCAGATGAGTTTGCGGATAGCGTATCCTCCGGTGGTAAAACCCGTTTCCTCATACGATTCTTTCAAATAATCCTGATTGTTCTGCTCCCATTCTTCGTTTGTCATATACATGGAGATACCCCTCCTTTCACTGGCGTTACGGAAAAACAATGTGGTCAATTTGACCACATTGTTTTCTGGTAACTGAGGAATCAACGTTTAGCCGTTCTCCCCGCATGACTTTCCTGCCCCCTTCCGGCGGCGTTTTCCGGCTCGCTCTTGCGGGGTCATCGCCGTGTATCCCATGCAGACGGTCATGCGGTTTTCAAGGTGCGGTGCTGGATTTGGCAATAAAAAATCGCCACACAACAACCTGAACCTGACCATCCCTTCCGGGATGGCCTTGGTTCGGGTTTGCTATGTAGCGATAAGAAAGTTAAAAACTTGCTCCGGCTCCTTCGGGAGCCGAGCTGGAACTCTAAGTAAATATGTTATATTAAATTGTTGGAATAGGCTACCACAAAAATCGAGCTATGTCAACGTGAACTTGTCGGGGCGAGGCCCCTCCATCTTGCTACGCAAGACCGTTCTGTCGCTTAAAAGCCCCACTGGGGCTTTCATTGCTCTGCTCCGCTGCGCAAACGCGAACTTTTGAGAACACGCTGATTTCGGCAGCTTGCAAGAAAACACAAGGGAAACTTTGGCAAAAAGAGAGAGCCGGACGGTGCCGGCCCTCTTGACAGAATTATGAGATGCTCAAAAATTTCTGCTGCTTTTATTGCGGTTTTCAAAAATAGCGCCGAACAGAACGGCATATTTACGATATGCCGTTTGTGCATACTACTGCGGTGGGAAAATAGAATCAGGCAAAAGGATAAAGTGTTGGCAGGAAAAATACGGACACGACAATGAGGATGAGCGCCAGCGGGGTACCACACTTGAGATAATCCTTCAAGGTGTATCCGCCCGGCTCGATGATCATGATCTGGCAGGGAGCTGCCATGGGGGTCATGATGGACACACAGCTGGCTGTGATCACGCCGACCACGGCAGCACGGGGGTCTACGCCCATGCGGATACAGGCGGAAGTGACCAGTGGGATGAAGATGGTCAGGGTAGCCAGATTGGACATAACCTGTGTCAGAATGAAGGGAACAAGGAAGAACACCAGCATAATGATGTACGGATTGGTGGTATCGCCCAGCAGGCGGATCATCCAGTCTGCCACCACATCGCCTGCACCGGTGGTCTGGATGGCGTCCGACAGAGCCAGCACACCGGCAAACAGGAAAATGGTCGGCTGGTGGATGGAGTTGAGGGCTTCCTTCTCGGTCAGCACACCCGTCAGCACCAGAGCGGCAGCGCCGATGCAGGAAGTGAGATACATCTTGACACCAATGACATTTTCCAGCAGCATCATTGCAATGGAGACCAGAACAATCAGGACAGCCAGTTTGCGCTTAAAGGGGCTGAGTTTTTCGCTCTCAGAAGCCGTATGTGCTGTATCTGAAAACTGCTCGTTGGGAATATCCGGCATCAGCTTATAGCCAACAAAGGTCATGTACAGGATGGCAATGGTCAGCATCGGAATGCGCGCAATGGTGAAATCCCAGATGTGCAGCGGTGTCGGTGCGCCGGCCTGCATCATGACATCGTTCCATGCCATGTTGGAAGCACCCTGACCGAGAAAGGTCATCTGGGTGGCAATGTTGGCACAGGCCATAGAAGGATACAGCAACTTGCTGCGGCTCACGCCGATGTCGTTCGCAATGCCTACCAGCAGCGGGATCATGATAGCGGCAGTTGCGGTGGCACTGGTGATGGCGCCCAGAAACGCACCTGCCACACAGGAAAGAAAGATCAGCATCCGCATATTGTCCTTGTAGCGGATGACCAGACTCTGGGCTTTGTCAATCAGGGGCGTTTTGGTCAGCCCTGCACCGATGACGAACATGGCTACGAACATGACCACGTTCGTGTTGATGAAGCCGCCAAAGGCCTCGGCAGGGGTCTTGATGCCGGTGAGGATCAGCGCCAGAATGATGCCGGTAGAAATGACCGAGAACGGGACTTTACCGGATACAAAGGCGATGATCGTTACAAGCAGGATGACCAGTGTGATCTCCAATGGGCTCATTTGGGTTGTCCTCCTGTGGATTACTTCCACCTTGCAGATGCAAAGCAGTGGTACTTGGACTTTTATATTTGATAATGTATCCAATAAACAAGAAAAGAATACACCGAAAGACCACGCTTGTCAAGGGATTTGTTATACTTTTGTCGAAAAATACAATTTTCCAAAGGAGCTTTATATAAGGTGTGTAGAACAAAAAGAACGGGAAAGATCGTCTTTGTCTGCATTTCCTTCCAGGAACAAATAACGCCCCGGAACCCTTTGCGCGGAAAAGGGTTCCGGGGCAAATTGCGGAGAACAAATACGTGGCAAATTAAGCTGAGCAAGAAACTTAGGGTAAGAAAAACGATTTAGGAGAATCGTATGAAAGGAAATAATGAGTGAAGTCTGTCCCCCGCTGAGAGGATATCCGGATTACTTAATAAAGCCGACGTGCTTGCAGATCTCTTCGATGGCCTTTTCCTTGCGCTCATTGAAGATGACCTTGTTCTCTTCGAACAGGTTGCGGCCTTCGGCGTCAATGGAGACGATCAGGGGGCCGAACTCGTTGACGTGGCAGTGCCACAGAGTTTCCGGCATACCGAGGTCACGCCACTGGGCCTCGACGATCTCCTCCACCTCGGTGGCAGCCACAACGGCGTTACCGGCAGGGAAGACACAGTGGATGGCACCGAACTCCTTGCAGGCGCGCTCGGTGTTGGGGCCCATGCCGCCCTTGCCCACGATGACGCGGACACCGGACTTCTGCACGAACTCATACTCGAACTTCTCCATGCGCATGGAGGTGGTGGGACCCACAGACACCATCTCGAACTTGTCGTTCTCCAGCGGGCGGATGATGGGGCCGGCGTGGAAGATGGCTGCGTCCTTGACGTCCACAGGCAGCGGGCGGCCCTCTTCCACGAGGCGGCGGTGCGCCACGTCACGGCAGGTGGTCAGGTCGCCGTTCAGGTAAACGACATCACCGATATGGATGTCCTTCAGGTCCTCTGCGGAGACCGGAGTAGTAAGGATCTTCTTTCCGTCTTTAATGGTCAGCATTACAAAGTCACCCCCGAATGAGTATCAATGGTGTAGTTCAGATCTTTATCAAAAATGATGTGGCCGCGGCGATGGCTCCAGCAGCCCACGTTGACGGCAACGCCAATGGCAGAAGGATGGCGGGCAGTGTTCTCAATGTGTACGCCCATGACGGAGTACTTGCCGCCCATGCCCTGAGGACCAAGGCCGATGGAGTTGATGCCGTCTTCCAGCAGCTTCTCCATATAGGCTGCGCGCTCGTTCTCGTTGTGGCTGCCCAGAGGACGCATCAGAGCCTTCTTGGACAGCAGAGCGGCGGTCTCAACAGAGGTGGCAACGCCCACGCCCACCAGCAGCGGAGGGCAGGCGTTGATGCCGTAGCTGGTCATGACATCCATGACGAACTTGGTCACGCCTTCGTAACCTGCACCGGGCATCAGAACCATAGCCTTGCCCGGCAGGGTGCAGCCGCCGCCTGCCATATAGGCGTAGATCTCGCACTTGTCACTGTTCGGGATGATATCCCACCAGACGGTAGGGGTGCCTTTGCCGACGTTGCGGCCGGTGTTGAACTCATCGAAGGTCTCAACACTGTTGTGGCGCAGGGGCGCTTCGAAGGTGGACTTGACCACAGCCTCCTTCAGCAGACCCTCCACCTCGCCGATGAGGGGGAAGTTCACACCGCACTTTACCCAGAACTGCAGCACACCGGTGTCCTGGCAGCTGGGGCGATTCAGCTCCTTGGCCAGCTTCTGGTTCCGCTTCATGGTCTCATAAATGACCTTGGACAGCGGTGCGTCCTCCTGTGCGCCCAGCTCATCGAGCTTGGCAATGATGTCGTCCGGCAGCACCTTGGCGATATGGCTCACAAAGTTCGCCATATAGGTCGTCATCTGCTGCACCTGTTCCTGTTTGTTCATTCCATTTCCTCCTTGAATGATTTGGCTTTGGTACATTTGTGCGTTTGCTTCACTTATTCAACGCTCTGCCCGTATTACTGCGGGAAGAACGGGAATGCGATGGGAAGGATCACCATGCTGACGACGGTTGCGATGAGGATGAGGGGCAGGCCAGCCTTGGCATAATCCTTGAAGGTGTACCCGCCGGCGGAAACCACCATGGTGTTGGCGGGCATACCGATGGGCGTTGCGTAAGCGCAGGAGCCGCCGATGACACAAGCCATCAGGACTGCGCGGGGGTCGGCACCCATGCCCTGTGCGATGCTCAGGCAGATGGGAACCATCAGAGCGGTGGTTGCGGTGTTGGACATGAAGTTGGTCATGACGCAGCAGAGCAGGAAGACCACCAGAGTCAGGACGTAGGGAGAGGGATTCTCGCCCAGAGCACCAATGACGATGTTTGCAATCTCTGCGCCTGCCCCGGTCTTATCCAGTGCAGAGGCCAGAGACAGTGTGCCGCCGAAGAGGAAGATGGTCTTGAGGTCGATGGACTTCAGGGCGTCTTTCTCGGAGATGACACCGGTGAGGATCAGAGCCAGCGCACCGATACAGCCGGTGATGCAGAGTTTGATGCCGATCTGCTTTTCAAAAATCATGCCCAACAGGGTGAGCACGAGGATGACGAGGGAGAGCACCTGTTTCCACTTGGGAACATTGCTGAAGTCCTGCTCGCCGCTGAAGGAGTCATCATCGGAGACGGGGTGGTTGGGCAGCAGCTTCATGCCAAGGGTGGCATAGAAGAGGATGCCGACGGCGAGGATGGGCAGGCCCACGATGGCGTACTCGAAGAAGCCGAAGGACATCCCGATCTCACCCAGAGCGCTCTGGGCGATGAGGTTGCCCGGTGCGCCGATGAGGGAAAGGTTGCCGCCCATGGCCGCTGCAAATACCAGCGGCATCAGCAGCTTGGAGCGGGCATAGCCGGACTTTGCCGCAATGCCGATGACCACGGGGATCAGGACGGCGGCGGTGCCGGTGTTGGAGAGCACACCGCTCATCAGGCCAACGATGACCATGATAGCCACGATGAGGCTGCGTTCGGATCTGGCAAAGTGGGTGACGATGCCGCCGATCTTGTTGGCCATACCTGTTTCAAACAGGGCACCGCCGACGATGAACATGGCGACAAAGAGGATGACGTTGCTGTCGATGAAGCCTGCAAAAGCAGTCTTGATGTCCAGAACGCCGGTGACGACCAGACCGATACAGACGATCATGGACGTTACGCCGAGGGGGATCTTCTCAAACACGAACATGACGACCGCGAAGAGAAGAAAGAGTAGGGTGATGGTTGCTGCTGACATACTGGGGGTCCTCCTTTGATGAAATATAATGTATCCATTTTATCAGAGCAAAACAGCCCTGACTTTCGGAACGCCCCAGCTGCACCTCATTGTGCAGAGTCTTTGCCGCCGTGCTGTGCCCTCACAGCCCTTTTTCCATCTGGAAGAATCTGCCCGGAACCTTAGAATTCCGGGAATCTCGGCAGCGTCTTTTTGAATTTTTATATCTAATCTGTGATAATGTATCCACTTGACGACACGAGAATACACCCAAAACAGAGAATTGTCAATCCCTTTTTTCGAGTTTTGTCGCATTGCACGGATTATGTACCAATTTTTGTGCACGCCAGACAAACAGTAGGATACAAGAAGACCCCGCTCTACCGCTTTCTGCAAAAAAACGCGCGTTCTCCATCTGTTTTGGAGAACGCACGTTTTATCCTTCTTTTATTCCAGCCGCTTTTTGAAATACCCCTCGGCACAGTAAATGGCACCGCAGGGATTATGCGCCAGAACGCGATCCTTGGCCACCAGCGTTGTGACCATGGCGTCCGAGTACTTATAAAACATCGAGTCGTGTCCCACACAAAGTCCGACCTCAATGTTGAAATCGGTGTGCTGTTCATTCAGAAGCTTTGCCTGTGCGATGGGGTTGCACATGGCCTCAAATTCGCCGGGGTGGATCTTGACCTCTTCCGGGATGCCCACTTCTTCTTTGGAGATGCCACCGGTCTTGCAGATGACCGACACCACCTCAAACCCCTGCGCACGGAACAGGTCGGCCACGATGCGGGCTTCCTTCCGCAGACCTTTGCAGAATGCAAGACCCAGCTTGTGGTAGCCCATCCGCTTGCAGAACTCCACCGTCTCCTTCAGGCGGGGCCATTGACAGTAGCCAAGCCCCTCAATGGCCGAACAGTTGACGTAGAAATCGTGATTCTCGGGCAGATCGTAGCCGGCGCGGGCGGCCTCCATCACCGAAGCATTCCGCATAGGGCAGTTTTTGGGCATCTTTTCTGGCGCGTTGTTGGCGCAGGCCAGAACCGTACAGTTCGCACAGGTATACACTGTCTTGTCCTCCTTGATCTCATAAATAATAGGTCAGCGCATCGTCCATGCTGCGCAGGATGTGCTTTTCCATTTCAGCCCGTGAGGCCATCGCATCCCGTGCTTCCAGCGCTGCATAGATCTTTTTATGCTCGCTCTGGGAGTTGAGGGCATAGTCCAACTCGCTCATTTCCACACCAATGGACAGGCCGTTCCACAGCTCCGAGAGAAGATTGCGCATTTTTTCATTGCCGGAAGCTTCCCAGATCTCAAAATGGAAGGACTGGTTGTAGTCAGTATAATTTCCGGCCTGCTGATGAGAAAGAGCCTCCTCTGCAGTATCCACGCAGTTTTTGATCTTGGACAGGTCGGCATTGTTCTGGCAGCAGAGCATACATGCCGTCCCTTCCAAGGCAGCACGCAGCTGATAGTGCTCCCGAATCGTTTTTTCCGTTACGCCCAGCACAATGGCGCACTTGTTTTGCTTGACTTCCAGCAGACCGTCACGGGCAAGGATCTGAAAGGCCTCCCGCACCGGCGTGACCGACACGCCCAGTTCCTGTGCGGTGTTTTCCAGCGTGAGTTCTGCGCCCTCCGGGATGCTTTTTGAGATAATGGCTTTCCGCAAAGCGGAAGCTACCCGCTCGCGGGCAGGCAGCAGCTTAATGGGTTTCAGTCCCAGCATATTGACTCCTTATCGTTAAAATCAGATGCAGCAGTTCTTCTTCATAGGCGTTCCATGCATCCGGCACATCAGGGGAACCCTGACGGTCCAGCATCAGCAGGCGGGCAAGCCGGTCGTTCACCGGCGCAGGACGTGCGCTCACGGCAAAGGCAATGTAGGTCTCCTGAATGCTCTCCAGCAGCTTGCGGTGCAGCGGATAGGGCAGGACGGTCCGCAGGGTACGGTGCTGCAGCATCTCGCCGCCTGCCAACATCGCATCCTGCGGCAGCGCACGCATAGCCTGCCGTTCCAGTTGCGCACCTAACGCCAGAATCTGCCGCAGGGCATCTTCGTTCAAATCAGCAGCTTTTACATGGTTGTTGGGCAGGCGGATGATAAGACCCTGATATTCAAGGATCATCAAGGCCTCCCGTACCGGCATCCGAGAGACACCGAGACTCTCTGCCAGTTCGTTCTGGGTCATTTCAGTGCCCGCCGGGATCTGCCCAGATAAAATGGCCTGCTGCAGGGCTTCCACCACACCGCCGTTTTTCTTCTGGATGCCGATATATTCCATAGAACCCTCCGTGCAAATGTCTTTTTTATATTGTATCCAATTTTGAAGTGAAAAGCAAGACTTCCTTCATGACAAACAAAAATATCCGGCAGATTCATTCTGAAAAATCTGCCGGATATAGACCGGATGCCCTTGGGGCGTTCCATTCTGAAAAATTGCAGGGCAAATGCAAGCTGTGTTAACTGTTATGGAACGTTGTCAATCAATCTTCCATTCTTGCATGGTCGCAACCAAGCGAGAGATAATGCTCAATCTCCCCACCCAGCACAAGCTGTGCATACTCCAAAGGCTTATGGTAGAGCAGCCAGTCCAGTTCTGCCCGCTGTGCCGGGGTGTTGCCGTATTCGTCCTCGATGGCGATGCAGTCGATGGCAAGGGTAGTGCCATCCTCGAACCGGGCTTCCACCCGGTTGGTGTCCATGTTATAGTGGCAGGAAAGCAATTTGTTCATAAGGAAACCTCTTTCTATATTAAGGTGATGTCTGTTCGATTGTCCAAATCCCTGCCATGAATCATAGTTGTGGATGTACATTTGATGTGTGGTCTAAACAGGCAAGATTGCAGCTGCCGTTTTGGGCTCGAACCCAACCGGTTTCCCGGCTTTGCATAAAAACTCAATGCCTGTTTAAGGGGTTGATTTTGGCTCTGCACATTTTTGCACACCGGAACAGCTGGATAACGGATGCAAGAGGAAATAACAGGTGCAAAGGATGCAGCAGATGCAAAACACAAATTTGCGATAAAACGATAAAAACAACGAATTCACGCAATTCTGAAAACTGACGATTGTTGCACGTTGGTTTCTCTTAATCAGTTGGCCCAAGGCTCGAGTCCCTGAAGGTGCACCAGATATTGAACGTCAAATCGTAGGATTTGGCGTTCTTTTTTGTGGCGTTCTTTTTTGTTATGTAACCCCGAAAAATTGGGGTCTGCACGGTCAATGCACGGTTTTTGCACGGTCGGCTTTTTCGTGGGAATCCTCTGCATAAGCTGGAATTGCTTTGAAATGCGTGGTAAATTTTGCATCAGGTTAGCAGTGCCAGACGGAGCTGTGCCTTTACTTCGGAATCTGCATTCTTCAGAAGTTCCAGCAGAGCCGTCATGGAGATGGTCGGTTCGCCTGCGGCGGGCACAGCCTGCGGGCTGGTCGTGCCGGAAAGAAAACGCTGCGTCTGCTTTTCGGTCAGTTCCTGCTTCTTTCCCTCAACATACGAACCGCAGGGCGTTTTGCTCAGGGTCGTGTAGAGGTTCTCCATGTGGTAGGGCTTAGGCATCTTTCTACGCAGTGTTTATTGTTTTGATCAATCCAACTCCAGATCCTCAAAGCCGGTGACTGTTTCAAACCGGCGGGTGCGCACCTCCATCATCTCGCTGATGAGTTCGGCGGGCAGGCAGAGCGCACCGGCCATCCGGAGGATGGCACTGACATCGGCAGCAGTCAGCAATTCACAGCGGCAGAGAAAACGGAATAACGCGGCATACGCCTGCTCTGCCGGGCAGGGCATGAACTGTGGAGCCCGGTCGAAATACTGCACCAGAACTGCACAATACCACTGGCGGTCGGCGGGGGAAAGCCCCGCAGAAGCCTCCAGCCGAGCCAGCGCCATACGAGCCGAGAAATCCAGCCGGAACGCATCCCGGGCCAGTTGGTCAAAGTAAGGCATCGGCTGGGTGAAGAACAGCACCGGTACCCGCAGGATGGCTCCGAATTTGGCATCGCCTGCCAGAATTTTATCCCGGGCCACGGGCAGACCCAGCCGCGCCACCACATGGCCGGAAACATCGGCCTTTTCCATCCAGAGCAGTGCGGCAGTGTGGTCAAATGCAGACACAGCCACAGTGACAGTACGGCTCCAATTTTCACACCCAGCATCCCGGGCGGTCAGGCTCGTCAGACCGGAACTGTTGAAGCTGTGAGCGCCCAGCATTTTAAACTGTGGAGGCAGCGTCAGCTGTTTCAGAGCATGACACCCGGCAAACGTGCCCACATCCGGCATGATCTGATCCGTGGGGCGGGGCAGATAGCCCAGATCCTGCAGCTGCTCCGGCAGATGGACGCTGGTAAGACGGCTGCAGTCGCCGAATACACCGGCAGGCAGGGCGGAAATGGCATCCGGCAGGGTGATGGAGGTCAGATTTGTGCAGTGGTAGAACGCGTAGGGACCAATGTGAGTGATGCTGTCCGGCAGTGTGACGGAAGTCGGCCCGCCTTCGTCCAGCGTTTCGGTGGTGACTGCGCGGCCCATTCGCATACAAAATATGCTGAAACTGATAGGCGATTGCCCGAACTGCGCAAAGCAGCTCTCATCCAGATGGCTGGCAGCAAAGGCGGTAGCGGCAATGGCGGTGACAGTGCGGCCTTCTATAGTGTCGGGTACCACAGCAGGCCGTGCCAGCCGGGGCCAGCGCACCAGAGCCAGAGAGCCATCCGGCAGAGGGGCAAAGTCTGCTGTCAGGGGCAGGGCATCGGTGTCGGACTCTTCGTTCAGATGGCTGAGCCGTGCAAACTCTGCGCTCATGTCGGGAGCATCGCCGCCCCAATCATCCTCGTCATCCTCCTCCTGCAAGAGAGCTGCCAGTGCGGCTCCGGGCAGGGAGGAGGCCTTTTTTGTTTCCGGGGCGGGGGGTGTCCAGCGGCTGCCCAGCGTTCCGGCGTTGGTTACTTCAAATTGCAGCAGTTCCATTTTACACCAGTCCTGTCAGATCGATCTGGTGCAGCAGCTGCTCCGACTGCCGGTGCAGCAGCAGATCCCGGCTGGCTGCAAAGTAATCGGTGCTGAGAAACTGCCCCAGAAATGCGGTGGCTACGGGGGCTACGGTCAGATCGTTTACCGCCATGCTCAGCTCCGTTCCCTTGCCGAAGGCTTCCTGTAAAAAACGGAGCAGATCGCCAAGCTTCTTCTGCGTTTCAGCGACCTCAGCCTGCAGGTCAGCGACCGAGCGCTGATAGCAGGCCTTGAGGGCGGCAAAGGGGGTGGAGCCGGAAAGTTCTCCGTGCCATTGGGCAGTCAGCGACAGCAGATCGAGATAGACCTTCTGCCGGGCAGAGGGGGCTTTGTTGGCTTCGGCGCGCCAGTTGTCCTCCAGCCCGGCGAGGGCGGTCAGGGCATCGCCGGGAACATCCAGCGTCCCGCGCTGGGCTTTGAGGGTGGCCGCGATAAGACGCAGCGCATCGTGGCGCAGGGTACAGCGTTCCATCTGCAGGAACACGGCTTCCAGCAGCAGGCTGACAAGGCTCATCCGCTCGTCCATCTTGGCGCTGCGTGCCTGCGTGAGGACATCCTCATCCCACACACCCTGCAGGATGGCATCAATATTGTAGGCCTGACGATATTTCTGATAAAGTTCATAGTAGATGGCAAAATCCCGGGCGACCTGCTTGTTCTGCAGATACTGGGTAGTCAGCTCTTCGCTGACTGCAAGGCCCAGCTCCTCGTGATACTGCAGGATCTCGGAGAGATCCTCCCACGCACGGGGCGTTACCACGGTCAGACCGTCCACGGTGGTCTCGACCTTGTAAAAATCTTCGGGACGGATATCCAGATAGCTGATGACGCTGCGGCTGACACCGTGTTCCAGCGCATAGGCCTTCCATGCTTCATAACTTGGCTCAACCTCGATCACCTTCAGCCGGTCACGGGTGGCAGCGTCGAACTCCCGGACGCTTTTGTTGAAGCGGGGCGGGTTGCCGGCGGTGACCACCACCCAGCCCTCGGGAATCTGATGCCCACCAAAGACTTTGTATTGCAGAAACAGCAGCATGGCAGGGGAGAGAGTCTCGGAGACGCAGTTGATCTCGTCCAGAAACAGGATGCCCTGCGTTTTGCCGGTGGTGCGCATACAGTCGTAGACGCTGGCGATGATCTCGCTCATGGTGTATTCGCTGACCTGATAGTGCTTGCCGCCGTATTCCTTTTCTACGATCACAGGCAGACCCAGTGCGCTCTGGCGGGTGTGGTGGGTCATGGAATAGCTTACAAGGCCAAGCCCCATCTCATCAGCGACCTGCTGCATAATGGCAGTCTTGCCCAGACCCGGCGCACCCAGCAGGAAGATGGGCCGCTGGTGCACCAGCGGAAGTCGGTAGCGGCCCAGAGCGTCCTTCTGCAGGTAGATCTGCACGGTATTTTTGATCTGTTGCTTTGCACTTGCTATATCCATGATTCGGTGTCCTCCTCGGTTCGGGTCTTCTGCGGTTCAAGCAGGCGGATGTTGTCAGTGGTAAGTACAGCCCGGATGGCCCAGCTGGGAACGTGGGGGCTGATGTGGTCGTCACGGTTAAAGATGAAGGCAGTCTTGTAAGCAGGGGATTTTTCCGGGTATGTGCCCACGCCGTCGGTAAAATAGAGCAGGCCGTTGAGGTTCGTCAGCTTTTTCTCTTCCAGCAGCCTGTCTACATAGGCGAACACCGGCCGGAAGTCGGTACCGCCGAAGCCCCGGAGCTTCAGCCGGGGGATCAGCTCATGCAGCTGGTCCAGACTGGTCAGCCGCTCCACGCTCTGCACCTCGGCATCGCATTGGATGAGATAGATCTCTACCCGCTCGGTGAAGGAACCGCTCTGCCGCAGAACGTCGCAGGTGCGCTGCAAAAAGCTCTGAACGATATCGCCCTGAACACTGCCGGAGGTGTCGATGGCGATCACAAATTCCCGGATGCGCTTGTCGTCCCGGTATTCCAGCGGCTCGACCAGAGGAATGTTGCCGTAGGTGCGCAGACCGTAAGTGTAATAGATGAGGTCAAATTCGTCCTCGGAAAGCTGCAGCACCTCGTTTTGTGCTCCGAACCGGCGAAGAAAGTCGGAATAGTCGCATTCCTCAAAGGTCACGGGCTCTAACCCATCCATCAATGCTCCGGCACGCTTGCCGTGACGGCGGCTGAAGGTCTCCAGATCGGTCTTGGCTTGGCGGGCCAGCTGCTTCCATTGTTTGCGCAGGGTTTCCTTCTGCCGCTGCTGCATCTGCTGCAGCGTTTCGTCCCGGGTGTTGGCTTTGCGCAGCTCGGTCTCGTTGGTGATATCCTCATCCTCCCCGGCGGGCAGCAGCTGTCCGTTGGGGGCCGGACGAGAGCCGGGCCGTGGCGCAGCATACCAGAGCGCATGGTTGTCCCGGGAAAAAAGCTGGGTCAATTCCGCCAGAACATCGGCGGGGTACTGCCGTTCCAGCAGAAAATTATAGATGGCTTCTGCCGTCAGGTGAGGGCAGGCATCCTGCAGGCGGCTGCGCCAGCTGTCCTGTGCAGCATCATCCGGCAGGGCGCAAGAGGGGATCTCCAGTTCCCGGATGACTTCCTCTACGGCAATGTCGCAGGCAAGGCTCCATAGGCGGGGATCCATTTCCTGCCGTTGGAAGGGATGCCCCAGAAGAAAGTGCAGGGTGACATGCAGCAGGGCACGGGTGGGCACAGACTGCTGCGCCCGGAATGTGCGGAGCAGCGTTTCAGGGCAATAGTATAAGCAGCGGCCATCCCCGGCAAACAGGGTGTCCAGCGCAGGGACGGGGATCGGCTTCAGCTGTTCCAGGGCGGAGGATAAAAAACGCAGGTCGGCAGTTAACCGACTCTGTGCCAGCAGCAGCACCTGTGCGGCCAGTTCGTCCGCCGCAGGAACAGGAGTCTGGATGGGCTCGGGCATAAGAGAAAACTCCTTTCTGCCCCAAGGGCAGGACGGTATCCTTCAAAAACGGCAAAACCAGCCGACACCACCCGGAGCACCGGGTGGAAGTCTGCTGGTTTGCACGCATTCCGTGGCGTGCTGCGGGTACTCCGCCCGGCATACGTTTCGGAATCAGGATGAAGGAATGGGTGAAAAAGGAGGAAGGTGTTTCTTTTGGTGAGACCTCAGAACAGCAGCCCACAGGCTACGCAGCCCACAGCGACCATAATGGCAGATGCAACCCATGCGTAGGGGAGAGTGTGCTTCTGGTGGTCGCCCAGGTCCTGGCCGGAAAGGCCCAGCAGCAGGAAGGTGGCACCCGTCAGGGGACTGAGCGGGAAGCCCAGCGTCATCTGGCCCATGATGGAAGCCTTTGCCACAGCCAGTGCGTTGCCGCCCATAGCGGAAACAGCGTTGGCGATGACCGGCATAACACCGTAGTAGTAGGAGTCCGGGTCAAACAGCAGGCTCAGCGGAACGCTGAACAGGCCGACGATGGGGGCAATGAAGGTGCCCATGCTGGTGGGGATGATGGAGACCAGAGCATCGGTCATGGAAGCCAGCATACCGGAATTTTTGACCACACCGGTGAATGCGCCTGCGGCAAAGACGATGGAGACCATCAGGAATGCGGCCTGTGCATGACTGTTGATGATCTTGTGCTGCAGATCCACACTGGGGTAGTTGACGATGAGCAGGACGCAGTAGCCGATCATAAAGGTGACAGCCGGGCTGAGGCGGTTGGTAACGAGGATGTACAGGATGACCAGGATCAGTGCCACATTGAAGTACCAGCGCCAGCCGGAGCGGGCCAGTTCGTTGGAGGTGTTGGTGGTCTTTGCTTCGGTCAGACCAGTGACCTCCTGCGCGGGGATGCCTGCAGCAATGCGCTTGGCTTCCTTTTTGCCCAGGAAAGCCGCGATGAGCAGGCAGGTCGCCAAGCCTGCGATCCAGGCGGGCATGATGCCCACCCACAGCTCGCTGCCGGTGACTTCATAGCCCAGGCCAGACATGGCTGCGGCTGCACGGACTGTGGGGCCGCCCCAGGGCATAACATTCATGATACCGGCGGCCAGCGCCACGATGGTAGCCTCTACCCAGAGGTTCATCTTCAGCTTCTGGAACAGGGGCATACAGGCGGGGATGGCAATCAGGAAGGTGGTGGCACCGGAGCCATCCAGATGGCAGATGCAGCCGATGAGGAAGGTGCCGATACAGACCTTGACGGGGTCTTCGCCGGTAAACTTCAGGATGCGGTTGATGATAGGATCAAAGACACCGGCATCCGAGCAGGTACTGAAAAACAGGATGGCAAAGATGAACATGACACCTGTGGCAACGATGCTGCTCAGGCCCTTGCCCATATAATCTGCGCTGAGGATGGAAAGTGCCTTGGTAAAGCGGGTGCCGAACGTGATGACCGGCTCAACATAAGCAGTTCCGGCCTTTTCGGCAGCAGCCTGTGCGGCTTGGATGATGACATTGGGGGCGTTGATGAATGCTGCGATGAAGCCGGTGATGGCGGGAACAAAGATCAGAGCTACAAGGGTAGAGACCTTCTTGCTCATGATCAGTGCCAGCACCAGCAGAATGGTGATGAATCCTAATACTGCCAGCATGTGATTTCTCCTCGATAATGTGTGTAAAGGTGGTCAGAGATCAGAACACCTGCTTCTCGTGCAGAGTGTTGAACTGCTCTTCGGTCATGCCCAGAACACCCTCAAAGATATCCCGGTTGTTCTGCCCCAGCTGGGGAGCGGGTGTGCGCACAGAGGGCTTGGTGTCCATCAGTTTGATGGCACAGCCGTTCACGGTGACCTTGCCCAGAGTGGGATGATCCATCTCCACGAACATCTCGCGCTCCTTGACATGGGGATCGTCCAGGATCTCCTTGATGTTCATAATGGGGCCTGCGGGGATGCCGTGGGCCAGCACCAGCTCGGCGGCCTCGTTGGGGGTCAGATCCTTGATCCGCTCCTCAATGACCTCGGCAATGGCATCCTGATTGGCCAGACGGCCCGGCATATCCACGAACCGGGGATCGGTGATCATGTCCGGACGCTCCAACACCTCATTGCAGAGCTTCTCGTACAGCTTCTGGTTTCCGGCGGCAATGATGACCTTGCCGCCCTTGCAGGTGAAGCTGTCGTAGGGGGAAACAGCGGCATAACGGTTGCCCATGGGGGCCGGGATGTTGCCGGTCTCGATGTACTTCAGGGCAGTGTTCTCAGTGGCAGCGATCATGCTGTCCATCAGACTCACGTCCACCCGCTGCCCTTTGCCGGTAATGGTGCGGGCGTTGACTGCGGCAAGGATGCCGATGGTTACATGAAGTCCGCCCAGAATATCACCCAGCGCCGAACCGGCACGGGTGGGCTCCCCGCCCTTGGAACCGGTGATGGACATCATACCGCCCATGGCCTGAGCCAGAATATCATAGCCCGGGCGCAGGTGGTAGGGACCGTAGCAGCCAAAGCCAGAGACCGCCGCATAGATGATGCGGGGATTGATCTCCTTCAGGACATCATAGCCCAGTCCCAGCTTGTCCATCACGCCGGGGCGGTAATTTTCCACCACGATATCCGCTTTTTTGACAAGCTCCTTGAAGATCTCCTTGCCCTCAGGGGCCTTCAGGTTCAGGGTGATCCCCTTTTTGTTGCGGTTGATGTTGGCAAAATAGACGCTTTCCCGCTCACCATTCAGATTCTTGGCACGGAAGGGGGGATAGCCGCGGGTGTCGTCACCGCCTTTGGGGACCTCGATCTTGATGACGTTTGCGCCCATGTCAGCCAGCATCATGGTGCAGAAGGGGCCGGCAAGCACACGGGTCAGGTCGAGAACGGTCAGATTCTCCAATGCCATATGTTCACTCATGTTACAGCTCTCCATCCTCAACGTGGATCTTCATGCGCATCACGGCACTGCCCATGGATTTGCCCAGGCTGTCCAGACGCAGGCTCATGGTGGCACCGCCGCCCAGAGCGTGCTTCATAACAAAGTTGAAGCCGTTCAGGCTGGGCACGTCGTAGCGGGTGATCTCGCCCTTGACCATGTCGCCAAAGTAGGCTTTGAGTTTTTCGGGGGTCACCTCGCGCTCAATGATCTTATAGTATTCCGGTTTGCGTGCATACACACAGACATTGCTGGTATCGCCCTTGTCGCCGGAGCGGCCGTGAGCAATATCGTTCAGATAGATCTCTGCCATCTTACTTCACCTCCAGAATGTGACTTTCGACCTGTACGGCATCGCGAGGTACGGTGGTGGGCCACAGTGCCATCACTTCCTGCACGCGGGCGCGGCCGCCGAAGAAGGAAGCACCCGGAGGGCCGTTCAGCTGCATGGGGCTGATCTCGGGAATGATCTTGGCGCACTCGCTCTTGTCCTCGCTGAACACAGCAATGCGCAGGACACACTCGTTCAGGTTCTTTAGCGCCTCTTCGCTCATATCGGCCACGCCCAGATGCAGGCTGTTCAGGCCGATGTAGCTGATGTGGATGTCATCGGCTTTCATGCCGCGGCGCTGCATCTTCTTCATGATGACCTCGGCGCAGTACTGAGCCTTTTCGTAGGCATCAGGCCATGCAAAGCTCAGCATGGAAACAGTCTTCCAGCCCTTGTGGTAACCCACGCAGAGCTTGAGCGTGTCGGGGCGGGGCTTGCCCTTGACACCGCCGATGCGGACACGGTTGTCACCCACCTGGGTGATGGTAGCATGGCTGATATCCACGTTGACATCCGGGGTCAGGTAGTTGGCAGGATCGTGGACCTCGTACAGGAACTGCTCCTTGCAGCTCTGTTCGCAGATGATGCCGCCGCAGTCGGGAGCCTTGGTGATCTCAAAGGTATCATCGGTCAGCTCTGCGATGGGGAAGCCCAGCTCGTCCATGCGGGGGACATTGCGCCAGTCGTACATATAGTTGCCGCCGGCACCCTGACCGCCGCACTCCAGCAGATGGCCTGCCATGATGCCGCGGGCCAGATTGTCCCAATCGTCAGCAGCCCAGCCAAACTCGTACTTCAGCGGAGCCAGGAACAGGGCGCTGTCAGCCGCACGGCCGGTGATGACCACATCGGCACCCTCTGCCAGACATCCCTCAATGCCCTCATGGCCGATGTAGACATTGCAGTTGTAGATCTTGTCCAGAATATCGTTGAAATTGCCGTCGTAGTCGAAGTTGGGGAAGGTCCAGCCATCCTTCAGCAGCTGCGGGATCTTATCCTTGATGTTATCGCCGGTCACATAACCGATCTTATAGCCGCTCATGCTGTTGCCTTCTGCCCACTGGCGGATGCCGTCCACGCAGCCATTGATGTTCATGCCGCCTGCGTTGGTGCAGATCTTGATGTGCTTGTCCCAGGCTTCCTTGCCGGCCTCCTTCAGGATGCGGGTGGTAAAGTCGGGCGCAAAGCCCTTGGTGGGGTCCTTGAGCTGCTGCTTTGCCATGATGGAAAGGGTCAGCTCTGCCAGATAATCGCAGCCCATATACTGGATATCGGCATTGCGGATCATGTGGATGGCCGCGTCCGGGCTGTCGCCCCAGAAGCCCTGGCCACCGCCGATTGCAACTTTCTTCATTCGATAGCCTCCTTATAGATGGAAAGGTGATATCAGCGCCAAACATAAGTACAACGTTTGACTCAATCGTCGTACTGAGTGTAGTACAACGATTTACTAATGTCAAGAAAAAAACGAAGTTTGGAGGAAAAGAAATGCAACTTTGTTGAGATAGCTAAAAAGAAAAAGAGAAAAATATACAGAGTGCACAAAAACGGCTGGCTTGAGATGAGAGAGGCTCTTTTGGCTTGTCAAGATACAGGGAAACGGGTACAATAAATCTGATATCAGAAAAAGGTGGGGAAGAGCATGGTTACGATCAAGGAAATCGCGCAGGAGGTCGGGATCTCGTCCAGTACGGTCAGCATTGTTTTGGGCGGCAAGGCGGCAGAGCGGAAGATCAGTACGGCCACGCAGGAAAAAATTTTTGCGGCGGCGGCACGGCTTGGCTACCAGCCCAATATGGCTGCCCGGAGTCTGCGGGGCGGCAGCGGTGCCAATGAGCTGGTGGTGGCCATGTTCTGGGCACAGGATTTCCGGGCCAGCATGATGTTCCGCTTCTGGGATGGTCTGCGGGCCGAGATCGAAAAAACGGTACGTCCGGTGCGGCTGGTCATCTACCCGTATGTCAACGACCACCTGAAGGAAAGCGAGGCACTGACCAGTGGCGCAAACTGCCATGCTGCCATCATTTGCAATGCGTCCTATACGGATCTGCAGTTTTTGGAGGACACGCAGCTGCCGATCCCTGTGGTGCTGTACAACCGTGTTTGCAATGGGTATTGCAGCGTCAATGTGGATGATCTGAAGATGGGTGCTCTGGCGGCGCGGGCTTTTGCCGATCAGGGGTGCAGGACGGCGGCAGTCCTGACGAGCAGCCCGGTCTTTGAGGGGATGGAAAACCGGATGCATGGGTTCCGACTGGAAGGGGAGCACCACGGGTTGACGATCCTGGCCAACCGGTATTGTGAAAACAGCATACGAGGCGGTTACGAGGCGGTTTCGCATCGGCTGAGGCATGAGTGGAAGCAGCAGCTGCCGGACGCAGTGTTCTGCGGTTCCTCGGCCATTGCGCACGGTGCGCTGCGGGCTTTTTGTGAGGCCGGATATATCGGCGAGAAGCTGCCCCGGCTGATCGCTGTAGGCAACGGCCCGGAGGAATCCGATGCGTTTTCGATCCCGAGCCTGAGCGTGGTCTATCTGCCCATGGAGGATATGGCGCGGGAGTGCATCCAGCTGGTGCTGGGGCAGCTGGACGGTCAGATTGTCACTCCGGAAAGCCGGCTGCTGCCGATCGAGTATGTTCCCAGAGAGAGCTGTGGGCCGCTGACAGAATACGCTGCACAATAAAAAAGCCCCGCACCGGCACGCAAAATGTGCGCAGTGCGGGGAAGAAAGAGCAGTCAGCTCTCGGCGCTGATACAGTACATGGAAAAGGTGCTGGAAAATAACAGCGTGTCGGTCTCGTCTGTGATCTCCACAGCCACCACACAGATGTGTCGGCGGCGGCTGACCGTTCGGCCGCGGGCTGTCAGGTGACCGGCTTTGACGTTGTGGATGAAATTGACCGAAGCATTCTGGGTGACATACTGCCGTCCGTCAGAGCGGGCAGTCAGCCCGGCACAGCAGTCGGCCATGGTGAAAAATGCGCCGCCGTGCACGTAACCGTAGATGTTGGTGGTGTCCCGCCGGATGTCCAGCGACATGACGGCGCTGTCCGACGTTACCGATACGATCTCGATGTGATTGTACTGCATGAATGGATTTTCAAGCATTTGTGCAATGTTCTGTTCCTGCATAAGGAGCCTCTTCTTTTTGATTGTGGTACGACGTTGTACGAAACGAGTTGGACGTTTTTTATTATAATCGCATTTTCCGCAGGATGCAAGCAGCAGGAGGTTTGAAATAAAAGGACAGCCGACTGGTGGTGCGCAAACAGGTCAAAGCGCTGACGGTATTGTATCTGGCTCCCTGCCAGCATTTTGGAGTGTACTTTGCGCCGTATCAGATCTTGCTGGTGATGGGCGCTGTTTTTGTTCTGCTGGCGATCCCGTTCCTCCTGTTCTATGATCGAACAGTGCTGCCCCTATGCAACAGATGCCTGCCGCGGCACAGGCAAGAGCGAAGGACATTGGGAACCCAACATCAATGAGCGCCCGGATGGCCGCGATACTCTGCAGTGGCTCAACGATCAGCCCTGAACCTTGACACGGACGATTTGAAACAGGCAGGCAATCTGGGCTTGTGGAAGGCCGTTCCAAAGTTCGATGCAGCGCGCGGCATGAAGTTCCTGACCTATGCGGCTCCGGCCATCCGCAACGCCATGATGGATATGGTGCGGGATGCCTTTACCGCTTTTGAACAGCAGATGGTGACAAAGGATAAGGACGGCATCTGTTACCAGCGTGTTTTGCTGGATGATGTTCTGCCGGGAGTGGAATAGCTGCGGCGCATTGAAGCCATAGCTGACCCCTATGCCATGCAGCCGCAGAGTATTATGGAAGAGCAGGAATCGCGCCGGGAACTGT